>Ga0247609_10005727_pt1 | contig 12134 bp, 18 predicted proteins | sample 172DNAGHGlowgp2_FD_193487 | JGI IMG/M metagenome (GOLD analysis project Ga0247609, IMG submission 193487) | Sheep rumen microbial communities from Palmerston North, Manawatu-Wanganui, New Zealand - 1728 DNA GHGlow gp2 | ecosystem: Host-associated > Mammals > Digestive system > Stomach > Rumen ... | reverse complement strand
TTCCTGCGCCGTTGCGGTCGTGGTTCCGTTCAAACCGTCCGTGATAATGCCGTTTTCGCTGACTTCGTAGTGGACGTTTACTTGGAATTTTCTTTCGTTGGTTTTCATTTTTTCTTCCTCCTGAATTTGTTTTTCTCTTAACTTCTGGCATTATTATATAGGATAATCCCTAGATTGTCAATAGGCTTTGAAAAATTTTTTCGCGCCGTTATTGACTTTAACTAGTGCATACCTTATTATTACAGATAAAAACAGGAGGCGATTTTTGTGGCGGTGTCGAAAGCTCAAATGATAGCTCAACAGAAATACAACGAAAAAAATCTTGATATGATAACCTTCAAAGTAAAAAAAGGGAAGAAAGCCGAATACAAGCAAGCAGCAGAGGCACGGGGATTAGGATTCATGGAGATGATTCGACTTGCTATCGAAGAATATATTCAGAACCACGAGCCTATAAAATCTGGTCAATGAAAACTTCCTTCTTCCCGCGTTTCGGATTGCGCTGTTGCTCAAATGCCGCTTCAACCTTGCTATCGACAATTTCAATGTCTAGGAGGATTTCAAGCGGCATATTTTCTATTTCCGAAAAGCTCAAATGATAGTCGCTCATATAACGTCGGCAGTGATACAAATATTGCTCGTAAATGGACAAGGATAATTTTACTGTGCCTTGTCCGCTTCGGAGTTTTTTTCAAGCCGCTCAAATTTAGCAGTAAGCGATTGCGTAATATAATTCCTAATCGCCAATGACGCGGGCAAAATTTCTTCAAGTGACATATTGTCCAGAATATTATCTGCCGTGACACCCATATAGAATTCAGCAATAAAGGCGGCGTGCTTTTCGATAAAATCAGCGTCGGTATACTGCGGTACTTTGTCGTTAAACTCGCTGAAAACGCGCCAGTCGCGCCCCGTCAACTTCTTCATTTCATACGTCTTTTCATCTACTGTGATTGTCGGTCTTTCCATGATTTATTCCTCCTAACTGAAAAATCCGCCCTCGTAAAGAATCCATGCCCAAATACTATTCGCAATAAATTTTGCTATACCATTGTAGTAACTGTCTATTGGTTTACCATGATTAACTATATGCACTATCACTCCGAGAATTAAAAACATAACGATTAAAATCTGAGGAACGTTCATTTCAATCACCTATATCAAACAGAAAAGCCGCCCGTTTTGAGCGGCTCTCTGCCTTTGTTCTCTAGAATATTCTTACGATTGAACCGTTGACGCGGGTATAATCTCCCTGAAACTCGTTAATCGCGATTGTGACAACATGGTTTTCAGGTGTGCTCGTCGACATTACCTGTTTGGCGAAAAACCAATAGTTAGTACCCTTTGAAGGTTGTCTGCCGACTGTCATCAAAGGCTCGTAACTTGCGCCCGTCAAGCCTTCTACTGCCGACCACGCCGACTGATACTTTTGCGGCATGTTGCCCTTTGTGCAGTCATAAAACTCAAACTCAATCGCGCCCAAAATCGGGTTTGCGGCTTGCATTTGTGCCTTTACTGCCTCGAATATACTGTTTCCGCCTTCAGCCGTAAGCCAACTAAATGCGTATTCCAGCCCTTGTTTTTGTTCTTCTGCCATTTTATTTTCCTCCTTAAACGCTTGCATACCATGAAGTAGTATCTTCGCCACTTTCAAAATCTTTTATTTTCTTCCATACGCCGTTTGCGTCGGCAACGAAAGTACCTTCTAAGCTCGGCGTCTGGTATTCCAGATTTTCACCCTTTGTATTGATTGTCTCCTGCGAAGGTGCGAATTTACCTTTCATGAGCTTAACGCAACGAATACCGCCGTCATGTTTTTCCGATTCAAACAGCAAGGCGACGTAAGGCGCACTATCTGTCATTTTCGCCGTCAAGCCGTCCGCCGCTAAATAGGAATGCCCTAAAAGTTCAGCTTGGTCTTCAAGCAGAATATCTGTCGTGCCGATTGTCACTGTTACTTCTTTGAAGTTAATATCGGTAGCCACAGCCATATCATCGCCGTAGAGCGAAGTTGTTTCAATCGTTGGTGAAATATCTACAGATACAGCATTGCCAATTTTTTTAGGCGTGCTGTATGTTTCTTTTCCGTCTGCGCCGATTGTCATCTTAGCGTAATAAATATTTTTTAAACCGATTAAAGCCAATTTTTATCACTTCCTTATTTTGAGTTTGAAATAGTAAATCGCAACACGCGATTATAATTTCCGTCAAAAATGTCCCGCGTGTCAGTGCGAATAAAGCCCAATTCAAGCATTACATTTTCAACAGTTGATTCTAAAACTTCATAATCATCGTCGTCAGTGACGATAGCGACTTGATAAACGGCGCGAAAGCAAAGCTCCCGATTGTCGCCGTGCAATGCAGGTACATTTGAAATTTCGCTATAGACAATGTGAGGATAACTCCCGTCGTATTCGCGATAATCTTTAGTCACAGGCGCGGCAATGTTTTCGAGCGCGGCTTTAACTCGTCTTTGTAGTTCGGATGCTGTCATAATTTTGTCGCCACCTTTTCTTTGCAAGTCAGCTGTAAAAATTCGTGACGCTCGTTAATATCCTTCGCCGGAATAGTTTGCTCAAAAATTCTTCCTTGATAAATGATTCTGTCGTGAATCGTGATTCCTTCGCGATAACGGATTGTGATTCTGAATTCAAGTTCAGAAGCTTTTTCTGCGGTGCCGTTCCTGACATATGCGCCATAACTTTCGATTGACGCGCAAACATTTTTTATTTCCCGATAAGCAGGATAAGTTTTCAGATTGACGCCCCTGTCGTTAGTGACTTTCACCGGACGCTGAATCGTGACGCGCTTATTTAATTCTTCCGAACGAATTTTGAACGGATTAAGCATTTATCCCACCTCCTCAAAGCGATTGCTAAGAAGGATTTTCCTTTGAATGTCGAGGAGCCGATTATCGACGTTAGTATCTGACAGCATATCGAATTCACGCCGTGCCCATAATTTGATATATTGGCGAACGAGCGGATTGTCATCGGCTAGATTTTTTCCGGTCGCCGTCAATAAATCTGTTTTAGCCGCCGCGATTAGGTCAGCTAAAGTTTCATCATGCGTCGTGTTGTCAGCGTCGACGTTCAAAAAGTTTTTCAATTCTTCGACCGTCATATAATCACCGCCTAAGCAAAAAGCGACGCAGTAAGTTGCGCCGCTCCTGCCGTTATTTTATCAAGCGGATTTTTTGACAATTCGGAGGAATCCATTACGGCGGACGACTTGCCCTCCGAAAAAACAATTCCCGCGAAAAGCCGTCATACCTTCACGGAATTTATAGTCGTCGGAGCGTTTAACTTCCATAGGCGAGAATTCAACCAGCAAATAATTAGATAAGGAGCCATAAGCCATGCAATAATCGCCAGTTGCCGCAACGGAATCGCCACTTGTCGCAGTTAAAGACTTGCACGCCGAATTGAGAATGAAGGGCACGCCGTTAATGTCACCGCTATTGCCGTTAATGCGAATGTCATAGAATTTTTGTTTCGTGGACGTTCTGACTTTCGAGAATGCTAGTAAGTCATTTTTATGAAGAATCAAAACCGCAGGGTCTTCTACTTCTTCATCGCCGCCATAAGTGAATAAAATTTCGTCGAGCGTAGTATCAGTAATTTGCGAAAGCCCTAAATCAGTATTCGGGTCGATAGCAACAGCTTTGTTACTAAAAATGCCGACAATTTGATTATTGCCACCCGCGCCAACAAGAATTTCTTTCGCCAAAACCTTGCGCATTGAAGTTCGGATATTCTGGAAAACAACGTCAGCATAAGCGGCGGAAGGAAGTTTTTCTAATTCCTCTGTCAATTCAGCATAAGCAGTGATTTTAGTGCGGTTAATATCGACGTATGCAAAGTGAGTTTCAGCCTCTTTAGCGTTTTCACCCTCGTTGGTATAGTCGCCAGCGTCAATGCCGGTGATATAAGCTTGCCTGAAGGATTCGCCGCCATTTAAGCTTAAGTGGGCAACCGCGTCGACGAGCGAAGAAACAACCGGAAAGTCGGGATTTATATCCGAGCTGAAACTTGACGGTACGACGATAGTAGCTGATTGCCCGCTTGCAGGAGTTACAGTCACAGTGCGTAATGCGCCGAAGGTACTAAGCGGAGATTTTACGGCGCAATTATCTTTTAAAGCTTGTCCTGCCTTTTCGCGTTTTTCGAGTTCGGAATCAAGACTAGCATTGCGCCCTTCATTTGCAGGGATAAATTTCGGCGGATTGCCCTGAATAAATTTCGGCGGTTGTTCCGAGTGTGATTCTTTTCTTTGCTTTTCGGCAAGTTGTTTTTCATACTCCTGAATAGCCTTTGTGCGCCCGTCTGTTTCTTCTTCTTGCTTAGTGTCCTGCTTGGCTTGAATACTCCGAAGAGCCGCAATATCGTCGTTGAGCGTTATAAGTTGCTGATTGATTGATTTAACCTCTGCAAGGTCTTTACTTTCGTTAGCTTGCTTAATCAATGCGGTGCGACGTTCTTCCAATTTCTTAATTTGTTCTTCCATATTAAAAACCTCCGAGAATTCTGTTTTTCAACTTATATAGTTCAAGCTCTGCGGTGTCGTTGTCCAACGATTGAGTATTGGCATTATCCAATGCCTTTTTTGCGCTCTCCAGCGTACTCAAAGCACGAGCGTGAATATCAGTGGATTCATAAGCAGGGTACGCGACTGCTGACACTTCAAAAATTCTCTTAAATCGTTTAATTATTCGTGTCGGCATATCCGAATCTAAGTCCTGCCATTCTTCAGCGTCGACGCTAAAAGCAAATGACATTCCGGAAATATCTTCGCGTTCGACAGCCGAGTATAAAGCTTTAGCGTCGGGATTATTTTCAACGTCGAGTTTAGCGCGAATAGCTAAGCCAACGTCATCAACTTTAAGCGTCATAGTGCTGTTGCCGTTATTGCGGCGCGAGCGTGCAAGCGGTATCTGCTCCCAGTTGTGATTAACAAATAAGGCAACGTCGCGAAGTGCATTTTCATCATCAAACGCACCTCTATCTATGATTTCATAAAAATAACCGCCAATATCTGTCTTTTGCTCAAATACAGCGGCGTGCCCTTCGATATATTTTTTGTCCCCTTCGCCTGTCATAGCTCGAAATTCTTTTAAGCCATAACAGCGTTTTTCAGCTTGCTTCATTTTCATCACTTCCCGAATTTTTATTTCCGTCGGCTTGATAAGAATCGACGATATTAACGTTGACGTAATTTAGCGATTGCAATCTGCGGTCGCCACCTTCAATCGGAGCCATTCCGTAAAGTTCGCGAATTTCATTAAGCGTCATAAGCCCTGTATCACGGGCAAGTTGCGCAAGCTCGCGCTTTTCTGCCGCGTCCATGTAACTTGTACGAGCGTAATAACATTTTATGCGGTGCCCTATATCTTTTTCGCGTGTCGTGAAAAGTCTTTCAGAAAAAGCCTGTTCAAACTCAATGATAAAGTCTTCAATGCACGTCTGATAAAACGCCGCATGTGACTTGCCGTCAAAATCTCCCGATAAAATTGCCTCACTTACTCCGTATCTTTCGCGAACAATATCTTTGAGAAATTTCAAAACCGTTTCGGGCACCGTCGGGAATGCTTTGTTAATCGGCGTATAGTTTCCTTCCAAACCTACGGCAACTATCCCACTGTCGGATTTATAAATTCTACTCTCAAAATCTTTTGCCGCCTCCTCAAGCGCGGCTTTTTCTACAACCGTTTTTACTGACAAGACGCCATTAAGATTTAAGCTCGACGCTATCATTTTCGGAAGTCCCTGTAAAATTTCGTCAAGCGTTTTAAGCGAACGTAGCGTATTAGCGTCATCAACTGCGCCGTTATCATTGCCGCCGCCCATTACAAGTGACGTTCCCCTCCGCCACTTCAAATGAATTACGGAATCATAAGGCAGAATATTTGACGAGCCGTCCTGCCAAAAGAATTTAATCGCCCAGCGGTCATTATCATTTTCATAATGCCCTAATTCAGCACTAACAGGATTCAAAGGATAAAACGCCGTATATCGCCTAAATATTTTCCCGTTGTTAGTGATATTTTCATATGTCGGATAAATAAAGCAGTTAGCATTTTTACGGCGCAACCACTCACACGCCGATAAAAAATCTTTCGTTGTCTGCAGAGGATTGGGTTGATACTTAAATAATTTCGTTATCTCATCATTTGAACGGGTAACGCTATTTTCTTTTTCCACGACTGACACAACATCAATCTTGCCAATTTCGGACGCAATGCGGTCGATTGCGTTATTAACAAAGTCGCTGAAATAGATATTATTGCCGAATGAAGAAAAGACTGCTCGTGAATCGCTTAACACTTCGGCGATTATTTTGCGTTCTTTACCTTCCTTATTGCCGCCGAATAAATTTTTTATATAGCTCCAAATCAAACCTTAGCCCCCTTTCTGCACTAAGCTTTTCTGCAAATAAAAGTAATCACTTCTGAACCGGCTTAACGTCGCATAAGCGATAAGCAAAGCGACTGCGCCGTCAATACGATTTTTCGCTGAACCGTATTTTTTCACGGGCATTTTCAAACCAATATCATTAAGTTTCAAAGCAACGTTACGCAAATTCCAGCGGGTTATCGGATTATCATTATAGTTTAACTTCTTCAAAGTCAAATCGCTTTCGAGCGAAGACATTGCTCCGTTAAGAGACATAAAGTCCATACCAATTCTTTCGAGAACGTCAGCACCAAACACGGCGGCAAGTCCGTCTTTAATTCCGCGAGCGTGCCAGTTATCAAATCCAATTTTGAGGGGGCGAACTGAATAATTTGTAAGCAAACCAGTAAACCAGTTAATCACGGCGTCGGGGTCAACCTCATTTCCCGCGCAGATTGTCACCAGTCCTTGCTTTGCCCATTCAACATAATTTTTTCTTTCTGGATTAAGCGGATTATCTTCGAGAATTGCCTCTGCTTTTATTTCGGGGACAAAATACATAGTCAGCGCGTGCTTTTCAAAAGTTGCAGGATTCACGAATAACGCAACTGCCGCTGTCAAGTCCGTCGTCTCCGAGAAGTCAAAGCCGCCGATATACATTTGCCCGCGAAGTTGTTCCGCGTCAAAAGTCGCTTTGTTTGTAATAACATCTTCAGTAAGCCAAGCCGACGAGGAATTTTGTTTTATGTTGAAGTCTTTAGCAAGGACAAAAGCCCTTGTCGACGCTGATAATTTCGCGTCTTCAACCATACCGCGCAGAAACGACCATTTCTTCACGACGCCTAATGAAGGATTGCTTTTTAACCATGACTTTTCGTCACGCCAAATTTCCTCTTCATTGTCCTGCGCATACCAGAAAATTAAAAAATTCGGTTTATCAATTTCGCCGTCAAGAACTGCCGCCGCAAGTTTCAATCGCTCGTCTAGGTATCCTTCATCGGTGAACCCTTCGGTTGTAAGTTCAAGATAAAGGCTTTCTTCCTGCGTCGAAAGGGCTTGCTTTATCGGCATAATCAAGGCGTCATTTTTTAATTCGTGAACTTCATCAACGACGCCGATTTTTATATTGCGCCCTTCTTTAGCTGACGTCCGCGCAGATATTTTCCTTATGGAGCCTTTATTTTGACTGGTAAACTTGCCAACGTGATGTTTCTGCTTTATGTTCCCGAAAAAAATCCCTTTCTGATTACGCCTTGTACAACGAGCTAATTTCGGTGACGCTTCGCGCATTGCGTCTGCCGCCATAAATAGCAAGTCGGCTTGGTCATAATCATTGGAGCCGAAAAGAATTTTAGTACCCATTTCTCCGCAACACCATTCAGCTAAAGATATTGCACTTGCAACGGGCGTTTTGCCATTTTTGCGCCCGACAACCAATAACACTTCCTGATATTTGCGAATATATCTGCCAACTTCTTCATTATATATTTTTATCGCGAAAATAGCTTCAATAACGGCTTTTTGCCACGTCATAAGCTCAAAAGGTTTACCGGCAAAAGGGGCTTCGGAGTGTCGACATTCGCGCTCAATAAATCGTATTCGCTTTTCTGATTCTGCGAAGTCTATCTGCAAATTAGGATTTTCTAAATCAGCGATAAGTAGTTCAACTTGCCTCCGAACGTAATAGCCGACAATAGCGCGTTCTTCGCAAATATCTTGCCAATAAGCGCGGATATATGAATAGCTCATGATTTCAATTCCTGATAGTGATTTAATACGTCACAAGCATTTTTAATCGGAATAGCCCCTTCACGAATAAGTTTTACGCAACCTTCGCTATTGTTATCGACAGCAAAAATATCGCGTCCATAACTAACAGCGTAATTACTAGTTATAAGAGTTCCGCTATTTAATGCCGCTTCGACAACAACAATGCCTTTACAAAGCCCCGCAATAATTCTATTACGAGTGGCTAAAGTGCCAGCGGTCGGAATAGTCATAGGATTAACTTCGCTTAGAACAACGCCATTTTCAGCTATTTTCGCAAGAAAAAGTTCGCGTTCGAGTGCGCCTTTAAAATTTATTCCGCAACCCAAAACGGCGACGGTTCGCCCTGTTTTCAATGCGCCACTATGAGCGATAGTATCAATGCCAAGAGCCGCGCCACTAACAACAGTAAATCCCGATGCCGCAATTTGTTCGCCTAATTCCAAAGCGGCAACACGCCCGCAAGGCGTATTACGTCGCGAGCCAACTATTGCTATTCTTTGCACGAGCGGCGCAAGTTGTCCGCGATAGTAGAAAAACATTGGCGGCGAATCAGTCTTTTTGAGCAATGACGGATAATCATCATCAGCAATACAACACAAATTTATTTTATGCTTGTCGCAATAACTGATAAGCTTTTCGGGCGCGTCGGTATGATTTTTTCGCCACTGAATAAAAAATTCGAGCGCATTTTTCCTAACGCCCGAATTCCGAAGGTCAATTTCATCAGCAAACCAAGCAGTCTTTGCATTGCCGAAATATTCGACAAGTTTTTTTATGCTTTTATTTCCAAAGCCATTTGCGCCGCCCATTGCCGCCATATAATATTTTTCAAACATAATCATCAAGCCCTAAATCTTCTTCGCCGACATTTGCGCCTAGAATCTTTGCAAGTTTGAAGATGATATTCGTGTAACCTGCCCTGACTTTTGGCAATTCCCTTGATACGGGAAGTGATTTTTGGCGCGTCGGGTTATTCGGGTCAACTTTTATCAAGCCAGATTGCTTAACAATTTCATGCAAGCGATTAAGTTCAATGCGAAGTCTAGCGGCTTCTAAAATTTCGCCGTCGACGAGTTGTAATTGTTTTTCGTCCACATCAACGAACAATGCTTTAATTCTCTCGTATTCTTGCCTAACTTCTATCAAGTTCAGCCCTTCTTCCTCGTTCTCGCCCGTTTTCCGGAAAAGTCAAAATTTTGGTGTCGGTTGTAAAAGTGCCCCCTAAAGCCGGTCTCAAAGCCCCCCAGTCAAGGGCGTTGGCAGGGGGGGTGTCTGCATTCTAAGGTTCAAAAGAATCAAACCAGCGGTCGACATATTTGCACCATTCCTCGCCCTGCGTCCCCCGACTTGCTAAGGCTACAAGCTTTGCCTTTTCGCGTGCCGTCTCGATGTAAATCAATTCCGCACCGAGCTTAGCGGCAAGCTGTTCGCGTTGCAATTTTCTAGGATAGCCGCCGATAATATAGGCGTCGTGCCAATAGCCGTTGCGAAGTCTTATCTGTTCTATCAAAGTATCACGAACAGCAAAGGCGACTTTCTTTAAGCCGTTTGGGTGCCAATGATAAGGACAACCAGATATTGCTTGATAAATGCTATCAAGGTCGACAATTAAATCTCCTCGTTGCGATACTTGATTTACGTAAGAATTTTTTCCAGCGCAAGGAGAGCCATAAACGATATAAACGTTATGTTCATTGCCGAATTCAAAGCGGCGATGTTCCTTATCGTGGCAACGCCGACAGATTATCTTGATATTCGCAGGATTAAGCGAAATATTTGCGTCCTGAACATTAGCAGGCGTCAATTCTTTTATGTGGTGCCCAATAAGTTGCGCTGAATCCTTAAGATAACTTTCGCCACATTCAGCACATAAAAAATGCGCCTCCGCAATCAAGCGTTCGCGCAATGCTCGCCACTCTTTACTATTATAGAATTTCTTCGCCCATGCTTGCGCCATGTTACCAATCCTTTTGCTCTGTCTGCTTTTCTTTTAGTTCTAAAAGCTTTTCGTCCTGTTGTCGTTGCCAATAATCTTTGTCGTTCTGCCCTAAATAATTTTTGCCTAAAAAGATTGCCATTGCCGCTGACTTTTCTGCCAACTTAAATTGTGTTCGCCTTAAACTGATAAATCCTATTTGCCTTTTTTCTTTAAAAATCGCGGAGAAACTTTTTCCGTAAGTTTGCTGACACCAATTACTAAGTGTTTTGTCTGTAATATCTAGTACAGCACAAATCTCGTCCCTCGTACATTGAATTCCACAAAGATTTTCAAAGATTTTCTTGTCAATCTCTTTTTGTGGACGCCCACCCGCTCCTGCCATTATCCTCACCTCCTATCCTAAATTATCATTGGCTCAACGTCATCAAAATTTCTTTCAAAAGATTTTATCCCGTCAAAAAATTCTTTGTACCAGCGAGCAAGTTCACTATCAACGGTGATAACAGTTTGCTCCGTTCTAGGATTTGTATTGACGTTCGCGCTTGATTCAATTACGGCGTCAAAGCGTTCGCCGAGCAATACCATAACTTTTGCATGATTGCGAAACATGCAGACACGCCCGCCAAAATCCTTGCAAAGTTTTATCAATTCATCGTATTGCTGACGATAGCTATTCTTGAAAATTTCCCCAATATAAAAATCAATCCTGCCAATATAACCGCGTTTTAGCCAGTTCCTAATCTCGGCAATATCTTCGCTTGCCATGCACCACGTACTTAATAGCGCGTATTTTATTTTCTGCTGTTTTACAATAACACGCATGTAAGTTAAAGAATCAACGTCGCCGAAAGAAATACAATGATAGCTTACGCCCTGTTCAAAATGCCACGGCAATTCTTTTTCTAACTTCAATTCAGACACAACATGCCGCATTTTATGCCGGTTGATTGTCTGCTTTACCTGAACTGACTTATCGGCAATTTCTTCCTGTTCTTCTTCATCGAAATTCATCTTGTCTAGCCCTATGTCTAAAAGCTTTTCTAAGTCAGTCATTTTATGAATCGCTCCTCATCAATATAAATTCCTGCCGAAGTTCTTCCTGTTCAAAGTTACCGCTATAAAATAGATTTTGCGACGGCACCGACCGCATTGTCATTTTTGCGCGGATTCTTTTCGTAAGGTTTTAAGTCGGATATTTTAATCTCTTTTATCGTCACGAAAATCTCTCCTTTAACGCGAAAAGCCGCCCTTCGGCGACTTTCCTATTTTTTGCAGTGTGACTATATCATAGGGCGTTTACTTGAATCAACTTTAATCGACTTTAACTTTTAAAAATTTTTTTAGTGCGGCTCTGTGGAGGTAAAAAATCTTTGCGTCGGAGGTGCCCAGTTTAAGCCAAATATCTTGAAAGTTCATGCAGGAGACATAGCGGAGGCTAAGAACAGTTTTTTCCTGTTGATTAAGCGACGTATTTTCAATCTTGTTGTCGAGTTCAAGCGCGGCACTAATGAATTGCTCACGTAGATTATCAAGCTCGCGCTCACTATCCAGAATTTTTAGCGTAAGATTTTCGACGCGCGATTTTGTTGCGGAGGCGTGCGGCAAGCCGTCAAGTATAGGGACAATATTGTCTGCCTCTGCTCTCAACGCTTGCAGACGCCATTCAAGGTCACGAATTTTTTTATTAAGTTCGCGAACGGTATTCATCTCCTGCTCTGTCATGATTTTTGCCTCCTAAATGAGTATTCTACTTTCTTTTAAAAACCTTGCGATAGAACTTTTCCTGCTTATCTTCAAGCAAGCAAAATTTTTTTGTGTTTCTCGTCGATAAGAGCTAAGCAATCAAGATAGCGTTTATGAAGGTCTTCGGCTTGACGTTCAAGGTGTGCGCAATAAGTCATAGCCTCAAAAATCTTGCGGTTAATCTGTCTGCGTTGATATTTTTGTTTGTCGGTCATGTTGATTCTCCAATTCTTCAATTTTACGAATGGCGGCGTCCTTAGCGAAATCTAAAGTAGTGTACAAGCCCGATT
>Ga0247609_10005725_pt1 | contig 12134 bp, 19 predicted proteins | sample 172DNAGHGlowgp2_FD_193487 | JGI IMG/M metagenome (GOLD analysis project Ga0247609, IMG submission 193487) | Sheep rumen microbial communities from Palmerston North, Manawatu-Wanganui, New Zealand - 1728 DNA GHGlow gp2 | ecosystem: Host-associated > Mammals > Digestive system > Stomach > Rumen ... | reverse complement strand
ATATTCGGAAATCAGGAATTCTATGAATCAATCGTCTTATTATATTTCAATGACGATGTAATGACGGATGCTAATTATGAATTTGTAGATGATTGGCAGCGTCATATAGGATCTATAGATCTTGCAAGCAGAGAAGGATCTGTGTACGTACGTAACGAAGTCGAAAATGTCGATTACGAAATATGTATACAAAAAGATTCTTATAAGCATGCTGTTGAGGGTGAAGATGATGATCTTGGCGATATGGCTGATTAATAAGCGACGGGTGTTTTCTGTCTTGTAAACGTTCTCCTTTCTTAATACTATTGGGACTATTGTGTTTGTTTACGTCGCTTGTCTATATTCGTTGAGAGGGGGCTCTGATATTTTGGAGCCTCCCTTTTACTAAAGGAGGTAACATGGTTGCGTACGATAGATATTTAAAAACAAAAAAGTTGTATGATACAAACGAAAAGTTTCACAAGTTTGTTAATCGGTGTTGTGAAACTTATAAGTATGATCTCGAGTTTGCTTTTAACGTCCTGACAATTCAGGAAGTTGGTGAGTATTATGCAGGTGAGAGGGAGGCAAAGGATCTTCCTCCAGTTAATTTAAGTTGTGAAGGATTGGAGGATGATAAAGCATGTTAGGGAAAAATCCTCTTGAAGGAAAGATATTTGCTACTCCCTGTCCTACTATAAATATGTATAATATTCCTGTTATTCCTGTACAAGAGTATCTTACAGAACTCGAAAAACAATATGTTTCAATGGATATTAAGGCATGTGCTGAAGTCATGAAAGAAATAATCAAAGATAATATGATTTGTGAGGTGAAGAATATGTTTAAAAACATTAAGGTTAATAATTTTGAAACAATGATATATCCAGATAGTGAACACGTAGAATGTAAGTTGGAGTTTTCTACGAGTTTTGAAAATGCAACTGAATTAAGAAATGCTTTTGATAAGATATATGATCCTGATATGGCTGACGCTATTACTTACGGTATAAGTAATTGCTTATGTAAGCCCGTGGCAAGAAAATCGGGTAGATATCCTTGGGGTAATGAATCTGTAGTAAAGTTCGAGGATAAATGGTATAAAACCAACGGATTACCGGTTCCGAAGAAAGTTATATTTAATGGACCGGCGACCATAGTAATGTGGGTTGACGGTACTAAGACTATTGTTAAGAAGTCTGAAGATGAGCCGGACGATCGCGAAAAAGCACTGATGTACTGTGTGTTCAAGAAGTTCCTCGACGATAAGAAGAGGGATATGGACAAATATTTAAAGTTATTCTATAAAGTATTGGAGGATAAGAAAGATGAAAAGAAGGAAGAAAAAACAGACAGCAGTAAGTTACATTGACAAAAACAGATCTCTTGCCCGGGCAGTAGCGAAGGAACTGTGTAAGAAACAGGGTATGGTGCGTATATGTAAGCGCACTAACAAACAGGGAAAGAAGAAGGAAAGCTGGTTTTCCCACAATTGGCGGATTGTACTTGGTAGAACAGCATGACGCGTTACGCCTGGTATAAATCAAAAGGCATATGCCCTAGGTGCGGTTGTGAATACGCCGCACCTGGAAGGGTGTATTGTCTAAATTGTTTGGATTTGAATGCTATATCTACTATGAAGTGGCGTAGCAAGAATGATATTTCGGAGAAAAACAAGGCAAGTTGCAAAAAGCGATATGCTGATGCTAAAGAAAAAGGAATATGCTGTCGGTGCTTTAAAAGAAAGGCTGCGGACGGACACTCCTTATGTCTTTATTGTTTAGGAAAAAGAAGGAGGACGTGAAATGACAGATAGAGAGAAAGCGATAGTGATGGCATATACAGGCTACTGTATGCTTACAGGAGATAAATTGTCTGTATTTTATGAATATGTTGAAAGCATTATGGGCAGACCTGTTTATACTCACGAAATGGGAACAAAGGTTATTGATAATATAATCAAAGAAAAGGCAAAACCAGATTTCATAGCATTATGCAAGGAGGATGGTGAGCAGACAGACAATCTTGAAGATATTAATGTGATGGTGATGATAAGGAAAGGTGCAACTAATGGGGAAGTGATGGAAACTGTGTTCCCTAAAGCAAAGGTTAACAGACCTTATCATGCAATATATATTGACAATAAAACAAATTTTACAAAAATGTGGTGGGATGCACCATACAATGGAGGTGAAGAATGAAACCCGAATATGTAGGTATTGGAAATTTTGACGAAGATAATTATGTCTATGCTTATTGCAAATGTCCTTTACCAGTTGATTATGCCATAAAATGGCCTCGTATAAAAGATGGAAAAGTACATAGATATTCTTGTGTATGCGAGGGTTGTGGGACAGAAGTTGGGGTCATGTCTAAAAGTTATGGTAAGGAGGTAGTATGAGTGTTATTATTAAAACAATGACGAGCTTACCAGAACATTGCTATGAGTGCCCCTGCCATGATGGGGAAAGCGGCTATTGCCAAGCCGATAAAGAACATAGATATTCAGATTATCGCCCTTTTTGGTGTCCTTTAGTAAAGATAGATACAGAGCCACAGGAGGTGGAAAAATGAAAAAGATACTTCTATTTTCTACTAAAGCAATAAAGGACATTGAGGGATCGGAGGCCGAGCTGTATGTTAATTTCTACTTAGTATTGAATAGAAATTATATTTTTACGTTTTTGATAAATGCTCCAAATTTATCATGCAGTGACAGACATCCTATAAAGTTATGGAAACACTTCTTGATAATGCTTGAAGAAGAATATGCCAAATATATGCGTAGATATGAAACAGTCAGAAAGTGAGGAATAACATGGACATTGTAGAATTTGCTGATAAGATGGACCTTAAATTATTATATTTTCAGAAAAAACTCTTAACTATAATGTACGATATGAAAGTAAAAAGAACGAAAACTGATGAGGAATGCAAAAAATGTAAAAAGGACTGGACTAAATGTGGAACTTGTCCAGTCATGATGAAGTGGGTAAAGGAGCATAAATAGGAGGTGGAGGATGAGAGTTGAGGCAGAAGTTAAAATAAAGGTACTTGACGGCAAGGAAAGAGGGGCAGTTCATACTTTTACCACTACAGGTGAAACACAAACGCAATATACGGAAATTGGTATTATTGAGCGGTTAAGATTTGAATGGAATCACATTCGCCCATATACGTCAATAAGGAGGGATGAAGAATGAGTCTTAGTATTGATACTATATTTGACGAATCTGAAATGGATATGGTCAAAGCTATAGATGAAAGGAGAAAAGAAATGGATAATAATAACGTAGATCACCCTTCACACTATAATCGTGAAGGGGCAATGGAGTGTGTTGACGAAATGGAGTTGGTATTTGGGAGACGGGCCGTGATCATCTTCTGTCTTCTGAATGCATGGAAATACAGATATAGAGCAGCTGATAAGAACGGTTATGAGGATCTCAAGAAGTCAGATTGGTATCTGGCTAAATATAAGGAGCTTGGTGGCGGTAAGTACGTGGATGCTTGGGGAGGTCCTGTATGATTAATGAGGAGGAAGCGGTATGGTTCGTAATTATATTTTTAGTCTTCCTGGTATTCTTCTTGCCGGCAGCAGTTCTGTTGGTTGGAGGATATTTGCGTACTTGGCTTCTTACGAGCTTTTTTGGATAGTTATTATAAGTCTTGGTATTATATTTGTAGGAGAGGTTATTCTTGCTATAATAAAATTTAAGGAGGATGAGTATGATGGAGAACGAAGAAAAGAAAGACATAAACACAAAAAGCGAAGACTTTAAAGCTGGCTATCGTCAGGGATATTTAGACGGTATGGAGGCTATGGCTGATAAGGTTATTGAGAAGCTGCACAAAGTTAACGAGAAGGTAAAAGCTGGTACGGATGATGGTAAGTGATATTTTCACCTGCTATGTTGAAGGAGGTGAATAGCATGATTAACGATATATTAGAAGGAGTATTGCTATTCTTTTTTGGATGGGATTGGACAGATCCCATCGATGTGTTTTTTGCACTGTCAATTTATATATTAGGCAGTGTAGTATTAGTCGCTGAGTGGTTAGACTTGGTGAGATGGATAGCAAAGAAGATTAAGCCTCGCCGTTGAGCGGGGCTTATATTTTTTACTTTGAAGGAGGTATATAATGATATATGTCAAGACGTAGATATTCAAAAACTGAATATTTTGAATTCTTATATGAATTAGGATTTGGTAGTAATAAAAGATATTGGGATGTAGCTGTTGAATTGCATAAAATAGATTATGCCTGGTATAATTTGATGGACGAAAATCGTATGTACGATGGTATAGAAATACGGAAATATTATTTAAGTGATGAATTGGGTTATATGCCGGATGATATTGATGAATACGACGAATATATTTTTCCTTCTGAACCATCTGTATTAGAGGTTTTGGTGGGATTTGCTAATAAATTATGTCGAGATATTCTAAATTGGAAGGTATCTCGGCTTCCTAAAAAATTTTTGGGGAATTGGGGAATCAATGAAAGGAGCACAAAAGAAGAAATAAAAGATGCAGTTTTGTCTTGGGAAAATGGGGAATTGGGGATTTTTGGCGATGAAGTTTGCCTAGATGACGATTTATGGACGCAAGCAATGGCTTGGATTAATAAAAATGAGTGATTTGGTACCATATTCCCATTTATTTTTTAAGGTTAATTTTTAAAAAAAAAATTTATATATATAATATAGGAAAATATTTTTTTTGGGGTTTTTGGTTTTTGACAATTTTTATACGATGGAAAGGAGAAATTATGAGAGATGCTTGATTTTCTGCAAATAGAACAAAAATTTATTGTGGATAAGAACAAAGGTCTAGTGGTGTTAGTGTCTCCTAGATTTGACACGTTCAAGTCTAAAGATATTATGATCAGGGGTAATGACTTTTATGCAATATGGGATGAGTCCAATAAGGTTTGGTCTACAGATTATTTTAGAGCGTTAGAGTTAATAGACGAAGATATTCGTGAAAGGACTAAAGATGTACAAGGCAATGTTGTTATAAGAGAATTCTTAAGAACATCTGCTAAGTCTGTTAAACTCTTTAAAATATTTTGTAAAGAGAATATGGGCAATGTTTATCACGAGCTTGACAAGAAATTAGTTTTTGCAAATGAAGAGCTGAAAAAAGATATGTATGCCACAAGCAAATTAGACTATTCCTTAGTAGAAGAGGAAACTCCTTGTTATGACGAACTCATAGGAACATTATATTCTACTGAAGAACGAGAGAAGTTTGAATGGGCTATAGGTTCAATAATAGCTGGCGACAGTCCAAACATACAAAAGTTTATTATATTTGTAGGTGACGCAGGAACTGGTAAGTCTACAGTAATGAACATAATAAGAAAATTGTTCAAAGGATATTTTTGTACGTTTGATGCTAAAGCTCTTGGTAATCCTAATAGTTCATTTGCATTAGAGCCTTTAAGAAATAATCCACTTATAGCAATTCAAGACGATGCAGATCTTAGCCATATCGAAGATAATACCAGATTTAATTCATTGATATCTCATGAGCCACTTGTTGTAAATGAAAAAAGAAAAACTCAGTATGAGACAATATTTAGATCTTTTATATTTCTTGGTAGCAACAAGGAAGTAAAGATTACGGATGCTCGTAGCGGTCTGCTTCGAAGACTTATAGATGTTGCTCCAACTGGTGATAAGGTATCTTCAAAAAGATATTATGAATTAATGGAAGGTATAAACTTTGAGCTTGGCGGAATAGCTTATAAATGTCTTGAAGTTTATAAGTCTAACACTCATAAGTATGATGGATATTTTCCTGTTAATATGATTAGAGCTACAAACCATTTTTACAACTTTGTCGAAGAAACATATATAGATATGCTTGACGGTAAAGATAGTGTTACCCTTAAAGATGCATGGAGCATGTATAAAATGTATTGTGACATGTCGTCCGTACCATATCCTTACAGCATGCAGGTATTTAAGAATGAACTTAAGAATTATTTTGAGAAGTTTATTCCAGATGGTAAAGATGAAGATGGTAATCATATTCGTAGTATGTTTAAAGGTTTTAAATATGGTAAAGTAGGAGTAAATATTGACAGAAATGTAAAGAAAGATGAAGGAGAAGATTGGCTTAAGTTTGATGACGAAGGAGAAAACATATTTGATATTTTGGGAGCATCATTTCCGGCTCAATATGCTAGTCCTCAGTCTGGCGCTCCAGTTAAAGCTTGGGCTAATAATGATAAACACTTAAAAGATATTCGTACATATCTGCTCCATTATGTTCAGGTTCCTAGTAATTATTTAATGGTCGACTTTGATAAAAAAGATCCATTGACTGGCGAGAAGTCTTTTGAGTTAAATTATGAAGCAGCTAAAAAATGGCCTAAGACATATGCTGAGTTAAGTAAATCTGGAGCTGGTATACATCTTATTTATATTTATGACGGAGATCCTGAAGAGATAGCTCCGTTGTATGAAGAAGATGTAGAGTTAAAGTTTTTTAAAGGTGGTGCATCAATGCGTCGTCTGTTGACGAAGTATTGTAATTTACCTATAGCAACTATTAATTCAGGTCTACCAAAGAAGGAGAAAGGAGCAAAAATGATAGACGAATTTGTCTTGAAGAACGAAAAAGCTATCAGGACAATGATCGAAAAGAATCTAAGAAAAGAGTATCATCCTGGAACAAAACCTAGTATTGATTATATTTATAAGATACTAGAAGATGCTTACAAATCTGATATCCAGTATGATGTGACTGATCTTCGTCCAAAGATATTAGCATTTGCTAATAATTCTAGTAATCACGCAGAATATTGCGTTAAGTTAGTAAGTGAAATGAAGTTTATGAGCGAGTTTGATACTTCCAATAACGGAGATGTTATTCCTAGAGGTACGTATAAAGAAGATTCAGAAATAGCGTTCTTTGATATAGAGATATTTCCTAATCTCTTTATAGTTGTATATAAGATTGCTGGTGATGATCATAAGTGCGTAAGAATGATTAATCCTACAGCAAAAGATATTCATAGTATGGTTGGTGAATATCGTCTCGTAGGTTTTAATTGCCGTAGATATGATAATCATATTTTGTATGCAGCCATGCAGGGATATTCTATAAAGGAATTATTTGATCTTAGTCAAAAGATAATAAATGGAAGTGCTAATTGCATGTTCAGTAATGCATATAATTTGAGTTATACTGATGTATATGATTTTTCGTCAGCTGGAAATAAGCAGAGTCTTAAGAAATGGGAAATAGAATTAGGTATTTCTCATGTTGAGAATAGTCTTCCTTGGGATCAGCCTGTTCCAGAAGAACTGTGGAGTAAAGTTGCAGATTATTGTTGCAACGATGTTATATCTACAGAAGCTGTATTCAATCATTTACAGTCTGATTGGATTGCTAGACAGATATTAGCAGATCTTTCAGGTTTATCGGTAAATGATACAACCAATCAGCATACTACCAAAATTATATTTGGTAATTGTAAACATCCTCAATCTTGTTTTCAGTATAGAGATCTTAGTAAACCTGTAAAATGGTTGCCTGAAGAAATGAGTAAATTTCTTTGGGATAGATTTCCTGAGATGATGAAATGGTGGAGCGAAAATACAGATAGTCTTCTTCCGTATTTTCCTGGATATACTTTTGATCGTGGTAAAAGTATATATCATGAAATAGAAGTTGGTGAAGGCGGATATGTTGAAGCGCTTCCTGGCATGTATGGAATGGTCGGGTTATTTGATGTAGCAAGTATGCATCCTCATAGTGATCTTGCTGAATGGTTATTTGGTAATTGGACTGATAATTTTGCAGCACTAGTTGATGGTAGAATAGCTATTAAGCATGAAGACTGGGATACGCTTAGTAAGTTATTTGACGGTAAACTGGATCATTATATTCAGAAAGTTAAAGATGGAGAAATAACATCTAAGCAGCTTGCTAATGCTCTTAAGACAGCTATAAATTCCGTATATGGTTTGACTGCTGCTAAATTTGAGAATCCGTTTAGAGATAATAGAAATAAAGATAATATTGTCGCTAAGCGTGGCGCTTTATTTATGATAGATTTAGCAGAAGCAGTTAAAGCTAAAGGATGGACAGTCGTTCATATTAAGACAGATTCAATAAAGATTCCTAATGTTGATGAAGAAATGTGGAAGTTTGTAAAAGAGTTTGGCTTGAGATATGGATATTCATTTGAATGGGAAGCGACATATGATAAAATGTGTCTTGTTAATGATGCAGTGTACATTGCTAGATATTTGAATGAAGATGGAACAGTCGGTAAGTGGACTGCAACTGGTGCACAGTTCGCAGAACCTTATGTGTTTAAAACATTATTTAGTCATGAGGATTTAGATTTTAGTGATTATTGTCAGACAAAGTCTGTTAGCTCATCTTTATATTTGGATATGAATGAGAATCTTGGAGATGAGCATAATTATATTTTCGTAGGTAAAGTCGGATCGTTTGTACCCATAAAGCCTGGTTGTGGTGGTGGAGAACTTCTTAGAGAAAAAGATGGAAAATATTATTCTGCAACTGGAGCTAAAGGTTATAGATGGTTAGAAGCAGAGTCTGTCAAGCTCTTAGACAAATATGAAGATATTGATATTTCTTATTTTGTCAAGTTAGCTGACAAAGCAGTAGCGTCAATCGAGGAGTATGGATCTTTTGAGTGGTTCATAGATCCATCTCCTTGTAATTATATGCTTCCAATAGAGAGTTTGCCAAGAGATGACTTCATGAATAAATATGAAGATGATTCTGATGAACTCCCTTGGAAAATAGATGCCAACGAATAAGAAGGAGGAAAAAGAAATGGCAGAAGTTATTAAGTTTTATGATGTTGATGGGAGAAACATGAGATTCAGGAACTTTGCTGGCAAAGCTGGCAAGTACAATTTGGAAGGAGATAGAAATTTCTGTCTTCTTCTTAATCCTGATGTTGCTGACGAAATGTCAGAAGAAGGTTTCAATGTAAGATATTTGAAACCTAGAGATGATGGAGATGATCCTGTTCCTTATATTCAGGTAAAACTGAAATATTATGATCGTTCAGGAAATAGACTTCGTCCACCCAAGATCGTTCAGATCACTAAAAGAGGAAAGACTGAGCTTGATGAGGAAACAGTCAATAATTTGGACTGGGCAGAAATAGAGAAATTTGATATTGCTATTAATCCTCGTCCGTATGAGAATGTAAACGGTCGTTCAGGTGTTACAGCATATTTGAAAACATTGTATGTGACGATTGTAGAAGATGATTTCGAAGATCGTTATTATGATGTTCCGGATAGTGCTCAGAATATCGTGGATGATGAGGATTGATATTATCAGAGCATCAATTACTTGCCGTTGAGAAATTGCATACCGGCTCCATCTTAGTTGGTGGAGTCGGTACTGGTAAGTCAAGAACTTCTCTATTATATTTTTACACAAAGGTTCTCGATGGCAAAGTTAATCCATTAAAACCGCCGACATATTGGTGTGATTTATATATAATTACAACAGCAAGAAAAAGAGATACTAAAGAATGGGATATGGAATGCAGTTGGTTTGATATTCCAAATGATCATATTAATGTTGTTATAGATTCGTGGAACAATATAGAGAAGTATGAAAATGTTAGTGATGCTTTCTTTATATTTGATGAGCAGCGTGTAGTTGGTTCTGGTAAATGGTCTAAAATGTTTATAAAAATTGCTAAACAAAACGACTGGATATTATTAAGCGCTACACCAGGTGATACATATTTAGACTATGTTCCAGTTTTGATAGCTAATGGATATTTTAAGAATAGAACAGAGTTTATAAAGAAGCATGTTGTGTATAAGTCTTATATGAAATATCCTGTTATTGACCATTATGTAGGTGTATCATTACTAGATGTATATATTTCTAGAATATTAGTTCACATGATTGTTGAATTAGATATAGTTAAACATCATGTGAATGTTACTACTGAATATGATAAAAATTTATACATGGATATTTTAAAAAATCGTTGGAATCCATGGAAGCAAGAACCAATAAGTGACGCTTCAGGATTAAGTCAAGCTTTACGCAGAGTTGTTAATAGTGATATTTCAAGAATAAATGCTGTTATAAAAATATTCAAAGAAAAAACGAAATGTATAATCTTTTATAACTTTGATTATGAATTAGAAATGCTTCGTAAAATGTGTGCAGATAACAATTATATTTATGCTGAATGGAATGGACATAAGCATCAAGCAATTCCAATTTCAGACAGCTGGATATATTTAGTGCATTACTCTGCTGGTTCAGAAGGATGGAACTGTACACTAACTGACACCATTATATTTTATAGTCAAAATCATTCTTACAAAATGATGACGCAAGCTGCAGGAAGGACAGAAAGAATGAACACACCTTTCAAAAATTTATATTACTATCATCTAATGTCAAAATCTTATATTGACAAAGCGATTGAAGAATGCTTGAAAAATAAAGAAGATTTTAACGAGCATCGTTTTGTGGAGGAAGACGATGACGAATTTTCTTCCAGATACAGTATGTAGTTTTTTCATCGCTTATGGTGAGGAAGAGGAAGAAGGATAGGCTAGTACAGGCCTCGACGTATAAACAATGAACGATCGGGACTTTGAAAGCCTATTCGCAATCATTATATTTTTTAGAAAGGTGGTCTTATGCGAGAAAATAAATACCAAGCAGGACTGATAAAAAGGATCAAGGAACGATTTGATGGAGCTATTGTTTTAAAAAATGATAGCTCATACATTCAAGGCATTCCAGACCTTACAGTTTTTTACAAGGATCGCTGGGCTGCTTTAGAATGCAAAAAAGATAAAAATGCTTCACATCGTCCTAACCAGGATTATTATATTTCCAAAATGGATGATATGAGCTTCGCCAGATTCATCAGTCCAGAAAACGAGGAGGACGTACTTGATGAGATGGAACATGCATTCACGTCTCGAAGGTCAACACGCATTTCTAGGCGCAAGTCAGTATAGTTGGTTAAACTATGACGAAGACAAGCTTGTAGACAAATATTATAATTTTTTGGCTACACTAAAAGGAACAGAAATGCATGAATTGGCTGCAATGTTAATTAAGAATCATGTCAGACTTCCTGAAGAAGGAAAAACATTTGACATGTATGTTAATGATGCTATATTTTATGATTTAAGACCAGAGCAAAAATTGTATTATTCTGAAAATTGCTTTGGCACTGCAGATGCTATATCTTTTGATGAAAGAGATTATTTTCTCAGAATACATGATCTCAAAACTGGAGTAACACCAGCGTCACTTCATCAATTAGAAATATATGCTGCATTATTTTTTCTTGAATATGATTTACCTGTCAACGAGGTTGAGATGGAGCTAAGAATATATCAGAACGATGATATTCTTATAGGAAACCCAACAGTAGTAGACATAGCTCCAATTATGGACAAGATTGTAACCTTTGATAAACTGATAGAGCAGATCAAGAAGGAGAACTAAAAATGAACCATGATTATATTTTGCACTCTGGAGTTAAACGAAAATCTGGAAGATATGAATGGGGTTCTGGCGAATACCCTTATCAGCATGAAGCTTGGTTTCAAGGTTGGAGTAAAATACCATCTAAAGATCAAGCAGAATATGCTAAGTCTTTTGGAATGACATTAAAAGAAGCTCGTTATAGATATTCTATTGGAAAAGATTATAAAAAAGCGCAAGATATTGGTCATGCAATTGAGCTTAGATATTCTAAGCAGATGTCAGTTAAAGCTATAGCAGAAAAAATGGGTGTTTCTGAAAGTACTGTTAATTCTTGGCTTAAACCTAATGCTTTACAAAGAGCTAAAGAAACAGAAGATTTGGCTAAGAAAATAGAACAGTATCTTGATAAACATGCTGGTGTTGATATTGGTAAAGGCTGTGCTACTGCAATGGGCGTAAATAAAACCAAATTTGAAGCAGCAGTACAACTTCTTAAAGATCGCGATGGATATTATAATGTTCAATGGGGTCAGGAACAACAGACTACCGGTAAAAATACCCAGTCTACAGCTTTAATAAAAATCCAACCCGAATGGGAAGGATATTCTGAGGCACAATTAAAAAAGGTAGCTTATAAATATGTTAAAGAGCATAGCGATGATATTA
>Ga0247609_10005724_pt1 | contig 12135 bp, 9 predicted proteins | sample 172DNAGHGlowgp2_FD_193487 | JGI IMG/M metagenome (GOLD analysis project Ga0247609, IMG submission 193487) | Sheep rumen microbial communities from Palmerston North, Manawatu-Wanganui, New Zealand - 1728 DNA GHGlow gp2 | ecosystem: Host-associated > Mammals > Digestive system > Stomach > Rumen ... | reverse complement strand
CACACAGCGTTTCATTACAGTTGAGTTAGGCAAAGGCAACGAGGAGTCACTCAAGAGAGTTTTCTCGACCTGTGTCATAACACACGCTATAACGGCAACTCTTGTTTTTGTTTTAGCAGAAACTGTTGGATTGTGGTTCGTTATAGAGAAAATAGTAATCCCAGATGGCCGTATGACAGCAGCTATGATAGTATACCAATGCTCCATTATAACCTCCATCGTTCAGATAATGAGTTATCCATACAACGCAGATATCGTGGCCCATGAAAAGATGTCTGCATTTGCATATATCTCCATTTATGAAGCTGTCGCCAATCTTGCTGTTGTCTTCCTTATACGTATTGGAAACTTGGATCGTCTTGCACTCTATGCCATAGCTTTGTTGATGGTCAAAGTTTCAGTAATAATGGTTTACCGCATCTACTGTAGGCGGAATTTTATGGAGGCTATTTTCAAAAGCGTGTTTGACAAAAAGCTAATAAAGCTGATCTTCACTTTCACTGGATGGAATCTTTGGGGAGGTTTAGCAGGTTCTCTTATGGGACAAGGCATAAATGTTCTCCTTAACCTCTTTTTTGGACCTGTAGTTAATGCCGCCCGTGGTATGGCGGTTCAAGTGCAAACGGCTGTTCACATGTTTGCTACCAACTTCCAAATGGCAATGAACCCTCAAATTATGAAAACTTATGCGGTGGGGGACCTGAATGCTATGCATATGCTCGTCTTCCGTTCTGCTAGGTTTACCTTCATATTACTTCTTTGTATTATGCTTCCATTGGCAACTGAGATTAACACAGTTCTAGGAATTTGGCTAGAAGAAGTTCCAAAGTACACTAATATTTTTGTCTGTTTGATGCTCATTATATGTATGATTGATTCTGTTTCCAATCCATTTATGACAGCATCTGCTGCTACGGGTAAGGTTAGGGTTTATCAGTCTATTGTTGGCGGTATCCTTATTGCTATAGTTCCCATAGCATATTTAGTTCTGAAAATGGGAGGTAACCCTTATTCCGTTTTTTGCGTACACATAGCAGTTGGTATAGTGGCTTTTACTGCTAGACTCATTATTGTTAGAAATCTTATTAATCTTTCTATCCGAAATTACATAAAGAATGTTATTGTCCCATGCATACTAGTATTTCTACCATCTATTGCTTTTGCGTTTGTACTAAAGTACAATATGCAAGATGGATTGATTAATGCGTTTGTAGATATAGTGCTCATTTTTTTAGTCACATCTGTTTCATCATTCACGCTTGGTCTTAGCAAGAATGAGCGTACATTTATTATTGATAAATTAAGGGATATAAGGAAATGATCAAGATATTTAACAAACATAACTGTTGTGGATGCAATGCATGTGTACAAAAATGTTCCAAGCAATGCATTTCAATGTGCGAGGACGAGGAAGGTTTTCTTTATCCACATGTGGATTCTAGATTATGTATTGACTGCCATCTTTGTGAGAAGGTTTGCCCATGCCTCAATCAAGAGCTTCGCAAAGAGCCTATTGCATGTTATGCTGCCATGAATACAAATGAGCTTATTCGTAAACAGAGTAGCAGTGGTGGAATTTTTACTCCCATTGCTGAAAGTGTGATAGCAGACGGTGGTGTTGTGTTTGGGGCGCGTTTCGATGAAAATTGGCAGGTGGTTCATGCTTGCGTAGAAACAAGCGAAGAACTTGCAGCCTTTCGAGGCTCCAAGTACGTACAGAGCAAGATAGGTGATACCTTCAAACAAGCAGAAGTTTTTTTAAAGAAAGGACGTAAGGTCCTCTTTTCTGGTACGCCTTGTCAGATTTCAGGTATGCATCATTTTCTTCGTAATAGTTATAACAACCTTTTGACAGTAGAAGTAGTATGTCATGGAGTTCCAAGCCCCAAAATTTGGCGAGAGTATCTTCAGTCATTACAATACTCAAACATAGGATCTATTTCACACAAGGACAAAATATCTGGCTGGCGAAATTATTCTTTTACTATCAAAGACCATAACGAGAATATTATCCTAACGGAACGAGCAGGTCATAATAAATATTTGATGGCCTTTGGACGCAACCTTACACTTCGTCCTTCATGTTTTAACTGCCCTGCAAAAGAAGGTAAGAGTAAAGCCGACATTACATTAGCCGATTATTGGGGGATAGAAAAACTCTATCCGCAGTTGGATGATAATAAGGGCATAAGTTTCATCTGCGTGAACACTGAACAAGGTAGAACAATTATGGAGCAGCTTGACATTCAAATCAAAGTTGCCGATTATCAACAAACGATTCCATACAATACTTGCATTTTTAAAAGCACTGATGAACCTACTGAACGTCTATTCTTTTGGAACGACTATTATGCTCAAGGTATAAATGCTCTTTTTTCTTTAAAAATTAAGAAGCAAAATATTATCAAACGAATCATTAAACGAATCATTCGATGAAGATAGGAATATTAACTTTTCACTGGGCAACAAACTATGGGGCAGTCCTACAATGCTATGCGTTGCAAAGTTTCTTAGAATCAAAGGGCCATACAGTTGTAGTAATCGACTATAAGCCCAAAACGTATGATGATACGTTAATCCATTATCTCAAGTATCGCTGTTTCTTGCATCACAAGAATTATTTACGAGAGAAGAAAAAAGAGCAATCCTTAAAACAATTTAGAGAGAGTCATCTACATTTGTCAAATCGAGTATATGAGTGTGCAAAGATAGGCGATTTAGTACAGGGACTTGATATGATAATATCTGGTAGTGATCAAGTGCTTAACCCGTATTTTTTGCTTGCAGGAGAAGGTTGGAGATGTCCATCATCTGCATATTTTTTGGATTTTCCATTTAAAGGCAAAAAGATAGCTTATGCTGTTAGTTTTGGATGCACCCAATATCCCGAAAACGCTATAAAAAAAGCATCAAAATTTATATCTGTGTTTGACAAGGTTAGCGTCCGCGAAGTAACAGGAGTAAACATCGTAAAGGCTATGGGGCGTAATGATGCCGTCATCGTTCCTGATCCTACACTTCTGCAAATGTCAAATTTTTATCATCAAATTGCTTTAGAGTCAAATTTAAAACTTCCAAACAGTTACCTCTATTCGTTCTTTATTAGAAATATCGACTATAGAAAAAAATCCATAACATCGTTAAATATTGAGGACATTATATTGTGGAATGATGACGACAACCATTATGGTTTGGAATCATGGCTATCTAAGATTATGCACTCTAAGTTAGTGCTGACAGATTCTTTCCATTGTATGGTGATGTGTCTTAAATTGCATAAACCTTTTGTGATTGTAACTGACTTGGAAGGAAAGCAGGGAATGAACGATCGATTCTATACGATACTTGAAGAACTAAAAATATCAAACCGAATTGTACATAAATCCAAAATAGACCAAGTCACCTCCTTTTTTAAAGAATATATTAATTGGGAGGATATTGACTCTGTTCTATCAAATAAAGCCAGTATAGCTTCGGCATTCTTTAATAATAATTAATAACAATGAACTCTTTTTTGATTGTTTTCGCAATAATCCTTTATTTCCTAAATAAGGATAAATCTGTGGATGTTGCCAATAAGAATTATGTCTTATTAATGACAATTCTACTGATAGTTGTTTCAGGGTTGCGTCATGAAGGTGTTGGTAATGATACCTACGCTTATAAGATGATGTTTGATCAAACAGGATTAGAGAGATGGCCAAATCTCTTGAATAACTTTTGGACAAACTACATACATCCTACAGACAATGGTGTAAAAGATCCAGGTTATAAATTATTCTCCAAATTCATTTATGTGTTTGTTCCTGAGTATAGATTCTTTTTGTTTGTTGTTGCGTCAATATTATTAGTTCCACTGGGATTATTTGTATACAGAAATTCACGTAGGCTTGAGACAACAATGTTTTTCTATGTATTTTATATCACACTATTTTATCATTATCTTCCCAATAGTGCAGTTCGTCAATCATTAACATTCGGCATAGTACTAATAGGTTATCTTTTTTTGATAAAGAGAAGGATTCTGATCTTTATTGCGCATGTTATACTTGGGTCTCTTATACACCAAAGTTGCTTGCTTGTGCTCATCCTAATACCTGCCGTATATATTTCAAATTCTGTACATATATACATCTATAAGTTTTGTATATTACTATTCTTGCTGTTTCTCATTAGCCCAGATTGGTTAGCAGTTTTTTTTATGGATAGGAATGAAATATATGACACCTTTTTAAGTGGTGGTTATTATGTCGGCACACAGGGGAAACCAGTAATGGTATTGCTATTGTTCTTGGGTTTGTATATTCTTGGATGGATGGGCATCAATAAACAGGTAAGGTCTAATGATCCTCATTTTCGGCTTTTCTGTGTTGGCTCAGCCTTGGTAATGGTGTTTCTACCCCTTATTTGGGTAAGTCCTGCATTGTTAAGAATAATTTCATATTTCGGCCCTTTTATGGGTATTATTGTTGGTGATGCATTATGTGTCTTAAGTAGAGGAAGACTTCTAAGAATATGCATTGTTGCCATTTTTTTGCTACATTCCCTAACTTCTAATCATTACAAATTCATGTGGGAAGAGATGCAACTACACGAAAGATATTATAGTTATGTTATTTCTAACCCAGAAAAAGAGAAATCTAATAAGCAAATTATTCTAAGTTAATGAAAATATCAATAATTAATGCTATTTATGGGCAAGGAAGTACCGGCGTTATTGTTAAAGACTTGCAAGAGCTTTGTATGCGAAACAACATAGAAGCGGAAATTGTTTATACCCAACCGCACGATTTGAATCAACCTCATACATTTCACATAGGTAACACAATAAGTAACAACCTCCATGCCTTACTCTCGCGAGTGTCTGGTAAACAAGGCTACTTCTCCTTTCTGTCAACCATTAAGTTAATTAATCATTATAATGAGTTTAGGCCAGATATAATTCATTTACACAATCTTCATAACAATTATGTTAATCTGCCAATGATTCTAAAGTATATTGCGAAAAATAATATTGCTCTTATTATTACTTTGCATGATTGCTGGTTCTACACGGGAGGTTGTACCCATTATAGTACAGTTGATTGTTATAAATGGAAAGATTCTTGCGGAACATGTCCTAAAAGGAAAGGAGAAGTGAAAGCATTACTATTCGATGGTACTTCAGAAACCCTGAAAGATAGATATGAATTGTTTGATAAGATAAATACTAAGTATGCAATAGGAGTATCACAGTGGATAGTAGATGAAGCTAAGCAAACCGTATTTAAGAACGCAATCTGTGATTCAATCCATAATGGAATTGATACGAATTTCTTTCACCCTATAGAATCGTCTATACGAGAGAAGTTGGGAATAGAAGATAAGTTCGTGATATTAGCTCCATCTAACAAGTGGTTCTTAGAAGTTAATCGTGATACGTTTGATTATTTTGCATCACATCTTACTGACGAAATGCGTATGATTTTTATTGGCAATGATTGTGATGAAAGAAGATTGACCAACAAAATGATCAATTACGGCTTTGTTTCTTCTCGCGAAGAGATTCGTGATATTTATAGTATGGCTGATGTATTGTTAAATTGTACTAGAGAGGAATCACTATCTTTGCTGAATGTGGAAGTCCAAGCATGCGGCACTCCTGTGGTAACATATTCTAATACAGGCGTAAAAGAAACGGTGGATGGGAGATGCGGATTTGCGGTTGAAAATGGAAACCCAGAAGAGATGTGGCATGCTATGATGAAGATTAAAGAGCTTAATAAAAAACATTATTCAGCAAATTGTATTTCATGGGTTAATAATGAATTTGAAAGAAATAAAAATTATATAAAGTATATAAATCTATACAATTCGATTGTCAGTCCAAGGAAATATAAGTAACTGATATTTGTTTTGAGATTACATAAAATTTGGTAATAATTTGTACCTACAGGTTTGAAAGAGACAACTGGCGCCCAAAGGAATATGTAGTTTTAAGGTATAGTAGCCAGATAAATATCAATAAGAAAATTTATATTTATGTGATGATTTGTAAAAATGATGTATAGGCGTATGAGAATATTATTAGTAGGGATTGACTGCTGGAATGACAGTACGAATGGGAATAATGTATATTCGAATTGGTTTACTGGCTTTAACGCAGAATTTGCGAATATTTATCTTGGGCCTGGTATTCCAGAGAACGCGTGCTGTGAGAGATATTTTCAGATTACTGACAAGATGATGGCACAATCCTTATATTCAAAACGAGCCGGAAAATGCTTTTGTATTCATTTAGAAGAAATGCAAGTCAAGTCGGCAGACTCTCCTTCAATTGAATCGGATGAAACTGTCTATAAAAAGGCAAAGGCTTTCTCTGGTCAGATCCTTTATCTTATTAGGGATATATTATGGTCAACAGGTCGTATTAACAAGAAAGCGCTAAAAGATTTCATCTCAGACTTTAATCCTGATATTATTTTTTGTCCGCATCTTTACAGCGTAAGGGTTAGAAGGGTAGAAAGGATTATCCATTCTATATGCAACGCTCCGATGGTGGGGTTCACTGGAGATGCAGAAGTCTCCTTGCACAATATTAGTTTTAACCCTTTGTTTTGGATTCGAAGAATACCCCTGCATTGGTCGTATGCAAAACACATTAAAATATTTAAGCATTACTTCACTTTTTCTGAAAAACAATGTGAGGAAATAATAAAGCAGTATGGCGTACCATCCAGTACGCTATATAAGTGTACTGAGTGTAAGCCTATAAAGGAAAAAGAGACAAATTCTCCTTTAAAAATAGTATATGCTGGCAGATTGTATTGTAACCGTTGGAAAACGATAAGTGCCATAGGTGATGCATTGATGGTACTTAATGAAGATTCCGTTAAGTCTGAGGTTTTCGTTTACTCTCAGGATCAATTAACAACAAAACAAAAAGAGGCTCTTTCGCCAAACAAGTTTATTCATTTTATGGGAGCGACACACCCCTCCAATCTTCCAAGCATATATCAAGACGCAGATGTTGCTCTTCATGTTGAGAGTTTTGACAAAAAGTATAGGCTTGACACTATGCACTCTTTATCTACAAAAATCATTGATCTGATGTCATCAACATGCGCTATTCTAGCAATATGTTGGGAACAAAACAATGGTTGGAATTATCTTAAGAGAGAAGATGCGGCGATTTGCATATCAAAAACTGAAGAAATCCTGCCGACTCTTCGAGAGATAGTCTCAAAACCTCAGATAATCAAAGACTATGCTAAGAAGGCAAATGAGTGTGGGAGACGCAATCATAGTAAAGAGCATATCCAAGAGCAAATTAGAAATATCTTTATAAATATTATAAATCAATCTAATCCATCATGAAAATATCTTTTATTCTTCCAGTGTATAAAGTAGAACAATACTTATGCCAATGCGTTGATAGCATTTTGTCACAAGACTATCAAGAAATAGAAGTAATACTTGTAGATGATGGTAGCCCGGATTCTTGCCCGTCAATATGTGATGGATACGCTAAAAAAGATGGACGAGTAAGAGTCATACATAAAAAAAATGGAGGACTTTCAGCCGCTCGAAATGATGGTTTGTCAATAGCAACGGGAGATTATATTTGCTTCGTTGATAGCGATGACTATATAGAAGGAAGGGAATCTTTGAGTAGGATGGTATCAGTCCTTGCCAACAACCCAGCTATTGATCTGTTGTTCTTTAATGTGTTTTACTTTGATAATCAAAGTGGTGAAAGAACATATTGGCCAGCGTTTCAAAGAGTAGCACCGGATGTTTGTACATCAGCAGAGGCCATTAGTCTTTTGGTGGATAGTGGTACTGTACCAATGGCAGCGTGGGGTAAACTGATCCGAAAGTCAGTATTGACCGACAATGGCGTTTCTTTTATAGGTGGCATAATTGGCGAGGATAATCCTTGGTTTGTTTATATGATGAAGTATCCTCAAACAATAGCATTCATCAATGATTACATATACGCATATCGACAGAATGTTTCAACTTCAATAACTAAAGGTAATCGTCCGAAACATGTGAAAGATATGAAATACATCATAGAAAGCGTATGCAAGTATTTGAATGAATGTGATGCTGAAATAAAATGGATTGAGTGTATGTATTCATTTATAGCATACAATTATTGTATACTCCTCTCTCAATATACGTATGTTTCGGGAGAGGAACGGAAAGACTATTGGGAGTTTATGTATAAGTATAAGAAACTATTAGATTATACGATACACCCGAAAGTAAAAAAAGTCAATCGCGTATATAAAGCAGTGGGTTTGAAAGCAGCAGCTTGGATATTACGCTATTACCGAAACAATAGGTAAGATGAGAGTGTTATACGAGTGATTTCTAATTATTTCAATAATAGATGTATGAAGAGAATATTGATTGTTGGCAAAAACAGCTATATTGGCAACCATATAGATGAGTGGTTGACCAAAAATGGTTTCGAAGTTGTACAATTAGACGCGATAACGGACGAGTGGAAAACATACGACTATTCAAAGTTCTATGCCATTGTCCATGTCGCAAGCATCGTTCACCAACCCAAATGTAAGGATTGGGAATTATACAAATATGTGAACACAGAAATGCCTCTTGCTATTGCTAAAATGGCAAAAGAGCAAGGTGTAAAGCATTATGTGTTCTTCAGTTCTATGGCGGTTTATGGACGGGGCAAGTCTTTGCAACCAAATATCATGGATGAGAACTCCGAATTAGGAACAACATCAATGTATGGGAAAAGTAAACTAATGGCAGAAGAAGGTTTGGCGAAGCTTGCGGACGGAAACTTTATCACTACCTTTGTACGTCCACCAAGTGTATATGGGAAAGGGTGTAAGGGTGGTTATATAACAGGATTCGCATCTGTTGCACGTCGCTTGCCTATTATTCCCGAGGTATATGGAAATGTAAGGCAGAGCTTTATTTATATAGACAATCTTTCCGAACTGGTTCGCCTTATTATCGATAAAGAAATTTCAGGCCCTGTATGTCCTCAGGATGATGTTGCAGTTTCTGCAAATGAATTACTTGAAACAATATCAAACGCAATAGGAAAAAAATACAGAAGTTCAAGGTTTTTGGGCTTCTTTGTTAAACTCATCAGTTTTATGCCTCTCGTAAAGAAAGCATACGGTGGCATGGAATACGCCAAGTCACTTTCTGATGTCAAAGGAGCAAATTATGTGGTTGTTCCTTTTAAGGAGGGTATGAAAAGAACATTGTCCAACTTCTAATTATATAAATATGCCTAAAATTTGTGGAATAACAACAAAGTCGAAAACAATAGCAGCTTTTATGCTGAAGCCTTTCAATGCATTATCGGCTAAAGGTTTCGTCTGCTATGTAATCAGTAACAAGGACGTTGATAATAGACTAACGCCAGAGGCTCTCGGTGCAGTCAATCATATACCTGTTTACATTAAATGGGGCTATATGAACCCCATCCAATTGGTAAAGACCACCTATCGTTTGTATAAGATTTTTAAAAAAGAGAAATTCGATATTATACAATATGCGACAATGAATGCTGCTTTGTGTTCTTCGATAGCAGGTTGGTTAGCGAGAGTCCCCGTTCGTATCAATTTACTTTGGGGGTTGGACTACTTAATGTTTAAAGGATGGAAGCGGGCGCTTTATTATTATTCTACCAAACTGATATGCAAATTATCCACAAATGTTCAACCCGATAGTAAAGGTAATCTTAAGTTTGGAAAAGAAATTGGACTTTTTGATGATCGAAAAGGAGGAATGGTGTTCAATGGCAGTGCTTGTGGTCTTAACCTGCAAAGGTTTGATATAGCAAAAAGGAGAAACTGGAGGGAAGAAGTGCATAATGAGTTGTCACTGAATAAATATAAAAGAGTGTTTGGATTTGTTGGGGCTTTAAATTTTGATAAGGGCATAGACGAAATGCTGCAGGCTTTTATGAAATTAAACAGACCAGATGCCGCATTGGTTCTTGTTGGGGGGGGTGAAAAAACATATACTTTAAAACAAGATGTTCTGGAAAAAGCAAAACAACAATCTAATATTTATTTTGTAGGACGTAAAAGTGATCCAGAGAGGTATTATGCCAGTTTTGATTTCCTTATCCTATCCAGTTATGCTGAAGGTTTTGGTATGGTAATTTTGGAGGCTGCCGGTGTGGGAACTCCTTCAATAATAACTAATATCAAAGGCCCTACCGACTTTATTAAAGATGACGTAAACGGCTTCGTCTGTGAAGTGAGGTCTGTAGATAGTTTGATGCAGGCTATGCAAAGGGCAATGTCAATTTCTGAAGAGGAATATGAGAGATTATCTAAGAACGCATACGAGATAGTTAAAAGAGATTTTGACTCAAATGTGTTTATGGAAAAATATGTAGAGAACAGGATAGAATTGTATAACAAAAAAAATAATAGAAAATGAACTATCTAATAGTAGTAGCACATCCTGATGATGAAGTCTTGGGTTGTGGCGCATCAATGAAGAAATGGTCGGCCAATGGTGACAAAGTGGATATTTGCATTATGAGTACGGAAGCGAAAGCACGTGCTCACAGGCCACAAGACAAGGAATTAGATGATGATTTAAAGAGTTCATCGGAATTTCTTGGGGTTAATGATAAATTTGAGGCGACGTTCCCCAATATTGAAATGAATACTGTACCTCATATCAGACTTGTGCAGTTTATAGAAAGTGCTATGCTGGAAAGTGAGCCTGATATCATTATCACTCACCACCCAGCTGATACCAATAATGATCATCTTCAAACATCTTTAGCTTGCCAGGAGGCAATCCGTTTGTTCCAACGCAGAACAGATGTCAAGCCAATAAAAGAGTTTTGGTTTATGGAGATACAGTCTAGTACTGATTGGGCAGTTAACACTGGACTTAACTTCTTTAAACCCAATGTGTGGGTTGAGATTGGAGAAGAAGGCATCGAAAACAAATTGAAAGCACTGTCTATGTACAGGGGGGTTATGCGTCCATATCCGCACCCAAGAAGCAATGAGGCTATGAAAGGACTTGCTGCGTATAGAGGCGGTCAAGTGGGCTATTACTATGCTGAAGCATTTGAATGTGTGTTTAGAAGATACTAACCAACGAATCTTAATCTTTTTTGATGAACAATAGTTATAACGGGCATCTCTGTATAGTCTTTGCCCTTGAGCATTACAATCCGTTGAACATGATTCGCGCCTTTGGTGAGAATGGTATCAACCCTGTGTATATATCCGTGAAGCGTCGCTATGAGGTGGCTACACGCAGTAAGTATATCTCCAAGCTCCACCGTGTGGATTCTGTGGAGGACGGTTACCAGCTGCTGATGAACGAGTATGGCAACATTGCTGCTGAAACGGGCAAGAAGCCTTACATCGTGTTCTCGGATGACAAGTCGGTAGGTTTCTTTGACCTACACTATGAAGAGTGGAAGGACAAGTTCATCACTTACAATGCCGGACGCAACGGACGCATCAACGAGTTTATGGACAAGTACCAGATACAGCAGCTGGCCAAGAAACACGGATTCAACGTGCTCGACAGCTATGTGATTGGCAAGAACGACCCGCTGCCCGAAAATCTCTGGTATCCTATCATCACCAAGGACATTTCACCCAACTCTGGCAGTTGGAAGTTTGACGTGTATATCTGCCAAAATGAGCAGGAACTGAAAGAGGCCATCCAGAAGATAGAGAGTCCGCTGATTATGATCCAGCACTTTGTGGACAAGAAAAACGAGATGGCTTTGGAAGGCTACACCATCAATCACGGCAAGGAGATGCAGATCATCACCCAGATGACTTGGAAGTACCTCATCCAAGGTTACTACAGCCCGTATCACGATGTCTGCATGTTTACCGACAAAGAGATGGAGAAGAAACTCCAAGCCATGTTTGAAGAGATTGGCTTTGAAGGTGTGTTTGAAGTGGAGTTCCTGATTGACAAGGACGGCACGTTCTACTTTATGGAAACCAACTTCCGTGCTTCCGCTTGGAACCCCACCTGCAAGTTTGCCGGTATGCCGTTGGATTACCTCTGGGTAAAGGGTATGGAGAACGGCTATATTGACCCTGCTGACCGCAAGGAGTTTGAACCGTTCACCAGTATGAGTGAGGTTATTGATTACGGTAAACG
>Ga0247609_10005721_pt1 | contig 12140 bp, 8 predicted proteins | sample 172DNAGHGlowgp2_FD_193487 | JGI IMG/M metagenome (GOLD analysis project Ga0247609, IMG submission 193487) | Sheep rumen microbial communities from Palmerston North, Manawatu-Wanganui, New Zealand - 1728 DNA GHGlow gp2 | ecosystem: Host-associated > Mammals > Digestive system > Stomach > Rumen ... | reverse complement strand
AGCCGATGTTTAGCATAGCGCCGGCATCATCGTTCTCTGCTGCTTTTTGAAACCACTCCATTGCTTTCACATAGTTTTGAGAGACACCAAGTCCGTCTTCATAAAAGATACCGATATTGCGCATAGCACTGGCATCACCGTTGCCTGCTGCCTTCAGATACCACTCCATCGCTTTAGTATAGTCTTCTGGAACACCAAAGCCTTTTAAATACAAGAATCCAATATTCGACATAGCATCTGAATTTCCTTGATCTGCTGCTTTCAAATACCATTCCATTGCCTTGGTAAAATCTTGTGAGGTGCCTAAGGCTTGATGATACATATAACCAAGAATGTACATGGCCTTAGGGTATCCTTTTTCAGCTGATTTTTGAACCCATTCTTTTGCCTTGTCAAAATCTTTAGTAATAGTTGTACCTTCAAAATATAACCGAGCTATTTGATACATTGCCTCAGCATCCCCGTTGTTTGCTTTTTTAAGCAACTCATTGTTGATTTGAGCAGAAGCACTTATTGTAATTAACAATGTGAAAATAAATATTTGCTGTAATCGTATCATGATAAAAATACTTATAAAATTGAATTATATGCTCATCAGTCGTTTGATTGCATTGGCCTTATCGTTTCCGGATTCTTGAGCTTTCTTTAGCCAGTACTCGGCTTTAGCCAAATCCTTGGTAGTTCCAAAGCCATATCGATAGCATGTAGATAACATCATCATCGCATCACTGATAGGATTATTTGATGTCTCCAATGCCTTTTTATACATTGCAAATGCCTTTTTATAGTCTTTGGATACACCATGTCCATTATAATACAACTCTCCGATACAGTATAAAGCTAAGTCGTTTCCTCTATCAGCCGCCTTTTGGTACCATTCCATCGCTTTAGAATAGTCTTGAGCCACACCTTGTCCTGTCTCATACATGTTACCCAGATGAAACATCGCTTTAGCATTACCATTATCGGCTGCTTTATTAAACCACTCCATTGCCTCTGAATAATTTTGACGAACAACCTGTCCAAAGAGATATAAAAAGCCTATGTTATACATTGCATCGGAACTACCGTTTTCTGCCGCTTTTCTCCACCATGAAATCGCCTTAACGAAGTCTTGATTGACACCCTGACCTGTCCAATAGATTGATCCTATTTGAAACATTGTCTCTTTATCAACTTGATTGAGTTTTTTAATGGATTTCGAACTCCCATTATCCTCAGCCTTTAGATACCATTCTATTGCCTTTTGATGGTCTTTAGAAATGCCTTCAATGCCAAATTCAAAAAACTCACCGATATTGAACATAGCATTTGCATGTCCTTTCTCAGCAGCTTTTAGATACCACTCCAAAGCTTTGGCATAGCTTTGAGAAACGATTTCTCCAGACTGATACTGATTACCAATGTAAAACATAGCATCTGCACTTCCACTATCAGCTGCTTTTTGATACCACTCCATGGCTTTCGAATAGTCTTGGGCAACACCAATTCCAGACCGATAGAGATTGCCTATATTAATCATAGCATCTACGTTCCCACTTTCAGCGGCTTTTTGATACCACTCCAAGGCCTTCGAAGAATCTTTTTCAACACCAATTCCACCAAAAAGAAAACAACTACCAAGATAACACATTGCCTCAGTATTTCCATTCAAAGCCATTTGTTTGATTCTCTCCATACCATCAAAATTCCCATTTTCCAATGCCTTATTATACCATTTCATCGCCTTAGAATAGTCAAATGAACCACCAAAACCTGAAGCATACAAGTCACCAATACGGCACATAGCTTTAGTGTTTCCTTTGTTAGCGGCTTTTATAAACCACATCATAGCTATGTCATTGTCTTGAGGAACACCGTTTTGTCCAAGCGCATATAGATTAGCAACACCAAACATTGCTTCAGCATCCCCACTATTCGCTTTATTCAATAGCTCATCACTTATTTGAGCTGATGCTGAGTATGAAGCTAGTGAGAAAAGAATTATGATATATACAAGTTTTTCCATGATTAATAAGAACGATTAAAATATTACATGCCCAAAAGTCGCTTGATGGCATTGGCTTTATCGTTTCCTGCTTCTTGGGCTTTATTGAGCCAGTATTCGGCTTTTTCAATATTTTGAGTTGTTCCATAACCAAAACGGTAGCATGTCGATAGCATGTTCATTGCTCTACTGGATGGCTCATCCTGATTGGTCGATGATTTATAAAACAGGTCAAAGGCCTTTTTATAATCCTGCTGAACGCCATAGCCATTGTAATATAATAATCCGATTCTATAAATTGCATTAACATTTCCCTCATCCTCGGCTTTCTTGAACCATTCTATGGCCTTAGAATAGTCTTGCGAGACACCTTCGCCATTCTCATACAGATTTCCGATGTTGCACATGGCTGCAGCATCGCCTTTATCAGCGGCTTTCTTAAACCATTCCATGGCCTTTGAGTAGTCTTGCGTCACACCTTTGCCATGATAATACATATATCCGATGTTGCACATGGCTTCGGTTTTGCCTTTATTTGCGGCTTTATGATACCATTCCATGGCCTTTGAGTAGTCACGTGTAACCCCTGTACCATTCTCATATAATTCGCCAATATATTTCATTGCAGAAGCATTGCTTTTATTCGCTGCTTTTTGAAACCATTCCATGGCTTTGGAATAGTCTTGTGTAATGCCAATGCCGTCACGATAGCAAATTCCGGTTAATAGCATTGCATCGGCATTTCCCTTATCTGCAGCTTTCTTAAACCATTCCAAAGCCTTAGAGTAGTCTTGTGTGACAGCAATGCCATCACAATAGTAACATCCGATATATAGCATTGCATCGGCATTTCCCTTATCAGCGGCTTTCTTAAACCATTCCAAAGCCTTAGAGTAGTCTTGTGTGATGCCTTTGCCAGAATAATACATATATCCGATGTCGAGCATGGCCTCCTCATAACCTTTATCAGCGGCTTTCTTGTACCATCCTATTGCTTGGGTGTAGTCTTGTGTGACGCCTTTGCCATGATGATACATATATCCGATGTAATACATACCCTTGGCATCGCCTTTCTTTGCGGCTTTTCGGAAGCATTTCATGGCTTCAGAATAGTCTTCTCCTGCCGCCAAATATACAAGACCTAAACTTAATTCATACTCGCTACTCTTTTGTGCCTGAGCCATTGTGACGAAAGCAAGAGCAAAAAGCATCAAGATTATAAAATTCTTCATCTTCTCAATATTTTTGTTTGAAAATTATTTCATGAGTTGCTTGATTTGGGTTGCATCGTAGTCACCGATTTCCTGAGCTTTTTTAAGCCAGTAGTCTGCCTGATTTATATCCTTTGCTGTGCCATAGCCAAATCGGTAACAAGTTGATAGCATATTCATTGCATCACCACTTGGAAACTTTTCTGCCATGGCCGCTTCACTAAAAAGCTCAAAAGCTTTATCGTAGTTTAGTTCTACATAGTAACCATGAAAATACATTTCACCTAGTGATGTTATGGTCATAGGTAAATCATTACACTTAGAAAACCATTCGTAAGCTGTTTTATAGTCTTTATCAACTCCTTTGCCTTCAAGATATAAACGGCCAATGTAGTATTGAGCCACCACCGAAGTAGCCGTATTGCTATCAGCCACTCTGCGATACCATTCCATGGCTTGAGTGAAATCTTGTGGAACACCCTCGCCTTTCTCATAGCATTCCCCTAAAAGCATCTGCCCAAAAACGAATCCTTTCTCGGCTGACTTACGATACCAAGATGCAGCAGTGGCATAATCTTTAGTGACACCGATTCCATTGTAGTAACATTTGCCCAAATAAAAAGCAGCAGTTTCGTTACCGGCATCATAAGACTTTCGATAATATTCAACAGCTTTGAGGTAATCCTGTTGAACACATTCCCCGTTTTCATAGAACTGCCCAAGGTGGAGAAGTGCATCCAACTGGTTTTGATTCCCGGCTTTTTGGCACCAAAAAAAAGCCTGAGAAGTATCTTTTGCGGTTCCCCAACCACGTTCATAACACTGGCCTAACATAAACTGAGCATGAGACAAGCCTTGATCTGCTGCTTTCTGAAACCAAAATATGGCTTGTTCATAATTCTTTGTGGTTCCACCAAGGCCTACAAAGGGAATATATCCGAGATAATATTGACCAACAACAGAGCCTTGATCAGCTGCTTTGCGATACCAATATAGAGCCTGTGGAATATCTTGTGCTACACCACCAGTGCCCTGACTGTAAAAATCTCCCAAATAAAGTTGAGCATTGACATTTCCCTGTTTTGCAAGTTCAACAAGTCTCTCAGAATACACCACTTGAGCACTTAAAACAAGGACAGCAAGTAGTGACAAAGTTACTATAACTATCTGTTTTTTCATATTCGAAGTCTTTATTATTGACCTAGAAGTTGTTTTATAATATTTGCCTTATCATTGCCGGCCTCTTGAGATTTCTTGAGCCAATACTCTGCTTTCTCCAGATCTTTTGTGGTACCTTTTCCGAAACGGTAGCAATTGGACAACATGTACATCGCATCTCCGCTTGCGTTGTTGGACGCTTCTGCTGCTTTTTTGAAAAGTTCAAATGCTTTTTCAAAACTTTGAGTAACATAGTCTCCATAATAGTACATTTCTCCTAATTGAGCCACGGCTGGTATACAACCATTTGAGTTCGATTTGCTGAACCAGTCATATGCTAATTGATAATCTTTTTCAACGCCTTTACCTTCAAGATAAAAACGACCGATGAAGTATTGTGCCACTTCATTGTTTTGTTCGGCTGCCTTACGGTACCATTTCAGAGCTTGGGAATAGTCTTGAATTACGCCTTCTCCTTTCTCATAGCACATTCCAATATGGCATTGGGCAAAAACAAAACCCTTCTCGGCCGCTTTAAGATACCAGGATGCTGCAAAGACATTGTTTTGAGGTACGCACTTTCCTTCTTCACAATAAGATCCGATTGCGAACATCGCAGGGGCATAGTCATTTTCTGCTGCTTTCTGAAACCATGCTAATGCATAAATAAAATTTTGGTATTCCTCAAATTCACAGCCAATTAGATACATGGCTTCTGAGTCACCATTCTTTGCTTCTTCAAGTAACTCATTACGAATATTCATCTGTGCCGCAGTGTTAATCATTTGTGGCAGCGACTGTAAATCTTGTCCAAGGAGTAGCATAATATTATTGGCTTTCTCATTTCCTGTCTGTTGAGATTTCTTGAGCCAATACTCTGCTTTCTCCAGATCTTTTGTGGTACCTTTTCCGAAACGGTAGCAATTGGACAACATGTACATTGCATCACCGCTTGGGTTTAGAACATTCGCAGCACGATAAAACCACTCAAACGCTTTTTCGTAATCCTGAGCGATTCCGTCGCCTTGATAATATGCTAACCCCAATTGACACATTGCTTCTTGATCGCCTGCGCAAGCCTTCTGGTACAATCCCGTACTATATTGTGCATTGGCAGCAACTCCGAGAAATAATATACAAAATGTAATAAGAATCGTTCTCATATCAATCTGAATTGTTGTGTATCATTCGTAGAGACACCGGCACCACATCAATAATTAAGTCCAGCTTCCTCGCATAAGTCTTTTGCGATTGCATTCCCTCTTTGAGCCAAACTCTTCAGGGTTTCTGTATCACCATTAGTATATGCTTTTCTAGCAAGTTCATCATCCGTCATTTGATGAGGAGGTTCAATACTTACTTGAAGAACAGTATCCACCTGTTTGATGGTGTCTGTTAATACTTCGGTTTCTTCATTTACGTCATTGACTGCTGTCTGATGGTTGCATGCCATAAATAACAACATCATAAGGATTGATAATATTTTGATGATTGATTTCATAATTGATTATGTTTATAGTTATTACTGTTATTATCAATAACTAAGTTTTGATTTTTCGCACAAATCTTTTGCAGTTTTGTTTCCTTGCCTAGCCAAGCGCTTGAGCGTTTCTGCATCACCAGTTGCAAAAGCCTTTCTTGCCTGTTCGTCAAGACTTACTTTGGGGTTTGTCACTTCATTCTTTTTTTTAGCCTCTTCCTCTTTTTTCTTTTTGGCGGCTTCCTCAGCCTTCTTCTTGGCAGCTTCCTCAGCCTTCTTCTTGGCGGCTTCTTTGGCCTTATCAGCTTCGGCTTTATCGGCAGACAAGTCTTTTTCGTTGGTCTCTGGTTCGTTTACTGTTTTTGCAGCCTCTTCTTGAGCGCTTTTAACAGAATCGGCTTGCTGCTGCAAAGCGTCATTTATTTGCTTTATCAATTCAGAAGCTGATTGAGTGAACGCAGCGTTCTCAAGTGCCTTGTTGGCAAGATCTTTGGCTTGATCATAGTTCTTTTCATTGACATAGATATGGGCCAATGGCAAGAATGCCCTTGCTGAATCCATTTCGGCAAATCGTTCTAGTGAGGCCTTGTCATTATTATCGATGGCCAATTGCAGTTGGGCGCGCTGTTCTTCATGCTGTTGGCGCTGATTCTCCTGCCAAGAAGTATAGCCCCAATAGCCCAAAGCAATTAATGAGACCGCTGCGGCACCAATCAGAATATTCTTCAGGTTATCACCCAATGTCTGCTGCGTGTTTCTCAAAGTTTGGCCGAGCCAAAGCAGCCATTGCGGCGTGGGCTTATAGTTCACACGCACTGCGACATACTGCGTGCCATTAACAAAATACTCACAGTCAAGTGCACCTCCATTGTCATTGCCTTTATAGCCATATTGATAGCTCTCAAAGCCAGCTACCTGATTGGGAATGAGCCATTCGGGATGATTTTTGGTTGATAGTGCGACTTCTCCATTCTTAGCACGTCTGTCTCCTAAAGAGGGTGAGAACTGCTCCCACAGGTTGTAGCTCGTTTTTTGAGTGGCATGGGTCGAGCGGTCCTCGCCCGTAGCCGATGCCGTGGTCGCTTTGTAACGGATATAATCTTCCGTTTCCTCGATGACAGCAACTACCAGGTAATTCTGATACCGGCCATTCACGATGTGTCCGATTCGCAGAGCATTGCTCTCTTTGAAGTCTTTCAGGAATTGTTCTATCGTCTTTGGACGGTCGCTGGCATCTTTTCTCATGCCATGGACGATGGCATCGATGGTGCGGTCGCTGGCCAGGCCGTTCAGTTCATTGCGAATGTCATGAGACGTGATTTCAAACGCACTCTTGGGATCACGGCCAGACAACATGTAAAAGCAAGTTGCCGCAAGCGCATAGATATCATATTGAGGAGCAAAATGTGTCACACCAGCATATTGCTCGGTTGGGGAATAGCCTTGTGTCGTGCCTTTGCTGGGATTCTTGGTCGTGGGAGATCCATCTTTCTTGAAGTGGACTGATATGCCAAAGTCGATGAGTACGGGCATGTCGGCTTCATTGGGGTCATCACTTTGGCGCATCACGATGTTCTCGGGCTTGATGTCGAGGTGGAGCATGTTATTCTCGTGCAGGAACTGCACGGCACGGGCTATGGGATTGAGAATGCTCATCAATGTGGCTTCACTCACACCACCACCATTTGCTTTAACCATCGAGCACAAGTCTCCGCCAGCGAGGTATTCCATCACAAAATAGGCAGTACCTGTAGCTTTATCCTCGAACACCTCGTTCACATTGACGATGTTCGTGTTCTTCTGGCAAATCTTTTGCAGGCGTTTACCCTCGTTGATGAAATCGGTCAAGCCTTCTTTGATTTCATCTTCATGGTTGGGCGAGAACTTCATCACAGCAGATCCTGGTTCGCGCCAACATTCTGACGGGAGAAACTCCTTCACCGCAAATCTGGTTTTTACCGTGATATTACCGGTCTTGATTTTGGCAGTCACACGATAAGTGATGCCAAAACCGCCTTGCCCCAACACCTGCTCAATGGTGTAGGCGTGGTTGCCACCCACCAGTTCATATCCTGGCTGCAACGCATTTTTATATTCCTTTTTCTCTGCCATATATTGAGCTTTTTTAGTTATACTCTTATCACATTCGTTTATTAATAAACAATCGATATTTATTCAATTAATGACTTTATTCGATTTGCATCATCATTGCCAAATAACTGGGCCTTCTCAAGATACCATTCGGCTAATTTCAGATTTTTTTCTGTTCCAAGCCCATATCGATAACAAGAAGACAAGTAATTCATTGCATCTCCACTTGGGTTGTAGTGGCGATTGGCTGCTCTATAAAACAAATCAAATGCTTTTTGGTAATCTTGCTGAAAAAATACACCATCATAATACATCTGACCAAGCTTTGCCGTGGCGGGCAAATAATCTTGAAGATGGGCTTGTTCAAAGTATTCTACAGCTTTTGACAGATTGGCTTCAACACCGTACCCGTTTTCGTAAAAAATGCCAATAGAATATAAAGCTTGTTCGTTGCCGTTATCTGCCGCTTCCTTATACCATTTCAAGGCCTTTGCATAGTCCTTCTCCACCTCTTGACCACGTTCATAGATGACTCCTAGATTAATCATAGAATTCACATTTCCTTTTTCAGCAGCTTTTATGAACCAATCAATAGCTTGGTTGCGATATTCAACTCGTGTATTTTTAATTAATTCACAAGCAAGATTATTCATGGCAATTACATGCCCGCTTTTTGCAGCCATCTCATACAATTTACATGCTTGTAGCGAGTCTTTCTGAACACCTATACCATTAGCATACATTGTTCCCAGGTTGTTCATAGCCCTCTCATTATCGCTATTAGCAGCCTTTTTATACCACTCAATGGCTTTATTATAATCTCGTGATACACCATCACCGATTTCGTACCTTGCTCCTAAACAATACATTGCATTGGCATTGCCGTTCTTGGCAGACTCTTCAAACCATTTTTGAGCTTTGGAGTTATCTTTCAAAGAATCGTTACTTGCATATAAGATCCCTAAATCACACATTGCAACGCAATTACCTTTTTCTGCAGCATTTAACCACCACTGTTCTGCTTTATGATAGTCTTGAGTGATGCCATCGCCATGCGCATATAACAAGCCTATTTTGTGCATTGCATTTGCATTCCCTTTGGCCGCAGCTTTACTAAACCACTCCATGGCTTTTGTATAATTTATATCAACACCCTCTCCCATACAATAACACAGCCCCAAGTCAACCATCGCTTCAGGGTCACCAGATTGTGCTTTGACAAATAACTCGTCTGCTTTCTGGCCGAAGGCACAACAAGGAATAGATGTTATAAATAAGAACAAGAGTAATAAGTTCTTCATATTAATTTTTTTCATATAAAACGTTAATTAAAACAAGCTATTTTCTTTCCATAATTTTTCTTATCATATTTGCCTCGTCACTACCAGTTTCTTGTGCTTTGGTAAGCCAAGAGTCAGCTTTTGACAAATCTTTCTTTGTGCCGAGTCCATAACGGTAACAAGAGGATAGCATATTCATTGCATCAGCTGATGGGTTATCGCATGTCGATGCTTGATACAACAACTCGAATGCTTTGGAAGGGTTCTCTACTACATGTTTGCCCTGGAAATACATCTCACCCAATTTCCCTAATGCCATAGTATTGCCTTTCTCACTTGATGAAGTAAATAAATCAAATGCTTTTTGATAATTTTGATTAACTCCATGGCCATAAAGGTAGCATAAACCCAAGAAATACTCAGATTCTTTGGCATTAAAAGCAAAGGCATCTGCCCGCATAAATGCTTCAAAAGCTTTATCATAATTCTGCAATTCACCTTGTTTGTAATAGATGTATCCCATAAGGAGGCTGGCGTCTCCATCTCCATCAGCAACACGGCTAAACCACTTTAATGCCTGGGAATCATCCTGCTCAACGCAGATGCCAGTATAGAAATAATACCCTAACCAGTATTGTGCTTCATCATTGTCTCCATTAGCTGACTCCTGAAACCAATGAAATGCTTTTTCATAGTCACGAGGAACAATTTTTCCATAATGGTATTCTTTGGCAATTTCACATTGCAGTTTGGGGTTGCCCTGTGAAGCTGCTTCTTTGAAAAACACCTCTGCCATATTTTTATCTTGAGGAACACCAATCCCTAATGCATGACATATCCCAACATGATACTGAGCTTCATCATATCCCCTTGATGCTGATCTAAAGAATAAAGAAAACGCCTTCTTGTAGTCGGTTTTAACACCCCGACCATGATAGTAACATTTGCCAAGCTTAAATAAGCCCTTTTTATCTTTCGAATCTGCGGATTTCTTATACCATTTGACAGCTTTTGTCTGATTCTCGTTTCCTCCGTAAAAATAGAGATAGATGTCACCTAGTTCATTCTGTGCTGTCGCGTCTCCTTTCTTTGCCAAAGCTAGTAGATCTTTTTCTCGCTTATCTAATCTTTGTAACCAGGCATTCGTTCCTGACCATCCTCTCTTATTGGCATTGGACAGCCATAATTCAGCTTGGCTATAATCTTGAGGGATACCATCACCAATAGCATAACACCATGCTAAATCAGCCATGGCCTGAGCATCACCCAAACGGGCCTTTTTTACTAAATCAACGCTATAACTAGTTTGAGCTGATCCTGAAAATGTAGCAATTGCTACAAACAAAAATATAAGTAAACTTTGCTTCATATTATTCTTTATTTCTCATTATTTGGTTAATACGGTTTGCACTCTCGTTTCCAGCTTCCTGAGCTTTCTTTAGCCAATATTCTGCTTTTTGCAAATCTTTGGTAGTCCCAAAACCATAACGATAGCATGAAGACAAGAGATTCATCGAATTGCTAGTCATTTCATAGCCATTGCATTTCGTTGCAGCCTCATTAAAGAGTTCGAATGCTTTTGAATAATTCTTTTTAACATGAATACCGTCATAATACATTTCACCCAACTCACAAGTCGCATAGTTATTGCCGTGCTTGTCGGCAATGGAAAAATAATTATATGCTTGCTCATAGCTTTTGCTAACACCATTTCCATTATAATAGCAACGTCCTAAGCCTTCACTGGCAAAACCTATAGTGGTCGTATCATTAATTCCCTGTCTTTTAATTTCATTATACAAATTTGAATATGTTGTAAATAATTTTTCTGCCAATTCGGGCTTCTCGCCTACAATTTCAAATGTCATTATTGCATTAAAAGATCTTTCTGTTGCCGTGTCAATTAAACACTTGTATGCAACATCTATAGCCTTATTGAGATCTTTTTTACCCCCCACTTCATCTACATAAACATATAATAAGTAATCATAAAGGCTATAACCCATTGGCCCATAATCATATGAGCCAAAACCATAATCAATGGCTTGTTCAAGCCAATAGGCCACATTATCTGTATCTGTCCATGATTTATGATTTGCATATTCTACACATCGGCTGTTATCTGAATATTTCCAACTTTCGAGCTGTAATGCACTACTTCCAAAATCCAAATCGTAAGATGGATATAATTGAGGTGTATTTGCGCAGATATAGAAATACATTAACCCAAGATGTATAATTCCTAATGCACTTTCTTTATCGATTGATTTTTTGAAATACTGTTCTGCCTTTTGATATTCTTGTTTTGCGGCGAACAGACAACCAGTTAAAGCTAAAAAGTAATGGCAGTTTGGTGATTTTTCAATCGAACATAATTCGATTAACTTTGTTTGTGCATCTTTATTAGCCTTCTTACTTTCATAATACCCAGACTCATGAGTAAAGTAGCCCCCTCCAGCTGAATGCAGTAAAAGATCTGCGGCATAAACAGAATCTTTCTCAACGCTTTCACCTTTTAAATACATAAGGGCAAGTTTATATTCCGCTGATGGATTGTCTTCATCAGAAGCTTTTTCATACCATTCTATTGCTATATTGAGATTCTTATTTTTTCCATAACCATAATAATATATGTCTCCTAATAGATTCATTGCATCGCCAATGTTATCGATATCATCCTCATAATTGGTGTGGTTCTCAACAGCCTTCATGAACATTTCATATGCCATTTGATAATCTCTAGAAGTTCCTATTGCATAGTAATAGCACTTGCCAAGTTCAAAAAGAGCGTCTTTGTTACCTTGATCAGCGGCTTTCTTGTACCAATAAAAAGCATCAGATTCGGATTTTTTAACCCCATAACCATATTCATAGCAAACAGCAACATTGTATAGTGCTTTTTTATGACCCTGTTCAGCTGCTTTTTTATACCA
>Ga0247609_10005719_pt1 | contig 12142 bp, 12 predicted proteins | sample 172DNAGHGlowgp2_FD_193487 | JGI IMG/M metagenome (GOLD analysis project Ga0247609, IMG submission 193487) | Sheep rumen microbial communities from Palmerston North, Manawatu-Wanganui, New Zealand - 1728 DNA GHGlow gp2 | ecosystem: Host-associated > Mammals > Digestive system > Stomach > Rumen ... | reverse complement strand
TTTAAAAGAGAACGGATTTTTTCTTCAATTGAATGAAATCCTGTGATTATCATATTTCTTCATTTGTGGTCCTTTGACCCCTTCGACAGGCTCAGGGACCGCCGGACTATATTTTTATCTACCGCAACACTGTTTGTATTTCTTACCGCTACCACATGGACATGGATCGTTACGGCCTACTTTTGCACCAACACGCTGTACAGTTGTAGGAATAACGTTTCCGGCAACATATTTCCAGTCTCCGTCTACTTCGCGGAATAAAGAAATTTCGTGATGAACATCATGCATCTGATGGAGAGTATAATCTGCCTTGAATTCTACAATCTGTTCATTGTCTTTTTCGCCTTTTTCTGTGCGTAAAATCTGAAGACCATTCCACTGAGACTGTTTGCTCCAGTCTTCTGTTGCTTTACGGTCAATTTCACCAACTTCTTCGCCTTCAACACAAGAACTGATGATGTAATCAATTTCGTGCTTTACATAAGAAGAATAGCGGGCACGCATACAGGCTTCTGCACTAGGAGCCTTTGTCTTTCCTTTAATAATCGGTTCACAACATTCGCCATAAGTTTTGCCCGAACCGCAAGGGCATAATTCGTTATTTGTTCTCATATGGCCTATTTTAATGAATTCCGTTTAATTCGGCAATTGCAAGCCCATAGTTTGTCATTGGCACGCAGTATTCTTGAGCATTATGCTGTCTTTCCGATACGTAGGCCTTGTTGAACATGCAGGCCCCGCAATGAATGATTAAATCGTATTTCTGAAAATCTTCTTTTGTCTGAGGAAAATCTGTTCCCCTTACAAAATCAATTTTAAGGTCCGGCACCCGCTTTCTGAGCATATTGGGGATTTTTACAGTGCCAATATCTTCTGTGGCGGGTACGTGGGTACAGGCTTCGGCAATCAAAACGCGGGAATTGTTTGTGAGCGTATTAATTGCCTGTGCTCCTTTTGTAAAAAGTTCAATGTCTCCTTTGTGGGCGGCCATAATAATTGAAAAAGAAGTTAGTCTTGAAGCTGCGGGCTTGTTATCATTAACAAAAGGAAAAAGCTGGGAATCTGTAATAATAAGGTCAGGAGGATTTTTGAGAGAGGCAATCGTTTGCGCAAAAGTATCCTGTGTACAGCAGTGAATGCAAACTCTTCGGTCCAAGAGGTCGCGGATTGTCTGAACTTGAGGTAAAATGAGACGACCTTTTGGAGCCTGACTATCCTGAGGCATAACAAGAAGAACATTTTCACCGGGCTTACAGTAATTTTCGGTCAGGGATGAATCAAAAAAATCGGCCGGAACTTTTTGCTTAATTGCTTCAAAAAGCTGGGCTTTGTTTTTACCTGTAAGTGAGTCTACAAATACCGGAGGATTTTTTTTGAAGAGTTCAATTTCTTCGAGCGAAGTCTGCAGGGCCCGGGCAAAGTCAGAATCTTCCTCAGCTTTGGTAATTACCCAGATAAGGAGCTTTTTACTTTGCAGGAGTTTTTGGAAGCCGGGGCTTTCAATGATTTTTTCTATTGCCCCCGCCTCTCTCACTTCCTCTGCAGAAACTACTCCAAGAATAATATCGCACTTTGCAAGCACTTCCCAGGTTTTTACAATTCTTTTTTTTCCAAGCTCAGAATCATCATTAAAACCGGCAGTATCAATAAAGACGCATGGGCCCGCTCCCGGCAGTTCCATGTTTTTTTGAACAGAATCGGTCGTTGTCCCCGAAAGCTCCGAAACAATCGAAAAGTTCTGTCCCACAAGCATGTTCATCAACGAAGATTTTCCGCTGTTAGTGTTACCAAACAAACCTATATAAAGTCTCTGCCCTTTTGATACTTCCATGACGACCTCCTAGAATCTAAAGTCGCGTTTACCATTCACTTCTTCTTTAAGATACTGAATACAGCGTTCGCGTACAAGTTCATTTGGAATTGTTAAAAGCTCTTTTTCAATAAGCTTGTCTCCAAGAGTTTTTGTATCGGCTGCAGCATAATCTTCAAGATACTCTTTAAGTGTCATGAGCGCATTAGGATGACAGCAGTTTGCAATCTGACCAGATTTAACAAGCGACATAAATCTGTCCCCAGTTCGTCCGGCACGGTAACAGGCTGTACAGAAAGAAGGAACGTAATCCATTCTCATAAGCCAGTTTATAACTTCATCAAGAGTTCGTCGGTCGCTAACATCAAACTGGGCTGTATCTTCAGGACGTTCTTCTTCGCAATAGCCTCCAACGCTTGTACGGCTTCCACCACTAATCTGACTAACTCCAAGAGCAAGAACTCTTTCACGAGATTTTTGAGATTCGCGGGTAGAAACAATCATACCTGTGTAAGGAACAGCAATTCGAATGCAGGCTACAATTTTTGCAAAAGTTTCATCATCAATTGCATCAGGGAAAAGTGAAGGATCTACTCCGTCTGCAGCTCTGAGTCTTGGAACCGAAATTGTATGTGGTCCACAACCTTTTACTGCTTCAAGATGCTCTGCGTGCATAAGCTGGCCTACAAACTCGTATTTGTAAGTTCCAAGTCCATAAAGGACACCACAGCCAACATCATCAATGCCGCCATCCATAGCGCGGTCCATTGCTTCGGTGTGGTAAGCATAGTCAGATTTTGGTCCGGTTGGATGAAGCTGCTCGTAGCGTTTTTTGTTGTAGGTTTCCTGGAAAAGAATATAAGTTCCAATTTCGGCATCTTTGAGGCGAGTGTAGTTTTCTACAGTTGTTGCAGCAATGTTTACATTTACACGGCGGATTGCTCCGTTTTTATGCTTGATAGAATAAATTGTTTTAATTGAATCTAAGATATATTCAATAGGATTGTTTTTAGGATCTTCACCAGCTTCAATTGCAAGACGCTTGTGTCCCATATCCTGCAGGGCAATTACTTCCTGCCGGATTTCTTCCTGACTAAGCTTCTTGCGCGGAATATGGCGGTTTGTTCCGTGGTAAGGACAGTAAGTACAGCCGTTAATACAGTAGTTGGAAAGATAAAGCGGCGCAAACAAAACAATGCGGTTTCCATAAAACTTAAGTTTTATTTCCTTGGCCAGATTTTCGATTTTCTGATTTAATTGCGGAACTTCGCAGGCAAGAAGCACTGCTGCATCGCGATGATTAAGACCGTTACATTTTGCAGCTTCTTCAAGAATACTTGTGATAAGTTTTTCATCAGTTTTATGCTTTTCGGCATAATCAAGACTTTCAAGGATTTCTTCATCGTTGATAAAGTCCTCTGCTTTGCTAGACATTACATTGTAACTCATTTGCAACTCCTGTGATCCCCTCGCTCATTCAAGAGGATTTTGTAATTTATTTTTCCCATTTCAAGCATCAAGCCCTTAAGGCCATCTGCTGTTTCAATTCCACCTTTAGATTTTTCTTCATATAAATCATATTTTTTGCGATTTTCCTCTGGAGAAAGATTTGGCATTACAACATTTGCTCCTGCTCTTATTCCGTCAATTCTTCCTGTGCTGCTTAAAGTATTCAGCGCAGTTGTTGCAGGAATTAAAGCATCTGGAAAAATCACGCGAAGGAGGCTTATTAAAAAAAGAGTAAGGTCTACATTGCCGGCGGGCTTGTCTGCAAAGGGAGTTGCCTTGTGGGGAACAAAAGGACCTATACCAATCATGTGAGGTTGCAGCTCCTGGAGAAACATTATGTCCTGGGCAAGATCCCGGATTGTCTGGAAAGGCGCGCCCACCATAAAGCCGGAGCCTACCTGAAAGCCAAGGTCTTTTAAGTTAAAAAGGCACTCTTTCCTGTTTTCAAGACTTTGTGCTGCGGGATGAAGTTTTTCATACAAACGAGAATCTGCTGCTTCGTGGCGAAGAAGATATCTGTCTGCTCCAGCCTCCCGCCAAAGCCTGTAGGTTTCATAATCGCGTTCCCCTAGAGACAAGGTTACCGCGCAATCTGGATACTGATTTTTGATTTTTGAAATTAAGTCTGCGAGGCCCTGAGCAGAAAACTGAAGGTCCTCCCCGCCTTGAAGTACAAAAGTTCTGAAGCCTGTTTCATGTCCACGTTTACAACAGGCAAGAATCTGTTCATCAGTAAGACGGTAACGCTGCGCCTGTGAATTGCTTTTTCGGATTCCACAATAAAAACAGTCACAGCGACAGAATGATGAAACTTCTATGAGCCCGCGGATGAAAACACCGTTTCCAAAATGTGCCTGCTGCAGTTCCCGTGCATGAGCAGCAAAGTCCGGCTGTAAATCTTTAAAATGAGAAAGGATATTTAAAATGTCTGATTTTGAGTATTCGTTTAAAACTGTCATTTAATGAATAGTCCGCTTATTTATTCGGAAAAACAGCTTTAGCACTGATGCCATCAATAGCCCCAAGCTTTCCGCTTAATGCATTAATCTTGTCCATAGGCGCATCAATAGCAACACTTATTAAAGAGATATTTTCTTTTTTGTAAGGAATACCCATACGGCCAATTATATACTCGCCGTACTCATGAAGAATCTGATTGAGTCTTTCCACAGCATTTAAGTCCGAAACTGCAATGCCGATCAAAGCCACCTTAGTTTCCATAATAATTCTCCTTCCCCATCAGCACCCGCGCCCTTTCAAGACCGCCCGTTCTTTTGAGTTAGCAAAAAGTTATTTGTGTTTCTAGATTTAATTATAGACATTTATGGGGATATTACAAGTGGGGGAAAGCTATGCTGCGCACGCGAGCCCTAAAACCCGAGAGGTAAATTGCTGTCGCAATTTGCTATTTACTGTTTTGCGAATGATAAGAATTCCGCAGGTGTCATAACTCGTACTGTAGAATTCTTATAATCAGAGTCATTTCTTGTAACTATAATATCTGCATTGATTTGTTGTGCAACTTCATGTTGAACAGAATCTTCAAAATCATTCCACCCAGATTCAAGTGCATTACGAATACAAGTCTCATCAACACCTGCCACAAAAACCACACTTAAAAGATTTTTCATTATTTGTTTTGTTATTTCTGAATCATGTATAGTTTTCTTTACGATATAAAATATATCTGTACAGGAAGCTGCTGAAATATAAAAATCATATCCCTTATCGCAATAAGAAAGGACAGAATTAGATTCATCATAAAAATCTGTATTTCCGAGCATTACATCAAGAACAAGGTTTGTATCAATGAATATAATCATAATCCAAACCTTTCCTTTAATCGCTCTTCACGGATTTGTGCTATAGATATAGGTTTGTTTAATTTGAGAACACCTTGTAATGCATGAAGGGCTTCTAAGCGTTTAGAACTAATTGTTTGTGTTTCATCAGACTTTGGTTTGTCTACAATGTGAATAAGAATTTCGTTTCCGTCATAATTCTGAAGATCATCATCAATTGCAACAACTGTATTTCCTTCAATATAACCTTTTACAGCTAACATAACACGCCTCCTTCATGAAGTTAAGTTTATTATAGCGCATTTTTAAAGGATTTGCATTAAGTTTGTGGCTTTATAAAATATCTTGTCCTTAAACACTCAATCCCTGTGCCTGAGCTAAATCTTTGTAATCCTGTGCACTAAGAACTGTACTAAATAGACCAACGCTTTCTCCTTCGTGGCGGTCAATTCCTGTATAAGAAAGGCTTGAATCTTCGTAGCGTTTAAAACTGTACACTGCCTGATCCATTATGTTTGCATTAAATACATTCAGACTTACCAAAAGTTCAAAATCTTTTACAGTTAATCCTGTTACTTTGTAAAAGAGCTGCGGCTCAAGTTGGGTTATAACATCTTTCAAAGAGTGTTCACGATAATCACTTAGGTACATAAAAACAGGAATGCGTGTTGCAAATTTGATGAGCTTTTCCTGAATCTGTTTTCTTAAGCTCTTCATTTCTTTTTCTTCCTGGCTTACTTCACGCTTTTCTTCCTGAGTCTGTTCCTTTTCCTGAGTTTTTGCGTTTTTGATTTTTTCACTCTTATTGATGATAGTTTCTATTTCTTTGTTCAAGCTGCGAAAGCCTTCTATTTTCATCAGAGCATCCATAGCTTCCTTGTTATCCTTAAGCCGCAGCAAGGTTTCGTTATCAACATTTACAAGAAGAGCACTTTCCCATCGTTTTGCAAGAAGCGTTGCTGTTGTGCCTGCCATTGCAATATCAAGAATCTCTCCTGCATTTACCTGACGCATACTAGAACCGTCATAAGCAAGAACCGGCAAAAATTGAATGAACTTGGCAACCTTTACTTCAGGGCTGTTATCCTGACTTTTATCTCCGGTATCTACACTGAGGTTTCTTGAATAATCTGAAATTTGTCTGAGTGCACGATTCAAGGCAAAGTCAAAAACAAAGCATTCTTTTTTTATAATTTCTGTTTCGCCCTTTTCATTCTGAATTGTCCATGGAGATTGAACTCTAAACGCAGACTGAAAATAAGTTTCCGGTGAATTAAGATTACGTAGCATGAAAATACCGGACCATGGTCTTATCGTTACACCGGTTGTAAGTTTTCCACAGGACAAAGTAATTGATTTTGTTTTTAGAGGATTACATTCTGTTCCGCTAATTCCATTTGCAATTCCTTTTAAAACAGGCGGAAGCGCTCCAAGTCCTATTCCTGCTTTAATACCTGCGCAAACAATTATTTTATATTCCTGATAAAACAGATTCTGTTTTTCTTCCAAAAGATTTTTCATTGCATAACAGGATGCTACATTTGGTAAGAACCATAAGGTGTGATTAAGGACTCCCATTAAAAGTGTATCGCTAAAAGGCATTGGAGGTCTCTCTGCACCAAGTTTTAAATCATCTACCGCAGTTTCTGTAAAAGAACCCCGAATTAAGTTGAGCCATTTTTGTACATATTCTTTATGAACATACTGTGCCGTTTCTATTTTATTTTTTTCTTTTAATTCTGCACGGAAAAATTCATTTAAATCAAACTCATCATATTCACCACCTTTAGCAATTTCCTGAATTGAATCGGGAATCTTATAAGTGAACATAATCATTTTTGGTAACGCCGCATAGGGATTATCCGTGGTCCCTGAGCTATGTCGAAGGGGCCACTCTTCCTTTGCACGCTGTTCATCACTATATGTCCATGAAAAAATCTGCTCTTCAATAAACTCTCCGCTGTTCAAAGCTCTGAACGGAGTTCCCGAAAGATAAAGATAATATTTTGTAGTTATAGGAAGCCAGGTTTCGTCAATATTATTTCCTAAGTTGTCTGGTTTTGCTTTTGAATCTATATCTTCTTCATCTTCATTTTCGAAAAGATGCTTTGCATTATCGCGCCAGGCTCCAAAATGATATTCATCAAAAATTACTAAATCCCAATTTGTTGTATGAACCCATTCGTTTTTTTCTTTTATTCCACCATTTTCATTTCTACCAAGAAAATCCTGAAAACTACCAAAACAAACTATCGGCTTTTCTTTATCTGCTTTTTGATACTGTTCATCAATACTTGCATCACCAGATTCTTGTGGACGTGCTATAAACTGCCAGCCCCTAAAATCAATATGTCGTAATAAATCATCGCGCCAAGCAGATTGAACAGCCGGCTTAAAAGTTAAAATCAGGATTTTCTTAAAATTCATTTTCTTTGCTAATTGATAAGCAGCAAAGGTTTTTCCAAAACGCATTTTTGCATTCCACAAAAACTTTGGAGATTTTATATATCCTTCTTTTCTTGTTCGCTCATAATAATCAGCAGTTTTATTTACTGCTTCCTCCTGCTCTTTACGCATCTTAAAATCGAGTGAACGATTTTCTAACACATCACTATGAGTTCTTACAGCAACAACAGCTGTTTTAACATCATTAACATCACATTTAAACCATTCTGTATCTTTACCATCGGAAGTAGAAAGTCGTGAAAAACCACTTCGTTCAAGCGCTTTAAACACATCGTGATCCATAAAGGATTCACCGTTTTCGTCCAAGGCGCTTTCTACAAGTTCGATAGTATATGGCTTTTCTCCAGGCTTTAATGTTGGATACTGCTCTGCAACACGTTCTTCGGCCGTACGAGTTGTAAAACCTACCTTAAGAATATCCGGCATATTTTTGTCACGGTATGCATAAATGATTGGTCTGCCTTTTGGTTTTTCTGATATATAATCTTTTGTTGATGCCATTACTCTCTCCTCTTATTCCATTGGACGAATCATGCTTTCTATAAAATTTATTTCTTCTTTGGAAAGATTGTATTTTGCATAGAGCTCTTCGTCGGTCCAGGGTTTAGAGAAATCTTGAAGAGGGATATATTGATATACTCCTTGTCCACAACCTTGATCATTTTTTTTCATTGCTAGCATAGTTCTAAAAAATTTTGTTTTTATATAAGTCCAACAATTATGCATTTCTGATTCTGTATCAAATCCTCCAATTACAATAAAAGTTTCTGTACAACATTCATCAGGTTTTGCAAAAATAGGTGTTGAAAGAGTTTCCCCTAATTCACCTTCTCCTTGATTTCTTGGAACAAACATTTTATATCTACCCATCTCTGTTTTTTTAGGAAATGGATAATCCTTTTTTACATATCTACAAACTCTTCTTTGTTTTTCATCAAGACCATAAATGGTATAACCATTCTCTATAACTGAATCACTAATTGGAGGTAAACCATATTTGTCTGGGTTTTTGAAAAAGTCTCCACGTAAACCAAAAGGTTTCATTGAAGAAACAATTGTTGAAAAACTTGTCTCTGATAATGATTGAACCTTTCGGAAAATTGGAATTAATTGATTATTTCTAATAAAAATATCACAGTCCTTTTCTAGTAATGGACGAACACACTGATCAACATTATTATTACCATCATCGTTAATTATCTTACATTCAACGGATTTCTTTTCTTTATCCCACAAAAAATAACTAACTCCTCCTTTTATTTCAACTCCTGAAAAACATTTTGTAGCATCCTTAAAATCATGAATAACTGATAATCTTGTATCTTCCAACATTTCTTTTCTAAAAGAATCAAGTCCTCTTCCTCCAGTCATCCATCGAGACGGTGTAATCATAATTATATAACGTGGGTTCAATTTTTTGGCTTGTTGAATAAATAAATGATAAATAGGAATTGCACTTGCCTGAGCTCCCCCATCACTCAACTGATACGGCGGATTTCCAATAATTACATCAAACTTCATATTTTCTAATTCTCCTGGTATTGCGTTGTGAATAAACTGGTATGCGTGGCGTTCAAGTCCTTTTCTTTTTTCATCTCCATATTCCTGTTCACTTGCACCACAATGAAGGCATTTTCCGTTTATCCACAGATGTTTTGTTTTTGCATTATTAAAGAAAATATTTCCCTGGGGATTATCAAATTGAGTTACAGAATATTTACAGTTAGGATATTTTGAACAATAAAGACTGCGGCGACTCAAAAGACTTGTGAGTTCTGTAATAGCAATTCCGTAAAGTTGGGTCTTAAAAATATGATCAATGCGTTCCTGTAAATCAGGAATTTTATCTTTTAGTCCTTCCAGAAGACGCTTTGCAATTTCTCGAAGAAAAACTCCACTCTTACAGGCCGGATCCAAAAACTTTGCATCCGGATTACTAAAGATATCCTGTGGCAATAAATCCAGCATTGCATTTGCTACACTCGGCGGAGTAAAAACTTCATCATTGCTGAGGTTGGCAATACAGGTAAGAACATCGGGATTGTAAGCTTTTTCGTAAAGGGAATCGGTCATTTAGGCCTCCTTATTTGCTGGCCCTTCGAGAACCTCAGGGACCGCAGAGCTGATTTTTCTATAATGAACAAGGGGAAAATCCTGAACTGGCGAAAAGATTTCTGCCTGATTTCCTGAATCAGAGATAAGATTTGTTCCGTAGTTTTTATTTACAAGATCATTAAAGATAAAGTCACGGCGTTTTAGTTTTGTGCCTATAAGAGACCATTCACTAAAGATTATTGGAGTAGATTTATCATTTTGATTTTCATCAACTTCTTTAAGACTAAGAGCATTACCTAAAAGAATGTTTCTTTCTAAAATAAAACGGACTGACTTTTTTGTTTCTTCTTTTTGTTCTGCAGGTAGCTTTTTACAATGCTTTTCATACTGTTCCTGCCATATTTCAAAAAGTCTATTTCGACAGACAGCTGCATTGTCCGCCATTATGTCTACGCCATAAACAGAACTAACAGCTACAACAGAATACCTTTCCCAATCATTAGGATTTTTTGCATAAGTACGAGTAACAGCCACGAGTTTTCGTTCCAGAATTTCTGCCAGAAAGTTTCCATCTCCGCAGGCAGGCTCCAAAAATCTGCTGTCTATGCGTTCTGTTTCATCTTTTACAAGGTCGCACATGGCTTTTACTTCACGTTCGGCAGTAAAAACTTCGCCTCTTTTTGCAACTCGTTCGCGGGATTTGATTTGAGATTTTTTTACAGAAGAATCAGATTTGGTTTTGCTCATATACTTACAAAACGCAGATATTTCTCTAATACCTGCGTAATGATAGTATAATATTAACCACAAGATAACGCTAGTGTTAAAATTTGATTTTCACTTGCAAAATGCAAGTATGACAGAAAATGAATTAAAAGTTGTTTTTTCCGATAACATCAAAAAATATAGAAGCGGAAAATTTACACAAGAAACCTTGGCAGAAAAAATAGGTGTTTCTGCACAGAATATAAATGATATTGAAGGTAAACGCAGGTTTCCACGTACAGACACTTTAGTCAAAATCGCCAATGCCTTAAATGTCGAAGTTTATCAGCTTTTCATCCCTCAAGACAAAACTCCGATTGTGATAGAAGAAACCCCTGAAAATGAAAAAATCCGTGCCCAGATGACCGACGAAATTGTCGAAGAAATCCGCCATGGAGTAAATAAGATACTGGATAGAATAAAAAAAGAGAGTATATAAACTTCTCCATTGTCTTTATCTCAAAAACCCATTATATTTAAATCGTAAAGCCACCGCACAGAAGGTCATATCCAACGATTATCAGTGTTTTTTAGTATGTGTGGTTATAACTCCCGTGGTCCCTGAGCTTGTCAAAGGGCCATCATAAAATATCTTTCAATTTTCTTTACCATAATTCAGGCCCGGTGTTGGACAGGCGCTGAAAATCAAAAAATCTCTTGAGGTATGTGGTATGGAAAATGAAATTTCAATTCTTGAAGAAAACTCTATTCGTTCGAAGATTCATGTTATTCGCGGGCAACAGGTGATGCTGGATTTTGACCTTGCCCAGATTTATGGGTATGAAACAAAAAACTTTAATCGTCAGGTAAAAAATAATATTGAACGATTTGATTCTGATTTTATGTTTCAATTATCAGACTCTGAATTTGAAGAAATCTTGAGGTGCAAAAATTTCACCTCAAGTTGGGGTGGTACAAGATATAATCCTTACGCTTTCACAGAACAGGGAATCTATATGTTAATGACTGTACTTAAAGGCAACCTTGCAGTTACACAAAGTAAAATGCTTATACGAACTTTCAAAGAAATGAAGCATTTTATTCAGAATAATTCTCATATTTTTGCAGAACTGGATAATATAAAAAATCACCTTTTACAATCTGATTTACACCACAAAGAAACAGATAAAAAGATAAAAGAACTTTTCTCCCTCATGGATAAATACAACATAAAAGAAACCCAGGGAATCTTTTTCCAGGGCCAGATATTTGACGCCTACGCCAAGTTTGAGAGTTTTCTTGCCTCTGCAAAGAAAGAAATTATTCTCATAGACAATTATGTAGATTTATCAATCCTGCAGCGACTTGCAAAAAAGAAGAAGGGTGTTAATGTGACGATTTACACCGACCCTAAGACAAAGCTGACAGCTCAGGATATTCAGACTTTCAACGCTCAATATCCGACTCTCATAGTAAATCACACCACAAAATCTCACGACAGATTTTTGATTATTGATAATTCAACGATTTATCACATTGGAGCAAGCCTCAAAGATTTGGGAAAAAAGTGTTTCGGTTTTACTGTATTTGACCCGGGTTTTATTCCAATGATTTTGAAGAATTTATAAATGAGATTCTCGAGTCAAGCCCGAGAATGACATAGGGGTTACGGGGGTTTTAGGGGGCGGAGCCACCTAGGAGAAGGGGTAGCGGACAAGACCGGAACGCAGTGAGGACTTGGGAGCGAGGGGAAGGCTTTCCCCTCCTACTATCAATTTTTTATACCTATTTTCAC
>Ga0247609_10005717_pt1 | contig 12143 bp, 9 predicted proteins | sample 172DNAGHGlowgp2_FD_193487 | JGI IMG/M metagenome (GOLD analysis project Ga0247609, IMG submission 193487) | Sheep rumen microbial communities from Palmerston North, Manawatu-Wanganui, New Zealand - 1728 DNA GHGlow gp2 | ecosystem: Host-associated > Mammals > Digestive system > Stomach > Rumen ... | reverse complement strand
CCTCGATTGTCTCCGCGCAGATTTCAAAATTGAATTGCGCCGATTGTCTTGCCGCCCGCAAAGCTCTTACTGGGTCGTCGATGAAGTGTTCGCTCACGGCTCGGATTTTTTTATTAAGCACGTCTTCACGTCCGCCGAACGGGTCAATCAGCTCGCCGCTTAGAAGTTCAATCGCCATCGCGTTAATCGTCGTGTCGCGTCGGAAGAGGTCTTGCTCAATCGTCACGCTCGTAGAAAATAAAATCTCGAAGCCTCGATAACCCGTGCCAACTTTACGCTCGGTGCGGGCAAAGGCAACTTCGCAATAAGCATTGTCAATGTCGACTGAGTAAACGGGAAAGGACTTGCCGAATTTCGCCGCATTAGGGAAAGCCTCAGCAAAAGTTTTTTCGTCGACGTTCGTAACGCAATAATCTCTGTCGTGAGCTTTGACGCCTCGAAATTTATCACGGACTGCGCCGCCAACGAGATACGCCTTGCCGCCCAACCCGTGAATTTTTTTTGCAAAGTCAAGTTCAGTCATGATGAGTTAATTCCGTGAGAATTGGTCGCGCAAGATAACATCGTGGCTGCCGCCTTCAACAATGCTAGTTGCAGAGACCAAAGTTATCTTAGCCTTGTCACGAAGTTCCGCCAAAGTCAACGCGCCGCAGTTGCACATCGTCGAACGAATCTTAGACAGAGTACTTGCCATGTTGTCTTTGAGTGAGCCGGCGTAGGGGACGTAAGAATCAACGCCCTCCTCAAAGGAAAGTTTCTTATCGCCGCCCAAGTCATAACGTTGCCAGTTGCGTGCACGGTTGGAGCCTTCGCCCCAATACTCTTTATAATAAGTTCCATTGATTCTAATCTTATCGGTCGGAGACTCGTCGAAGCGCGAAAAATATCTGCCGAGCATGAGGAAGTCAGCACCCATTGCAAGCGCAAGCGTCATGTGATAATCGTGAACAATGCCGCCGTCCGAACACACAGGGATATAAACGCCCTTTTCCTTAAAATATTCGTCGCGAGCCTTGCAAACGTCAATAACTGCCGTAGCTTGTCCGCGTCCAATGCCTTTAGTCTCACGAGTAATGCAAATCGAACCGCCGCCTATGCCAACCTTAACGAAGTCCGCGCCTGCGTCCGCCAAGAATCTAAAGCCCTCCGCGTCGACGACATTACCTGCACCAACTTTGACATCTTCGCCGAACTCTTTATGAATATATTCAAGCGTAATCTTTTGCCATTCGCTGAAGCCTTCCGAAGAATCAATACACAGCACATCAGCACCGGCTTTGAGCAGGGCAGGAACTCGTTCAGCATAGTCACGAGTATTAATTCCCGCGCCGACAATGTAACGTTTCTTCTTGTCGATAAGTTCAAGCGGATTAGTCTTATTGTCGGTGTAGTCTTTGCGGAAGACCATATAGCGGAGTCGTTGTTTCTTGTCGACGAGCGGGAGCATATTAAGTTTGTGTTCCCAGATTAAATCGTTTGCCTGTGGGAGGGTTGTCGTGTCGGCATCGGCGTAAATTAACTTATCAAAGGGCGTCATGAACGTCTGAACTTGTTCATCACCAGTCATGCGCGAGATTCGATAGTCGCGGCTCGTCACTATGCCAAGAAGTTTACCCGTTGGCTTTCCGTCTTCAGTAACTGCCATTGTTGAATGCCCGGTTTCCTCCAAAAGCTTAAGCATTTCGTTTAGCGTTGTCGTCGGCTTAAGATTTGAATCACTCGACACGAAGCCCGATTTATAATTCTTGACGCGGGAAACCATCGCCGCTTGCTCTTTAATCGGTTGTGAGCCAAAGATAAAAGAAACTCCGCCTTCCTTTGCCAGAGCGATTGCCATTGTGTCATTGGAGACCGACTGCATGATTGCCGAAGTCATCGGAATGTTGAGCAGGAGCTTGCACTCTTCGCCGCGCAGATATTTTACTAATGGCGTTGATAAGTCGACATTCGCAGGGATGCAATCTTTTGAAGAGTAGCCCGGTACCAACAGATACTCTCCAAATGTGTGTGATGGTTCCTTGTAATAAAATGCCAATTCAATCCCTCCCGAAATTTTTATGCTCTATCTTGTCAATCATCGCTTGCATTGTAGCTTAAACATAAAATTTTTGCAACATTAGCCGTCAGCGTGGGCAATTTACATTTTTATTGCTCGTTGCGCCGTTATTTTATCAAACGGAATAATTTTAGCTTTTGTAAGTTCTGTGACGACTTCGCGGCTACCTAACCTGTATATTCGTGAGTTCGTCAGCTCCAATTTATTTTTCGGGCGTGGCAATTCAAATGTCGCCTTGTCACTGTCGATTATAATCAAGCCTAGCTCCTCGAAAATTTTAATCGCGCTATCGAAGGTGTACGTTGAAAAATTTTTCCCAGTTGCGCTGTTAAACGCCCTAATCAACGAACATAAATCAAATCGGCTGGTATAGACGCGGGCACGACGTAAGAAGCTGTAAACGTCAAGCAACTGCTCGCGGTCAAGGAATTCGCCGATACCTATCACCGGCTCCAAACTCGACACGGCGCATTGAATACGAACTTCGCCTTGCCACTCATCAAGCGACGGTTCATAAGCAAGATCAATCGGCTCACTTTCAACAAGCGGCGCAAGTGAACCATAACCCCAAGCCACTGCACGAATTTTTTGTTCGCCACCGTCAATCTTAAAGCTCAAATGCGCACCGCCCGAACCAATCGCCTTAGCAAAAATCCCACGAACATTCTTACACGCAAGCACGGGATGAGGATTGCCTAAACCATATGGCTCGAACTTGTCGAACTCCTTAGCCACGTCCAAAGTTATCTGCGCGGGATTAATCAAGGCGTCGACGTTCAGGATAGGTTGAAAGTCTTCGTCGCGTAAATTTTTTCTAGCGTACTCATCAAACCGCCGCACGAGTTCAGGAATATTTTTAGTCGCGATTGAAAGCCCTGCCGCCTGTGAATGTCCGCCGTATTGCTCGAATAGTTCTGCCATAGAGTCAAGGGCGTTCTTCATGTGTAAGGCTGGAATACTCCTGCACGAGCCGCGAGAGGTCACACCGTCCGAAGTTGTCAAAATAATCGTCGGCAAGTTGTAACGTTCAACGAGTTTGCTTGCCGTCAAACCGATAACACCTTCCGCCCAATCCTCGCCCGCGATAACCAACGTACTTAAGTCGCCGCCGAGTTCTTCGCGAAGGACACGAACTTTTTCCTCTGCCGCCAATAAAATTTCTGTCTCGATGTCTTTGCGTTTCTGATTAAGCCGATTGAGTTCCTTAGCTAAAGTCTTCGCGTCGTCAACGTCTTCCATAAGCAAAAGTTTCAAGCCCTCGCTAGCTGTGCGCAAGCGTCCGACGGAATTAAGACGTGGTGCAATTTGGAAAGCGACATGCCCAGCAGAAATTTTTTTATTGCCTAAGCCCGACACGCTAACCAATGCACTCAAGCCAACACAAGCAGTTGAAGACATTGCCTTTAAGCCCATACGAGTAATCTTGCGATTTTCCCCGACGAGTTGCACAAGGTCAGCCACAGTAGCCAGCGCGGCAATCTCAATATCGGTTGTGTAAGTCTGAACGTCGACGCCTTTAAGCTCGTGCATAAGGGCTTGACTGATTTTGAACGCCACGCCTGCACCGCACAAATTTTTTTCTGGATAAGGACAGCCATGTTGATTGGGATTGACGACGGCGACAGCAGATTTAATCTCCTCAAGTGCGGGCAAGTGGTGGTCAGTTATAATCACGTCGAGTTTGTCTTTGACAGCGGCAATTTCCTTTTCGTTCGTGATACCGCAATCGACACTGATTAAGAGCGTCACACCTCCTGCAGAAATTTTTTCAAGCGCGGGCACATTCAAGCCGTAACCTTCCGAGCGGGCGGGAATATAACTTTCAACATCAGCACCGAGTTTGCGTAACGTCCGAATCAAAATCGCCGACGCGCTCATACCGTCAACATCATAATCGCCGTAAACACAAATCTTTTCGCGGGCGTCGAGAGCACGTTTGATTCTGTCGATAGCCTCACGCATTCCCAACATCAAAAACGGGTCATGAAACGCGGCGGCTTCCGGCTCCAAATAATCCTTAGCCGATTGTGCATTCTTTATCCCGCGATGATATAAGACCGTCGCAGTCAATTCACTCACGCCCAGAGCCTCAGCTACCTTTTGAACGATTAATTTGTCTGTCTCTTTGACAATCCATTTCTTGCGCATATCAATACTCCTCGTGTAAAGTCATTGCTATTTCGTCGCAGTTAGGAAACTTCGGACACTCAATGCATTCCTTCCAAATCTTATGCGGCAATGATTCCTTTGTCGTCAGTGTGAAACCGAGCGATTTGAAAAATTCGGGGCGATAAGTCAGCGTAAAAAATTTTTTGACTCCGACGGCGCGACCTTCTTCCAAAAGTTTCTTGACGATTGCTGAACCAATTCCCTGCCGCGAAAAGTCCGGGTGAACTGCCATTGACCGAACCTCAGCCAGCTCATTCCAAGTTAAGTGCAATGCTCCGACGCCGACGATTTTTTTTGTCGTGACTTCTTCAGCGATGACGAATTCTCTTAACGTCTCGTAAAGCGTGCTGTGTGGTTTGGGTAGCATGACGCCTTGCGCCGCGTAGCCCGCGATTAAATTATAAATCTCGTCCACGTCCGCGAACGTTGCCTTGCGATATAAAAACATTCCAATCACTCCAATTAAAATTCAATGCCTACTTGCGCCTTTATCCCTTGCTTGAACGGGTGCTTGATTAATTTCATCTCCGTCACGAGGTCGGCAGCGTCGATTAGTTCTGGTAGTGCGTCGCGTCCTGTGAAGACTAAATGCAAAGGCTCCGGACGTATCCTTATCAGCGACAACAAATCTTGCGCGTCGAGGAGTCCAAACTTCACCGCGTAATTTATTTCGTCGAGAACGATTAAATCCCACGTGCCCGATAAAATTTCTTCCTTAGCCAGTTCGAGAGCCTTCCGCGCAGATTGTCTTTGTTCGTCGAAGTTGTCTTTGGTTATGAAGCCCAGCCCCAACTGCCTAATTTCAATTCCCAACGCGTCGAGTGCTACCAATTCGCCCGAAAGTCTTTGCCCTTTGATGAACTGCAAGATTAAGACTTTAAGCCCTGAACCGAATGCCCGCAACACTAAACCCAATGCCGCAGTGGTCTTGCCCTTGCCGTCGCCCGTGTGCACGATGATTAGTCCGCGTCTTCCCAAGTCGAATCCTCCTAAAAGTTTTTCGTGCAATGATACAACGAGATTAAAAATAAATAAAGCGGCTTGCGCAAATCAGCTAATGAATTTATAATGAAAACAAAAAGGAAGTGATTACCTTGAGCACGGCAAGAGAGAGTTTGAAATCAGCGCGGAGGATTGTCATAAAGGTCGGGACGAGCACATTGGCGCACGCCGATACGGGCAAGCTGAACTTGTACAGGATAGAGCATTTGATTCGCGAAATAGCCGACTTGCACAACGCAGGAAAGGAAATAATCTTCGTAAGTTCAGGGGCAATCGCGGCGGGCATGAATAAGCTTGGCATAAAAATTAAGCCGCAAACCATTCCAGAGAATCAAGCGTTGGCTGCGATAGGTCAAGGCGTCCTCATGCACATCTACGAAAAATTTTTCGCGGAGTATGGTCAGACAATCGGGCAGATACTCTTGACGAAGGAAAACGCAATCGACGAAGAGGCTCGCGCTAATTCCCGCAACTCATTGAGCACGATACTAAGCATGGGAGCTATCCCCGTAATCAACGAAAATGACGCGGTCGGCGTCGATGAAATCCGAATCGGCGACAATGATAACCTGTCAGCTATCGTGGCGGCTATGATTAATGCGGAGGTCTTGATTATCCTAAGCGACATTGACGGGCTTTACACTTCCAATCCGAACGTCGATAAATCTGCGCGGCTGATTGATGAGGTGCCAGAGATTAATTCAGAGATTGAACGCATTGCAGGCGGTGTGGGAACTAAGCTTGGGACGGGCGGAATGTTTACTAAGATTCAAGCGGCGAAGTTGGCAACCTCAAGCGGTGTGACTATGCTTATCGTCAACGGCTCAGCAAATGGTAACTTGCGACGGGTTCTAAGCGGCGAATCAATCGGCACAATCTTTCCAAGGAGGGAATCATCATGAACAAAAAATTTTTAACGCTACTGATACTGATGATGTTAATCACGGCGACCGCGCAGGCAGCAGTTTCTATTCAAGACAACAGAGCAACGGCAGACTATTGGACGGGAAAGAATAAATCGGGCGAAGCTGTCTTCGTAGCGACGGCTGATTTGGATATGCTTAACCTGCAGATACGTCAGAAAAGCTCCAATACAATCGTCGACCTCGCAAGCTATCCGGAAAAAGTTTATACGCAGTGGATGACCAATAAGATTACGGCGACGATGACCAGTGGCGGTTTTGATAAGCCTGAACTGCCGACGCTATTTAAGAACGGCACAGCACTAACCGAATTCAGCTACACGCAAGCTAAAAAGAATTGCGGACTTGATAAACTTCCTGCCGTGTGCGTCGTTCGTTATGCCTTGACGATTGACAGGACAGATATTAGACTGCTGCCGGAGGCGGATGGCTGGTTCGAGAGCAAAGACGATACGCACTACGACCAACTGCAAGCGACAGTTATTGACCCAAGCGAACCGGTTGCAGTCTTGATTGACAGCCAAGATAAAGAATTTGTCTTCGTGGAGTCTCGGACTTATGCGGGTTGGGTTAAGACTTCTGAACTTGCCTTTACTGATAAAGCGACGTGGACTAAGTACACCGCGCCAAAAAATTATTTAACCGTCATAGCGAGCCGCAAGACAATTCCCTCAGGCAAGGCGTTTTATCAAATGGGCGGCAGAGTTTTGTTAAGGGCTTCGGATTTGCAAAAGGATGGCTCGTGGGCAATTAGCGTTCCGAACCTCGACGCGAACGGAACTTTCCTTGAGCAGGGTTTCAACATTCCAAACGATAATGCTGTTGTCAAAGGAGCGTTGGCTTGCTCGGAAAATAATTTGATTCGTCAAGCGTTTAGATTTCTCGGCGAGGGCTACGGTTGGGGCGGACTTGAAAAGAATGTCGACTGCTCAAGTTTCGTACAAGATGTCTATCGTAGCGTAGGGATTGAATTACCCCGCGACTCTGGCAAACAGGAAAAAGCTATGGCGCGTTCAATCAATCTCAAGAACATGACACGCGACCAACGACTTGAAATTATCAAGAAGTCTAAGGCGGGAGCGTTGCTGTTTGCGCCGGGGCATGTCATGATGTACCTTGGCAACGACGAGAACGGAGAACCAATCGTGATTCACTCAATGAGTAGCTATTTTACCTTCGAGGACGGCAAGACCGTTAAGCATTATGTCCGCAAAGTTTTAGTCAGCGATTTGCACTTCCAAAACAAAGACAAGATTGAGATGATTGACCGCCTAACGAGCGTCGGGAATTTCTAATATGGACGGCAAACAGGATAAACTAATTGCGCGACTCTTCAAGGACACGCTGATAATCTTCCTGTTGTCAATGTTCGTTTCGACAGTCGGCTACGTAATCGACGGGGTAATCACGGGAAAATTTCTCGGCACAGAGGCAATCGCGGCGTTCGGACTGACTATGTCCTATCAAAGGTTCGTAACGATTTTCCCCTTTGTCATCGTGCTCGGAATGCAAGTCCTGTGCAGTAAAAGTTTGGGCAGAGGAAACTTACGCGAGGCGAACGGAATTTTTTCGTTGGCAGTGATTGCGGCGTTGGTTATCATGATTTTCTTGATGGGCGGCACGTTTCTATTTCCTGAGCAGATAGCAAACATTCTCGGCGTGGAAGAAAGCCTCAGAGATATTCGCAGGCTGACGATTGATTTTCTAAAGGCTTATGCATTCGGTTTGCCGGCAATCGCGGCGGTCACGATTTTTACTCCGATAATGCAACTGGACAACGACAGACGGCGGGCAGTAGCTTCAGTGGTGGTGCTCAGTCTTTGCGATATTGCGGGCGACTTGATAAACGTTTTGATACTTGACGGTAGACTTTGGGGCATGGGCATTGCCACAGCGATAAGTTATTGGGCGGCGGCGGGCGTCTTGCTCCTACACTTCCTCAAGCCTGATTCAAACTTCATCTTCTTGCCCGAAGCCTTGAGCATTAAAAATCTTCGCCAAATAATTTTAATCGGTCTTCCTGTGATTTTGGGACGCGGCTCGTCGGTGTTGCGAATTGCGTTTCTTACGAGAATGTCGATTGCGCTGGCGGGCGGTAGCGGCGTAGCTACCTATGCTGTGCTAGAAAACTTTTCGGGACTGCTGGAGATTGTTCCTAAGGCTCTTGGCTCGTCAACGCAAATGATTGGCGGGATTCTAATCGGCGAACAAGACCGCAACTCAATCCTGCGACTCATGAGGCTCGCGCTGAAATCTTCGTTGATAATCTCCTTGCTAATGACTGCGGGCGTATTCTTAGCGGCACCGATAATCGCAGACCTTTACATTCTCGACAATGCGACGGCTTATCAAACGACTCTTGAAGGTCTACAACTGGCGATAATGTTCTTGCCGCTTTGCACGATCGGGATAATCTTCCAGTATTACTATCAAGCTTGCGGACGGTTTCGGCTGGTTAGTAGTTTGACGGTCGCGGGCAATATCGGATTCATCGTGCCGATTGCCTTGCTCTTGACGCCGCATTTCGGAATAGACGGACTTTGGTTAGCCTTCCCGCTAAGCTATGCCGCGTTCCTGCTTGCGATATTCATCGTAACGTGTCGTCACTGCGGAAGGATAACTTTCAAGCTGGAGGATTACCTGCTACTACCTGAAGGCTTCGACGTGGCGAACGATAAGCAACTAAATGTAACCGTCACGAGCAAAGAAGAAGTCTTAGGACTTTCGGATAGAGCGCAAAATTTCTGTGAGGCAAGTGGTATCGACGGGCGGCGCAGTATGTTCGCGGGAATATGTATTGAGGAAATGGCGGGCAATATCGTCGATTACGGCTTTGACGACGGCAAGAATCATTTCGTAGACGTTCGCGTTATCGTCAAGGGCGAGCAAGTTATAATCCGAATGCGCGACGATTGCCGACCATTTGACCCGAAGAAGCAAGCCGAGCTACACAACCCCGAAGACTCCGCGGCGCATATCGGAATAAGGCTTTGCAAAAAAATTTCTACCGAGTTCGATTACGTCAATGCATTGAAGCTGAACAATCTGATTATAAAAATTTAAAGGAGTGATTCTTATGTTATTCATGAAGGAGCATGTAACAAAACAAGCGCGGCGTGCAAAGGAGGCGTCGCGAAAATTGGCGTGCGTGCCTGTGGAAGTTCGTAACGGTGCGTTAATGGCAATGGCTGAAGCTTTAGAGGCTCATCAAGACGAAATTTTGGAAGTCAACGCCGATGAAGTCGCGGCTGCTAAGGAGAAGAACACTCGCCCGAATATGATTGACCGACTTATCTTGACGCCTAAGAGGATTGCGGACATGGCGGAAGGTATTCGGCAAATTGTTAAGCTCGACGACCCGATTGGCAAGCTCGACTTTGAAACGATTCGTCCGAACGGTTTAAAAATTCGTCGTGTGCGTGCTCCCTTTGGTGTCGTAGGCATTGTTTATGAGGCTCGCCCGAACGTCACGGCAGATGCGATTGCTCTTTGTATTAAGTCGGCTAATGCTTGTCTTCTGCGCGGTGGTTCAGAGGCGATTCGTACCAATAAAAAAATCGTCGACATCATGAAGGCGGCGGCGTCAGCTAATGGCATTCCCTCGACGGCGATTGAATTTATTCCTATCATTGACCGTGATTCAGTTGTTGTGATGTGTAGGCTCCGCAAACTCGTCGACGTGGTTATCCCGCGTGGCGGCGCAGGACTTATCGCCCGCGTCATTGAGCATAGCACCGTTCCTGTCATTGAAACTGGTACCGGCGTTTGTCATACCTTCGTTGATAAGACGGCTAATCAAGACATGGCAATTAAAATTTGTGTCAACGCTAAGACCTCGCGTCCGAGTGTGTGCAACGCAATGGAGACTTTGCTGATTCATAAAGACATTGCCAAAGAGTTCTTACCTAAAGTTGCGGCGGCGATGCCTACGGTTGAACTTCGCGGCGATGAGGCTTGCAGAGAAATTCTTCCCGACATGAAGGCGGCTACTGATGACGATTGGTCAACCGAGTACAACGATTTTATTCTGTCTATTAAAGTTGTCGACGACGTGGACGCGGCGATTGCTCACATTAACAAATATAGCACCGAACATTCCGACGCGATTATCACAGAGGACAAAGACAACGCTAAGAAATTTCAACAGCTCGTCGATTCGGCGGCGGTTTATGTCAACACTTCAACGCGCTTTACTGATGGCTTTGAATTCGGTTTCGGCGCGGAAATTGGTATCAGTACACAGAAACTCCACGCACGCGGACCAATGGGACTTGAGGCTCTCACGACGATAAAATATCTTGTCGACGGCGACGGGCAGATAAGGCAATGAGTAATGCGTAAGGCGCAATGCGTAATGGAAAATCTGTTGCGCGGTTATCTTCGCACGCTTAGAAATTATTTGCGCACGCCTAAGGCTCGTCACGACTTTAAAGACTACGCCCGCGCAATCGCAATGATTTTATTAACGTCGTTGATTGTTCGGGTTATACTATGAAAGGAGTTTTATTCATGAAGGTAAACACAAATTATTTGTATCTCCCAGAGTCCGCCAAAAGTCCTCTCAGCAAAAGCCATTTCGTTGATAAGACTATGGGCTTTCAAACGATTGAACATGGCACGGCTCTTCCTTACAAAAAATATGTTGAAGGACGCCCTTCCAGACAATGGGGCTATGGTGGTATTGTTGACGGACAAGGCAACTTCGTCCCGTCTTACATAAACGGTTCCACTGATACAAGTTATACCCCCCCCTCGAATCAATTCAGCATCGCTCTGAAACTGTCATTTATCTTGGCTTCTTTTTTTATCATTGGGGTCACTTTATAACGGAAGGTGTCCGGCGTTTATGGTTCTTAAGAAGTGAAGTCTTTCAGCGCGAATTTAAAGACTGTCCGCTTGTCTATATGGCAATGGAAAATAAACCCTTAGCCGAAGCAAATCAAAATTGTGTAAGATTGCTCCAAACATTGGATATCGACATCGACAAGCTTGAATTCATTGATAAGCCGACGCAGTTTGATAAAATTATCATCCCTGACGAATCGTTTTACTTTGGTGCGGATAGTGACATTTATTTCACGGAGGCTTACCGCGAGACAATTAATATCATCAAGGATTTTGCTATAAAGAACCGCAAGCCCGTTCCAAATAAAAAAATCTACTTCTATCATGGGCTTAGGCAAATCGGCGAGGAACGTATCGCGGAATACTTTAAATCCAAAGGTTACGAAATTATAACTCCCGAACAACGAGCTACCTCCTTTGAGGAAACACTTAATCTCTTAATAAACTGTGAAAGCTTTGTCTCTACGGTGGGATCTTGTTCGCATGATTCTATTTTCCTTCGCGAGGGCACTGAGGCTATAATAATTAAGCGTTCAATGGATCGTTTCAATACATATCAGTGGGTTGTAAATGAAGCTAATCGATTGAATGTGATTTGGATAGATACCAGCATGAACGTTTACACTGGCGGTTTGTTCTGTTATGTGATAAGTGAGCAATTAAAGCGTTTCTTCGGTGACAAGTGGAACGGTTATACTGAAGATGACTACAAAAATTTCTTGGAATACGCCAAAGATGCTCTGCTCAAGGGTTGCACCGTTAATCAAGAGCTGATAGGTTATGCAGTGTTCAAAGATTTTTATGCTAGCCTCCTTAAGCAAAGAAACTTGATAAGGGTTGCCGATATGCCGCCGGAGTGGGAGAATTTCCGACCACGAATTAATTACTCGATATGTCTTAGCGGCAAATTCACTCCTTGGATTAGAGAGAATGAAATCAGCGCACCGCTTGAGGACAAATCGGAAATTCAAGCAATCATGATAATTCCGCCGAGACCCGCTCCGTTTCATAAGATTTATCTGTCAGTCTATTACAACGACAAAGAAGGCTGGACGGAAGAAGCAGTGGTATTCAAGGTACCTGGAACGGCGGGTACGCGTGGCAAGCCAATCTATGGCGTAAAGATTCGGCTAGACGAGGCGGGCGCA
>Ga0247609_10005709_pt1 | contig 12154 bp, 5 predicted proteins | sample 172DNAGHGlowgp2_FD_193487 | JGI IMG/M metagenome (GOLD analysis project Ga0247609, IMG submission 193487) | Sheep rumen microbial communities from Palmerston North, Manawatu-Wanganui, New Zealand - 1728 DNA GHGlow gp2 | ecosystem: Host-associated > Mammals > Digestive system > Stomach > Rumen ... | reverse complement strand
GTACGAGATAGAAGACCTCCTTGACAAGGTTAACGAAGCTCTGTACGATTTATATGGCACTGAAGTTAGCATACGCCAGATACGTGATGATATCAAGTACATGAGAGACCGCGTTACATATAATGCGCCCATCAAGGCATATCAATATGACGGAAAGAAATGCTATTATCGATATGAAGATAGGAGCTTCTCCATTTTCAATAACGAATTATCAACCGAGGAGGTTGCAACACTACGTTCCACAATAGAAATGCTAGGGCGTTTTAGAGGTGTACCAAGTAATGCCTGGCTTGAAGAAGTTATCTCAAATCTTGAATATAGATTTGGTGTTAAGGCAAATACAGAAAATGTAGTTGCATTTGAACAAAATGAACTTCTCAAAGGGTTGGAGTTTTTGGGCGAGTTGATAGACTCTGCCTTGAATCACCAACCGCTTAACCTGCTTTACAGAACGTATGCAGGAAATGAGAGACAGGCAATCATCCATCCATATCATGTAAAGCAATTCAATAGCCGCTGGTTCCTCATTGGCTTGCAGGAAGGTACACATGGGAATTATATTACCAACAAAGCACTGGACAGAATCGTGAAATTTTCACGTGCCAAAGTGCCCTTTATACCAAATAAGGACATAGACTTCAATGAATATTTCAAGGACATTGTTGGTGTTACAGTCCCGGAAAATCATCCTATAGCAGAACCTGTCGTTTTGAAATTCGCTCCAGAAAGATTTCCTTATGTTGTCTCAAAGCCTATTCATTCGACACAGGTTGTATTGAGTGAGGAAGAGCAAACTTTGCAGATTACTGTTCGTCCTAATAAAGAACTGGAAGCTCGTATTTTCTCATATGGGCCACAAGTTGAGGTAATCAAACCACTATGGTTGAGAGAACGAATTGAAGAAAAAATAGCAGAAACTCTAAAAAAATATTCATCTGGGAAGAATGACTGCACAGATTAGCATTACATTTGCCCCGTAAATTTACAATAATGGCCAACAATTCAGATATAAGTGAAACCCAATTACTGTTAGCATACGGTGATGAAGTTTGTACGAACCTCCTAACGGATCGTACAACCCAACAGAACATCTATTGGGCTACTGACTCGTATGCAGATAAAGGTACGGGCTACACTTTCTTTGACCCTATAACGATTGATAAGATTACAGGCGAGAACGATATGATGATACGCCCACGTGCCGTAAAGTCCAAAGAAGAACAAGAATTACGTGTTAGGGATAAGGCCGAGGTCTTTACTCCTGCATGGATTTGCAATGCACAGAACAATCTTATTGATGAAGCATGGTTTGGACGTAAGGAAGGACTTTTTAACTCCTCAGATCCAGATAATCCCAACAACTGGATTAACAATGAAGAGCGAATCATATTTCCTGAGGGTAAGACATGGAAAGACTATGTTGCAGATATGAGGTTGGAAATAACTTGTGGTGAAGCCCCTTACCTCGCCAACCGATATGATGCCGTTACAGGTGACTACAACGAGAATGTAAAATTCCGAATTGGCATGTTAGATCGGAAGCTTCGCATCGTTTCTGAAAACGCAAAAGATTCCAAGGAATGGATTTTGTGGGGAGAAATTGCATTACGTTCAACCTATGGATTTGAATGGCAGGGTGATAATTTATTATTGGCTCGTGAAGCCCTCTTCTTCACCTTTGCAGAACACTACATTGAACAATTTGGAGAAAAAAAATACAATCAAAATAAATCAAGAATGATGCCAGATGTATCATATATTATTTCATGGAACGTCTGGCAAATGGATGGATTAAAGTATGGACTTCCAGGTTATGAGCCATATATTGAGACTCAGCCAGAGTCTGATCCAAACCAACTCTCCCTGTTTGACGATTCTAATTTCCTACCTGAGGAACCCATAAAGCATGAGGTTAAATCACATGAAAAGCCTTGCGTAATTAAGGATTTTTTTGCCGGAATAAATCTTGGGAAAAAAACTCTAAGTGCGAATGATTTTCACGATGAAGAAGCTCTAGAAGTATCTTTCGTTTCATTGATTAATACTAAGACTAAAAATTCATAGATATGGCAACTTATACAACCCTTGAAGAAATTAAAGCTTCTATCCAAACTGATCTGTTTGGTGACGACAGAATTGAGCTACGTCCTGAGCAGAGGGATGCTATTGATTTTGCAAAGGAAAAGTTCTGCAAAAAAAGTGGTCGAAAACCTGATTATGAATATTCAGTTCTTCCCGAATATCGTCAGTTTTTATGGAATGCAAAAATGCGTTTTGGGAAAACCATCTGTGCATTGCAACTTGCTCGTGAAATGGATGTAAAACGCACATTAATAATCACACATCGTCCGGTTGTTGGTGACAGTTGGTTCAAAGCTTTCAGGCAAGTTTTCGGTACCGATATCAAAGGAAACAATAATGTTAGGAACAAGTACGGATTTGGTGCTCGTTCTGACATGGAGGAAGTCGGTAACTTCTATGATCTGGAACAATTTGTAGAAACTGCAGGCAATCACTATATATTCTTTGTAAGCATGCAATATATCCGATTGTCTGAACTTGTCAATGCAAAAACACAGGCAAAAAACCAAGATAAACAAGATGAAGACTTTTGGGGACATTCCACTACAAAAGAAAATGAAAAATTAAAAGCTGATATTCTAAACACAGACTGGGATCTTGTCGTTATCGACGAAGCTCACGAAGGAACACGTACTGCTCTCGGAAAACGTGTTATAGATGAGTTTCTTAAGAAGGATAAGACCAAGATGCTACATCTGTCGGGAACCCCCTTTAATCTCTATGAGGATTTCAAAGAAGAAGAGATTTACACTTGGGATTATATTTCAGAACAACAGGCCAAATTACGTTGGGATAAAGAGCATCATGGAGAAAAGAACCCCTATGCAGAGCTGCCACGTCTGAACATTTACACATACGATATTACAAAGAATATAGATCAGGTTCTTGACCAAACAGGAGTTTTCACATTTACTGAATTCTTCCGTACATGGACAGGAAATCCTAAAGCGGATAGAGCTATTATGCCCGAAGGAGCTAAGGGACGTTTTGTTCATGAGGAAGATGTAAAACGTTTCCTCAATCTTCTTTGTACTAAAGACGCAAAAAATAATTTCCCATTTTCAACAGATGAATATAGGGGAATGTTCCGACATACATTATGGGTTGTTTCTCATGTTGATGAAGCAAAAGCTCTTAGTCAGCTCCTCCATGAGCACAACATCTTCAAAAGATTCAAGATAATTAATGTTGCTGGAAACGGTGATAGCGATGAACAGAGAGAGAATGCACTTGATGCTGTTAACAACGCTATAGGTGACCTTCCAGAAAAGACATCTACCATAACAATATCATGTGGCCGATTGACTACTGGTGTTACTGTAGCTCCCTGGTCTGCTGTTTTCTACCTGAAAGGAGGTGACCGTGCTGCTACTTATATGCAAACTATTTTCCGTGTTCAGTCACCATATAAAACTTCGGACGGCAAGATGAAAACATCTTGTTACGTCTTTGATTTCGCTCCAGACCGCACATTGAAAATTGTCGCAGAAACTGCAAAATTCTCTTCTATGGCCAAAGCTAAAGAAGCTAAAGAAAATGAAGGTGAAGAAGAGAAGACGCAGGAAATGCGTGACAAAGACACTGTTAAAGACTTTATAGCACTTTGTCCTGTTATCTCTATGGAGGGAGGTCAAATGAGTCCTCTCGATGTTAAAGACATATACAAACAATTGGAAAATGTCTTTATCGATCGTTTGGTACGTAAAGGTTTTGATGATCCATGTCTTTACAATCAGGATGAACTTAACAAAGTTAATCCAGATATAATCAATCATATAGGGGCAAATGGTGGCCAGGCACCGGATGAAAAGCGGAAAGATGCCAAAGAAACTGTCGATTTAAGTCACATGACTCCTGAGCAAAGAGCTGCATGGGAGGCCATGATTGCACAAAAGAAAAAGGATGCAGCAGAAAAAGCCAAAGAAAAAGCTCGCAAAGACGAGGAGTTTAGGGCAAAATGGGATGCCATGTCTGACGAAGAACGAGAGCAATGGCTTCAAGAAGAGGCCGAAAAAGCTGCCAAACGTGAAAAGGCTAAGCAAGAGCGAGAAGAGTTCAAGAAGCGTATAACAAACATTCGAGGAATTGCTTTACGAATACCTCTATTAATGTATGGAGGAGCTGATGCAGGAAACAGCGATGATGAAATTACTGTAGATAATTTCACGAGAAAAATCAAAGATGAATCATGGGCAGAATTTATGCCAATGGGTATAACGAAAGAAGATTTCAACAAAATCAAGAAATGCTTCAATGCTACTCGTTTCATGGAGGCGGGCAAAAAATATCGTGCTTTAACCCGTGAAGCCGATTTTATGCATGTAGAAGAACGAATAAAACAGATAACAGAAATTTTCTCCTATTTCCGCAATCCTGATAAAGAAACAGTTTTGACACCATGGCGTGTAGTTAACATGCATATGAGTGACACTTTAGGTGGTTGGTGCTTCTACGACGAAACGTTTGACGAAAAGAATGGTCAAATTGAGAAACCACGATTCGTAGATCAAGGCGATATCACCAAACAGATTTTTGATAACGTTGATGAAGTTGGTGAGGTCCAAAGTAAAATTTTGGAAATTAATTCAAAGACGGGTTTATATCCTCTATATATTACCTATTCACTCTATCGTCGCCGCCTTGAAGAATACGTTAAAGCTGAATGTATCGCGATGGAAAATGTAAGCGTACAGGAAGAGCAGGTCGTGTGGGATGACATCGTTGCAGACAATATTTTTGTTATATGCAATACTCCCATGGCTGTTGGAATTACCAGACGTACACTTTTCGGTTTCCGCCAGGTCGAAAAAAAGGCAAATATTAAGAGTCTCGCTCTTATAGAAAGAGCACAAAAGGATCAAACAGGTTTAATTAATGAATTGAAGTCTATTGGCTTCTGGAAAGGAACAACAAGTAAGAATATGATTAAATATAACGCAGTAGTAGGAAATCCTCCATATATGCTAAAAAAGGAAGACACAAGTGATACACCTATTTATCACAATTTTATGGATTTGGGGTTCTTATTGTCACCTCTTGCCACGTTTATAACACCAGGAAGATTTCTTTTTAATGCAGGGAAAACTCCAAAAGCATGGAATGAGAAAATTTTACACGATAAACACTTCAAAGTAGTATGGTATAAGCCTGACAGCAGTGAGGTGTTCCCTAATGTTGATATTAAAGGAGGTGTTGCAGTAACTTTAAGGAATACAAATGAAGTTTTTGGTGAAATACTAACTTATACATCATTGGAAGCATTAAGTCCTATATTGTCTAAGGTTTCGAAAAAATTCTATCCTTCTGAAATTATATCATTAGGCAGCATTTTATATCTACAAAATAAGTTTAACCTTGATAAGTTATATGAATTTAATCCAAAGTATCGAAATGAAATAGGAAGTAATGGTAAAGAAAAACGTCTCACCACTTCTATTTTTGATATTGATATATTCTCTGATCTTAAAAGAGGAGATAACGATGTTCTTATTCTTGGACTTATTGATAACGTAAGATATTACAAATATATTGATTCAAGTTTGTTAGAAGCTCATGATAATATAAACAAATATAAAGTTATCATCGCGAAAAGTAATGGTACTGGAGCTTTCGGTGAAACACTCTCTACTCCAATAATAGGTGAACCAGGTTTAGGCTATACGCAATCATTCTATGGTATAGGTGCATTTGACACTCGAAAAGAAGCGGAAAATGCTGAAAAATACTTGAGAACCAAATTTTCACGTGCTTTATTAGGCGTATTAAAAGTCACGCAGGATAACCCAAGAGACGTTTGGAAGTATGTTCCAATTCAAGATTTTACTGAGCAATCAGATATTAATTGGAATACATCTATTGCTGATATTGACCAGCAGTTGTATGATAAATATGGTTTAGATCTGTTCGAGAAGGAGTTTATTGAAGATAATGTAAAATCCATGGATTCTAACATTGAATAATACAGATTTGTATGGCACTGTTCAAAGAAGGAGATAAAGTTCTACACGTAGATTCAAAGGAGCATGGATTCATCGTAACGGTGAAACCTCCCCGTCGTGGTGGCCATCAGAACTACATTGTAAGTTGGGGTAATCGACAGGAGTTGGAGCAAGAATGTGACCTTCAGCCGGACTGCGATATTTCCGATCCTTTTGAAAGGTGCCAGAACCTGATTTTTGACAGTTACCTGGACTTTTCCCGTAGGAACACAACCTACAAAATCAAGAACTCCAATAACAGCACCATTTCGTCCCTGAAGGCATCAAAGACGCTTTTCCGGGCATATCAGTTCAAGCCTTTGATGAAGTTCTTGAATTCACCAAACCACCGTCTGCTTATTGCTGACGAAGTGGGTTTGGGTAAGACAATCGAAGCTGGACATATCATGTTAGAGTTGAAAGCAAGAAAACAACTCGGAAATGTTCTGGTCATTTGTCCCATCTCTTTGCAAAAGAAATGGCAGGAGGAGCTTCGTGAGAAGTTTGCGCTCAACTTCACCGTATATGAAGATGTGGCAACTCTGATAGAAGATCTGCGCACAAAGCCGTCAACTGTCAAGGCCATCATTAACTATGAGAAGATAAGAGTTAAGAAGCCCAAGTCTGGAGCCAAGAAGGTTGATAACAGCCTTGTCCAGTTCATCATGGAGCAGAATACAAAGTTCGGACTTATCCTATGTGATGAAGCCCATCGGCTCAGGAATAAAACCACTTTGCAGTACCAAGGAGCAGAAATGATTATCCCCAGTGCTGACTCAGCGGTTTTCCTTACAGCTACTCCTGTAATGCTCAATACAGAGAACCTGTATAACCTACTTCACTTACTTGACAATGAGAAATATTCGGAATATCAGGTGTTTGATAACCTCCTCCGAGAGAACACACCTTTTGTTCACGCACTTACGGAACTGAATGAAGGTGTACCCATGAAGAAGATTGCGACAAAGCTTCGTAATTCTGAAGTTGCTCAGATATATTATATCAACGAAAGAGCATATAATCTGGGCTCCAGTACTGTAGAGAAACGTTTTGGCTCTTTCCCCTTGTATCAGCGTATCATGCATCGTATGACAGAAGAAGACGATACCAATGCACTCCGTGCTAAAGTTCAATTTGACCTGTCAAACATGAGCGTGATGAATAATATCTTCTCTCGAACAAGAAAAAGAGAAGTTACCACAGACCTCTCATTAGCGACACGTAAGCCTCACCCTCGCATCATCAAATTAACAGATGATGAACAGTCAGAATACGACAATGTAATTGAAGAATATTATGAGCAAAACTCATGGGAAGACTTCAAGGGGGATAAGAATCTGTTTCAGGGAGCCGCTCTTGGACTTATACAGAAGAAACGACAGATTGCAAGTAGTGTCTATGCTTATTTGAATAGCGAAGACTCCCTTAATAATGGCGTTGATGAGTTCAGTTCATACGAAGACTCTAAAGTTGAAGAGTTAAAAGAAATCATCAGGGAAGTATTTGCCAATGGCAATAAAAAGCTGATAATCTTTACGCTCTTCCATAAGACATTAAAATATCTGGAGATACGTTTGAAGTCTTTGGGGTATGGTTGCGTTAGCATCTATGGCCCGACGAAGAACCGATATGAAGTCCTTAAAGAGTTCAAGACCAATCCCAAGATTAACATCCTGTTATCTACAGAAGTAGGTAGCGAGGGTCTTGATATGCAGTTCTGCAATTCCATGGTCAATTACGATTTGCCTTGGAACCCTATGGTCGTCGAGCAGCGTATTGGCCGTATTGACCGTTTTGGACAGAAATCACCCACTGTCAACATCTATAACCTTATTGTCAAAGGGTCTATACAGGAAGACATCTATGAGAGACTTCTGGATAGAATAGGCATTTTCAGAGGATCTATTGGTGACATGGAAGCCATCCTTGACGCGGAGGTTGAACGTGAAGGACGTGGAACCAGGACTGTTCAGCAGCTGTATGACAGCATGGAGAAGACGCTCTATTGCAGCAAGCTTACCGAAGAAGAAAGAAAGAAAAGGATTGCTGAGGTTGAACGAGCTATTGAGAATGTCAAAGAAGAGACCAGACGATTGGAGAAGGAACTTACCAACTCCCTTACCAACGATTCATACTTCAGAAATGAGATAGACAGAATCCTCAGAAACAACTCGTATGTTACAGAGGTGGAAATCAAGAATTACCTCACAATGATTATTCGTGAGCACCTTACCACCTGTGATTTAAAGAGTGTTGGCGATGAGATATACGAGATCGTAGTACCAAAGAGCGATAGCAGGATCCTTCACAATTTCCTTACCGCCAACCAGCCTGGTGGCGAAGAGAACGAAATAGCGTTCAGACAGTTCAAGGCCTCAATGGACGAAATGAAGCATCTCTATGTAACATTCAACCAGAACGTGGCTTTTGAGAACAGGGATATAATATACCTGAATATCTATCATCCCATTATTATTGCCTGTCTGAATTACTTCTTGAAAGCAGAGAATGAAGACCAAAAGACTTTCAGTTTCCCTGTTTACGAAGATGATATGATCAAAGCTGGTGAGTCATTCCTGATGGGAGTATATCAGTTGACTACAACCCGTGATGTTCACGGTTCAAGTGTCAAGTCTGAAACCCTACTTCCCTTCGTATATGCGCTTCAGTCGCATGAATTACTTGATTCCCAAGAAAAGATTGATCATATTTATGGGCTGACCCAAACTGCAGGTTTACAAAAAGAGGTCAAATATAATGAATTGACAGAAGATGTCATAGGTGAGATGAGTGACCTCTTCGTGGCTGCTATCAGCAAAGAAAAGAAGCATCAAAAGGAAGAACTTACTTTGCAGATAGACAATGAGAAGCAACAGAATGTGCTTCAGACAAAGGCATATTTTGAATCCAGACGAAAGTCATTCAAGAATATCTTGCAGGAGAATAAAGATAAGTTGCACTTAGCGGAAATGATGGCAGATGAAAAAGCCATCAAGGATGCGACATTCCAGATAAACACGAATACTGGTCGTTTGCAGAAGCTCGACAAAGATGAAGCAGAGCGAATCTCCATCATAGAGAACGTACCTGCCCCCAGTATATCGTCAAAGTTAATATCTATTAGTTTCATTAAAGTAATATGCAGCGGACAATAGGATTGGATTTCGGTACTCACCAAACGAAGATTTGTGTAGAGGAAAAAGACCGATTAGAGACTAAGTACTCCTTTATTACCTTCAAGGACAATAAAGGCAATACTTCGTATGTCCTCCCGTCTATCATAAAGCTTGATAAGAACGAAAGACTCACATACGGGTTTATTGACAATGGCGACGGAATAATTATCAGGTATTTCAAGCAAGCCACTTTTACAGAGAATCCTGCAATATGGAAGCATAATGTTAATGCCGAATACTACACGATTTGGTATCTGGCCTATATTCTCTTCCAGCTCGAAGATGAATACGGCACAGACTTCTCCTTGAATTTTGGTATTCCTACAGACAATGACAGATATTCTTTCCTGAAGAAAAAGGCAATAAGCCTGATATGCAGTGCTTACCGACTTGTTGAAGAAGTCTATGACAGCATGGATGACTTCCTCAATGAGAGTATCGTAAGCCTGATGGAAAAGACGGAGATTGTTCCCTATTCAGCAGATAAGAAGGAAGAATTTGGCATTCTAGTTTTTCCAGAAGCATACGCCTGTTTACGTCCCCTGGTATCAAGAGGTAGGATAACAACAGGAATGAATCTGATGATTGATATAGGTGGCGGTACAACCGATATTTCTTTCTTTACAATGGAGAAAGAGAAGCCAACAGACAAGACGGAAAAGCCACAGATATATGAGCTAATCTCTGTTCCCATGGGATTGAACTTCCTTACCAAGGCAGAAGAAAACCTTGATTCTGGCAAGTTGGATTCCAATGTTGATGCAAATACAAGCCTGGACTGGATGCGTCAAAAGGAGTATATCAATGAAATTACAAATACCTGCAATCGATTAAGGCAAAAGATATTGAGTCTATTCCGTAAATCCACAAAACTATATGAGTATAGAGTCAACAATGCCCTGAAGAATCGTCCTGTGATATTCACTGGAGGTGGTAGTACCTTTGCTACGCTGAGACGAGAGTATGGGGATTTCTCTGATATTAAGCATATCACCATCAGAGAATGGGGAGCACAGTCTTTTGAGGACATGGAAGATATTGTAAGACTTTGCCCGATCCTGTCCACAGTATTTGGACTTAGTATCAGTGCTACCACGGATAAGTTCAAGACTAAACCGCTAAGTGATTTGTTCATTCATCTGAAAGATGCCGAGGAGGAGGACGAGGAAGACAAGTTTGAGCCACGTTCAAGGTCATATAAAGACGATTGGATGAATAAAGAATATGGTGTACTCAACTATGGAAGCGGCTCTTCTTCCCCGAAGAAAAAGAAGAATAAGCCAACCGCTACTCCATCCATGACGAGACCCATATTTTCAACACCACGGACAACCAGCTATCAAGCACCAACTCCCGTAATCAAGAAGCCAGTCGCTCCTGTGGTTTCTAATGGAGATATACCTTTTTCAAATATGGTTTTTTCTGATGTGGATAGAAAACACCTTGAATCCCATGACGTGCATTTCACTCTTGGGGATGGCTCTAAGGTTGCTTGTAAATGCTTTGGAAAGGCCATCATCAATAATGGTTCCCCATTTGACATCTATTATGACGGACAAAAAAACCTGATAATAGATGCCCTCTTCTTGACAAGCACCACTACTGATAGACGTTCTTTTATTGCAGTAAGGCCATCATCGCCATTATACAAGGCAGTTGAATCTTATGGTATAGGAAGTATTAACATGATACAAGGCAATAGCAGGAAAGAAAAGAAGTTTGGAAAGAATGTGAGAGTAGGTATCAATGTTACAGATCCTCAATCAAAAAAGAAAATAAAGGCAACATTCAAATTAACATCCAGTTTGTAGGCTAACAAATTATTTAATGTCATGAATATGAAAGATATAACATCAGAAGTAATGCAAACCGCATATAAGGAGTACCTTGCCAAGGCAATGCCTTATAAGGCGGATGACGTATTGTTATATACAGAACATGAACTGTTGGATTTCATTCAAAACTATGTGAATCCAGACTGTTCGAATATTTATGATATTCGAGATCACAAGCTCTGTGACAACACCAGAAGCCAGATGCAAACCATTCCGGCTTGGCGCAAGCAGAACGAGTTTGCAGGGAATAATCTTTCCCAGGCATTAAAGCACTATGCGAACTTTCTCCAGTCCAAATACTATACGAACCTTGTTACCCCTAAAAAGTCCGGCAAACATAGCCCTGTTCTATCTGGGAAGCCGAAAGCCGCCAAAGAATTACCTCTTCTGAAGGAAATGACTGAAGGAAGCAAGACACATGCCGAATATGAACGCAGATACAGGAATCCACAATTACGTAAGCAATGTATTGCCGAATATGGATGGGTATGCCAAGTATGTGGTTTTGATTTCTCAAAGGCTTACGGTGAAGAACTGGGAGCTAATTTCATAGAAGTACATCATCTGGAGCCTATCTCCAGTTATGAAGAAGAACATTCCGTTGATCCCATAAAAGACCTGGTTCCATTATGCTCGAACTGCCATTCGATGATACATCAAGGCAAGGAGGGGCCTCTGTCTTTGAAAAAGATGAGAGAGATTTACCAAGGCATTAGATGGGAAATACCTAAACTGAAAGCAGATGAATAACGAATTGTTACATAAGATAAACGCCATCAGTACCGCAGAACCCTACGTTTGGAGATTACGGCTGTCTGAAGCTGAGTTCAAGGAATTGGAGTCGGCTGTTACTGCTGTTAACAGGGATTCATTGCTCACTGAAGAATGGGCAAAGGCTGTTATCGTGTACATGGCAGAATGGTATAAGCGTAGATATAGGGCTGGATTAAACCACGATGCTTTGAATTTAAGCAGTACGGAGTTAGAATCAGTCTGGAAGTCAGCAGGCTTTAGTATCAAGAGATTGGTATATCGTGATACTGCTGGCAACCGACGCTGGCAATACTCTACCTACGTATTAGGA
>Ga0247609_10005706_pt1 | contig 12157 bp, 7 predicted proteins | sample 172DNAGHGlowgp2_FD_193487 | JGI IMG/M metagenome (GOLD analysis project Ga0247609, IMG submission 193487) | Sheep rumen microbial communities from Palmerston North, Manawatu-Wanganui, New Zealand - 1728 DNA GHGlow gp2 | ecosystem: Host-associated > Mammals > Digestive system > Stomach > Rumen ... | reverse complement strand
TGCCTCTTTGACAGCCCTCTTGTTTCCTCCGAACCCGGTGCTTCCGTAAAGCTTCAGATCAGCCGTATCTCCATGCCATTCAGCATAAGCCTGCTCGCCTATGCAAAGAATGACAACATCAGCTTCATCAGCCTGTTCTGCATCTGTTATTACTTCGACCCCATAATCTGCGGCATATCTAGTAAATGCTTCAAGTATCGTCGTAACTCCGGCAATATCTCTGTCAGGACTGCCGTTCCATCCCATTGTCCAACCGCCGCACTGTGCGCGCGCATCATTGGACGCGGGTCCCGTGATATAGATCTTCGTGCCTTCCTTAAGAGGCAGAATATCATTATCGTTCTTAAGAAGGACAAGGCTCTTCTCGACGAGTTTCTCAGCTACAGCCCTTGCTTCCTGTGAACCGACTCCGCCATATGAGGAAGTAAGTTCTTCACAAAGCGGATCATCGAAAAGCCCGGCATCCTTCTTCACTTTTATGATCCTTCTGACCGCATCATCAATGCGCTCTCCGGTTATCTTTCCGCTTTGTACGGCACCTGTTATTATCTTCATGGCTTCAGCATATCTCTGCCCTTCCATGAGCATATCTATTCCGCAGTTTACCGCGCTGATGACCTGCTCCTCATAAGTTGAAGGCGATGTATGCTCGACAGCCATAAGGTCGCTTACCACAAACCCCTCAAAACCCATCTCGTTCTTGAGCTTCCAGATGTACTCGCCCTTCTCATGCATCTTCACTCCGTTAAGTGACGAGTAACTGACCATTACTGTCTGTACACCTGCATCTATCTGAGCCTGGTAAACTTTGAGAAGCTCATTGATCTCCGCTTCCGAGAGCTGAGCATCACCTCTGTCTATAAGTCGGGGATAATCGCTTTTCTCACCGGTTCCGTAGACCACATTTCCGTCACCGAAAAAATGCTTCGCACACGCGATGACGCCACCATCTATAAGACCTTTGGTATATGCGGTTGAAAGTCTCGTTATTGTCTCAAGGTCCGAACTGTAGCACTCATAGTTCCTTCCCCATCTGGGATCAACAGACTGCGCCACACAGGGATACAGGTTCCAAAGCATATGACACTGCTTTGCCTCCTCGGCGGTTATGAGACCTGCCTGGTAAGCCAGCTCCTCATCATTTGCAGCACCCTGTCCTATGTTATGCGGAAAATATACTGCGTTTATGCAGTATCCGACACCGTGCGCATCATCCTGGGCAAGAAGGAAAGGTATTCCCGATTCCGACTCTATTGCTTCATTCTGGTATCCGTCAGATAATTCTCTCCACTCCTCAGCAGTCAGCATGCCTTCATCCGCATATACAGTCCCATAACAGTTGGTCTTCATGGAACCGGTATCTTTTACGAACTTGTACTGGATAGGCTGTACCATCTGAGCTGCCTTCTGTTCCAGTGTCATTTCAGAGACTATCTCTTCAGGAGTCATGGAAGCATATTTCCGGTATTTATGATCGTAAGAGACTTCCGTCGTCTCCGTTGTCTGTTCAGTTATTGCTTCTGTCTCCTGAGCAGGCATACATGCCGCAAGCGGCATGAGCATTGAAATACTGAGAACCAAAGCAATATACTTTTTCATATTTTCCCTTTCAAGCGAAAAAATCCCGCCCGGGACCTGTTCCCGGACTATGAGATTATATTAGTAGATCAACTTGTATCCTTTATGAAAGATTTATGGATTTTATGTGGAGAAACGCATGTGTCCGCAAAAACAAATAACTGCATTACATTGCACATACACTGCAATGCAGTTTTCTTATCATGCAGTCAATACAACGGGCTGCCTCACCTATTTAAGACAGCCCGGGCGATATAATTAAATAATAAACAAATCAGAAATTGATAAAGAAGCAGATAGCAAGAGCCACAAAGACAAGTGTTAATGCTGCGACTGACAGATGGTGCTTCTTCTTTTGCGCATCCTCTCCGGCAGAAGCATCAGCTTTCTCAACCTCAGGTGCCACAGCTTCAGGCTGCTGAACGGAAGCCTGCTGAACGGCAGACTCCTTATCTTCGGATATCTTGGATACAGTCTGGTCCTGCTTTTTCTCAGTCTCACTCTCAGGCTGATCGTTTAAAGGCTTTCTTACAAAAGGTGAATCTTCGGAATTCGGATCGAATGCCGCATACATAGGACGGCGTGCAAAAGGTGCTGCAATCGGCTTTTGGACAGAGGGTGCGCCGGAAGTCTGCTGCGCAAAAGGAGAGGCTGTCTTCGAAACAAACGGTGAAGCAGACTGAGTCTGTGAAGATGCAAAAGGTGAAGGCTTCTGAACAGCCGGTGTGTCAGCAGCATTCGCAGAAGACTGACGGATTTCAGGCTTTGCTGACGGAGAAACATTTTCGGACGGTCCGTCAGAAGATGTCCTTAACTGTTTTGCAAATGCGCTTACGGACCTTTTGCCTTCGCTTGATGCCGGCTTTACCACTTCATTAACAACGCGTGTTCCGCAATATACACAATTATTCTGACCCTTCGGAACTGCATATCCACACTTACTGCAAACCATATTATCCTCCTGTCGCTGTGATTTTTTATTTTGTTTTTATTGAGAGCATACCTTGATAGTTAAATTATATCGGTCGAATATGTCCACAAAATTGACGGGTTGTAAACAAACCAATATGAAAATATAAAGTATAAAACCCCGGAACAGATCAGGGCATCCGGGGTCTTCAAGTTCAAAAATGCAATATGTTTTCAGCCGTCAGAAAGGAACTCTTTCAGATAGTTGTTCGCGAAATGCCATGCCCCGTAAAGGCATAGTTTCCTGTTCTTTTCTTCGAGCGTCTTGTTATCGTCATAGATCTTCTGAGCCGCAAGACTTGCTCCTCCGGTGGCCACAGCAAGACCGACCGTTCCGAAGACCTTTGCCACCTTGGCTGAACTGTCCTCCACAACAGGATCCAGCACAGTGCTGAGTGCATCATCGAAGTTCGACATAAAAGCCTTATAACGGTCTGCGTCCTTGATATAAACCGTATCGGCAGTGATCAGTGCATATTTCGGATTAGATCCGTAAAGGATACCCCAGCGCTCATACTTTATATCGATGAAGCAGGAAAGCGGTTCGGTATCCTTGATCCCGCCTACGAACAGCACTTTGGAATGAATTGGTCCTGTCTTACGCTTAACATCCCATGTCTTTTCTTCCCAGCACTCTATATCTTCAGTCGTGATATTGCCTGAATAAACAAGTATCCTGCATATATCATCAGCTGTCGGTTTGTCTTTACATACAAGGATCAATTTACTGTCAGCCATTATTGTCTCCTTCCGGCCAGATGTTCATCATTCTTCCGCATCGTGAATACGTGATATCAGGGACTGGATCTCTTTTTGTACCCGTTCGAGCTTTTTGCATTTCTCGGATCTGTTGGATCTTGTGTCACGAAGTTCCGCGATGTTATCTTCAACCGATCTTACCGACTGCTCCATCGGTTCAATGACACACTGCCTGATATAGTCTGCAGAATAGTCATCGAGTACAGTGGCGGCGGTGTTGAATTCACTTCTGATGTTCTGACGGTTATTCTTCATTGCTTCGAGCATGAGCTGTTCGTCGTAATCATCTTTAAACTGGAGCATTAGTTCCAGTCCGACACCGACAACTCCGAATATGGAAGAAGATTTGTCAGCAACCTTCGATGCGACGCGGCCTGCTGCGGCAGCTTTGCTTCCTGCTGTCCCTGCTGCGGCAGCTTTGCTTGCAAGCATTGAACCGGTGTTCATTGTGTGAAGCGAGCTTCTAAGGAACTTCTGAGTGTTATCCGTAAGCCTCAATGCCTTGGTGGAAGAGTCCGTAAGTGACAGGAATTCGGGAATTCCTGACTTCACGATCGTACTTACCAGAAGATCGCCCTTTTTCTCAAGATCAGTCGCTGTAACGAACACTTTCTTAACTGCATCGGGAAGATTATCGTATTTATCGACGAGTCTTATCTTCAGATTCTTGTTGAACTCGGAAGATTCCATATCCACGAAGCTCTCGCCGAGCTCCAGGAAGCTTGAATGAACGTGATCATCTGCAGCAATACGGGTGGATTCCATAAGTTCTTCGGCCATTTTTCCGTATTGCCCGATCTTCTCTTCAAGCTCTTCTTTCGGGATACCGGCATCGACCAGGGATGCGGCATCAAGTCCGTAGCTTCTTATCTGTGACGAGGCATCAGCGAAAATATCCTGAACTTCCCTCTGCATCCTCGATCTTGCATCGATAAGCAGGTGGCGCTGCTGCTTTAGATTCTCTTCAAGGGCATCGATATCAGCATCCTCCGATCCCGGTGTAAGCTCTGATATCGCCTTGTCCAGTTCGTTGTCCAGGACATACAGTTCTGTCGTGAGCTTTGAGGAAAGAGCTTTTTCCTCAACGAACTGATTCAGGGTGCTGATAAACTCTTCATAACCGGACCTTTCCAGAAGCTCATCAGCGAGCTCAGGATCGTTTTCGCGCTCTTCTACGCTGTCAAGATATGACTGCGCGTCCAGGAAAGACAGGTGGAGCTGTTCGGGCGTGTACGGAGCCAGAACAGAACGTAGTCCCTCTCTTATAATGTCCTGCTGTGCCGCGGTATTTCCGCCGGCCGCACGTTCCATCTTGTTTACCACGAGCACCATCTCGCCCGCCTTGTCTTTATCTATCGCAAGCCGTCTGAAATGCTCTGCCATGTATGAATCGAAAAGCTCATTTGTAACAACGAAGACCAGGATGTCGGCAGCCGCTATGGCATTGTAGGATATCTCATCGTGGTCGGGACGCAGTGTAGTGTGAACGCCTGGAGTATCAACTATCTCAAGGCCGTTCCACTCGTAAGAGTGCGTCTCCTGTGTCGTGATCTCAGCACCGGTGGCAACAGATCCGTCACCTGTCAGCATCTTGATTATCGAGGATTTTCCTGCAGAGTATTGCCCGGCGAAAACTATCTTCACACGGCCGGATTCATCTCCGCTGTTTTCCTGACTGACTCCTGCCTCATTCAAAGCACGGACAGCTTTCTCTTTCAGTGCTTCTTTGGCACCGGACAACTCGGCGATCTTAAGCATGGGATTATCCTCCGATCCTGTATGGTACGATCTGTTCCAACAACCGTAATCTATTATATAATTTTATGTTTTTATCATCTGTTTTGATCACCGCAAGAGTGCATTCATCATCACATTCAATATCCTCAGGACTTACCATTCCGCCAAGAACATCGGAGATAAATCTGCCTGAATCGTCAGTCGCGGTAACATACTCGATATCTTCTGCAATAAGGTCAGATATCTTCGAGCGGAATTCCTGACCCACACTGTCAGTTTTCTCTTCAGCAAGCAGTGTGCATACGCCGGGGATCCTTGAAGCGATTGTGATCTTCGATATATAGTCTGATGCAAGCTCTTCACCGAACACCGCAGAAGCAATATTCCCGGTAAAAGTCATATTCAGGGAGCGGAGCTCAAGGCGGAGTGAATCTGCCAGTGAATCGAGCGCAAGTGCCAGGGAACTTATGACCTTTTCGATCTTGGTAAGCTCTGACGAGACAAGATCGATCTTTCCTGTAATGAGCCTATCCAGATTCTTTTCGAGCTGGGACCATATATTGTCACATGTGGAATTAACCGATTCATTCAGTTCCTTCTCAAGACGTGCGCGCGCACGAGCAAGCTTATCGCCCCGTGATTCGAGGAACAGCACTCCTATGCCTCCAGCAAGACCGATACCTGCAGCTATCCATCCGACGGGGCCTGCTGCGGCTTCGACTCCGGCAAGAGTTAAGATCATGGCGGCAACTGTTCCGCCGCCTCCGACCAGAAGGCTTGTCCAGCTTACGATCCTCTTGGCATCAACAAGCGCCGGTGTCAGGAAATTCCTTTCGATGGAATCAACTGACACATACTTAAGTTCGCTCGCCATCTCACGGATCATCTCCCTGATGATACTGTCGACTTCAGCCTCCATATCATCAAGCAGCGCGCGGCACCTGCCTTCGATGTCCTTGTTCTTGATGAATTCACCCCAGGCGATATCCGCCATCTTGTCGTTGTAATGTTCTTCAGCAAATACTGCAATATCCGAACGAAGCTCGGTCTTGAGCCTCATCATGAAAGACTCTATCCGCTTCCTTCCGTCTTTGACAAACGCTTCTTTGCGCTTCTCAAAAGCACGCTTCTTATCAGCTATGATCTTTTCCTGGGATTCATTCATACTGCTCTGCATATCAAGCTCAACCAGAGTCTCGAGCATAGGATTTGCAATAATATCTGCAAATGTCTTTACCCTGATATACTTACCCCTGACCTGAACCTCTTCACAGATCAGTGATTTGAGATCATCTATATGGCTGATCCTCCGCCAGTAATCCGCCTGCATGCGGACTTCCTCATCAGACGATTTCTCACATCTGACAGCCTCATAAGCAGCCTTAAGATGTGCTGCGACGAAAGGAACCGAACTCCAGTCCTGGCCGAACGGCTCAGCGAACTTGCAGAACTGGTTCCTGATCTGTTCTATACGGGAATAATCGAACGCGCGGTTCATGTCACGCTCAATGAGCTTCATGCTCTTGCCTGAATCAATGGAAACCTTCACATTCATTATCACGATCACAGGCTTTCCGAGATCCTTGACCTGCCTGAAACAGTCCGCCTCAACAGCCTGAGGCGCATCGTCAGTCAGAAGAAACACGATAAGGTCGGCAGTCTTTGCTGCATCAAATGCAAGTCTGGTATCCTCCTCGCCTTCAAATGCACCGATGCCCGGCACATCAGTCACGGCAAGTCCGTTCCATTCATAACGCCTGATATCTCTGGTAGTCCTCTGTGCACCCATTCCGATGGCAGAACCATCACCTTCCGTAAGGACTTCCATCAGAGTGGATTTGCCCGCCATCGTCCTTCCGAAAAGTGTTACCGAGAACTTATCAAGATCTTTCTCAAGTTCGTCCAGATCCTGCGAAAAAGCTATCCTCAGGTCATCAATCGAATCCTGTATCCCTGCCAGCTGATCTTCCAGCGTCTCGCCGATACCGACCACCTCACAAGGTGACATCTTATACTCCAACGCAGTCTCACGCACCTTCTCTTCAGCAGTACTAAGGATATCATCGAGCACTGCCTTCTCATCCGAAGCAAGCTTATACCCGTTTCTTGCAGCCTCATGACATTCGCTCAGCGCTCTGGAAAGATCAGTGTTTCCCATATCCCCATCCTAAAGAATAATAGTGGTTTGATAGGGATATTATAGCATTGTATTTATTAAGATTATTTACTAACTGGCACTTGTTTTTGTCAGCAGTCTTATCTTAAGTGTTACAAGAACCGACCGTTACTAACAACACTTTGAACAAGGTGTTCGACCGATGGATTCTGCATATTCTTTAGTTACTTGAACTGGCGCTTTCATATTACTGCAATCTTTACGAGAGTGATAAGCATACGCACTTTTCGATGTGGATATCCAGACATATTCCGTGCTGTAATCTTCATATGAATCGTCATAATATTCGTCATCATAATCATCTTCGTAGTCATAGCCACCGTAGGAGTAATCATATGAGTCATCGTATTCCTCTTCAGGAGCATCCGTGATTACAGTGACATAACACTCAGCAGTTAATCCATTTGCTGTTTTAGCGGTTATTACTGCTTCACCGCAGCTTTTGGCTTTTAGCGTACCAGTCTTGGTTACAGTGACAACGGATGGATCACTTGAAGACCAGGTTAACGTTTTGTTTGCAGTATTCTCAGGATATATTTCAGCGGAAAGATAGTGAACGTCATATACATAAAGCTCAACTTCATCCTCACTCATTGAAATAGATTCCGCCATGACCTTTGGCTTAACAGTGACCTTAATACGGTTAGATGTAATATAACCATCAGAAGTCTTGGCATAGACGTAGGTCTCACCAACAGCAACAGGAGTAATCTCAAAAAGCTGATCAGTATTTGCTTTCTCAGATAAGTTGGTTATTGTGGCTACTTCGGGATTCTCACTAACGAAATATACTTTAGTCTCGATATATCTGTTGGGATATTTTCTCGTAACTATAGCTGTTCCTTTATATGACGGTTCGCCTAAATGGAATTCAATGTCACCTTCGGTTTCTATAGTTATCTTTGTTATTTTGTTTTTCGGTAACGGAGTAGGAGTAGGTATAGATGTAGATGTAGGTGTTGGCGTAGCGGTTGGAGCCTCAGTCGGAACTGTTGCTTCCGGAACTTTCACAGTCGTTCCTTCAGATAAAACCGGCAATACAACATTCTGGTCATCTCCTGTATAAGCAACCGTAACTATTGCCGTTTTTGCAACATCATTATATTGGCAAGCAGAAGATGCAATTATATCTGTTTTAACTTCATCGTTCAGCGAAGACAGATCCAGTTCATTAGCCGAAGAATCCTGATACTTAATACCGAATCCGCTTTTATCAGCCAGTTTCTGGATATAATTTATATTCTTACCTGTATATACAGTATTGACATAGTCATCAAATCTTGTGCAGTCAAGCTGAATAAGAGCATCGCTCTTAACAACTGAACCCGGAGCAGCACTTTGTGCGGTTACTATCCAATTATCATTGTTTTCGATTTCATCAAAAGGCTCTCCGCGCAAATTGGTAAAGCCTGCATCTTCCAGAGCAAATATAGCATCAGACAATGCCATGCCTGTTACATCAACTGAATGACACTTATTAACTTTGCTGAGCTCACCGACATCATTTGCCAAAACACTTGGATTACCTATGTTCTTGAACAATGGGCCCATCATCAGCATCATTATGGAAGCAATAACAGCTATGGGAATTAATACAAATGCTTTGTTTGATTTTCTGGTGGCAGTAGTTTTAGCAGAGTTTATTTGACTGGAAGCAGTTATATTATTAATCGTTGCGTTTACAGGAACATTTTCAGATGTGGTGTTTCCTTCAGCTCTAATATTAGTATTTGCATTTGATGCTTGTGACAAATACACGGGCGGTTGATCAATAGTGATCTGTGCCCTTCCATTAAAAGACGCATAGATCCTTACAGGTGTGTTATCCGATGGGACTACTATATTCCTGCTATAGTTCTTTTTCCCAATCTTTAAAATAATGGTCTGTGGTCCCTGAGGCAAACGGAATGACATTGTCTGACCGTTTGCATATGTGTTTTTGACACCTGTTGATACTATCCTTGTTACCATCCTGACAGCAGGATTGATGGAACTATACGAAATAAAAACGTTGGGGTGATCAGGGCCACTTTGCATATGTGAAAAACTGCGGTTTATCTTTTCTCCACAATAAGGACAGAATCCGACTTCTTTTGAATCATCAAACTGCAGCTTCGCTCTGCAATTCGGACACATCATATCAACTAACATATGCTTACCTCCTGTTTCCGGAAAGGTACAAAACCAATTTCAAATTTTTTAAGGGGTAATACAAAATGCTCGTGTCTTAACTGCATAACAAATAAGCCAATACCACACCCTTGATATAGGTTTATATTAACAACTCAAATTAGCCATTATGTTTTCTCTATGTAAACAAATGGAAAAGCATAATTTAAAAGAAAAGAAACAACATATCGGCAATGCTCTTTCAGCATTGCCGATATGATTACAGATCAATGATTATTATTCAGAGATTCATGTCATTCTGAAATTGTTACAGATGCATCAATTAACTTCTGGTTTATCCTTGTTATTACTTCTAAATAGTATGCACTGTCAGCTTCCGACATCTCTTCAGCTTCATAATTCTCACATGTTTTTACAAATTCAGCATACTTTATCTGCATCGTTGCGTATTCGGTGATTAGAGTAATATCATTAGGCGATTCTTCGTACTTAACAAGGAACTCAATATACTCATCCATAAAAGCTTCATAGCTGTCAAGGAATTTCTTTAATTCGGGATCAATGTCTCCATTTTCATCACCACTGTCAACATCTGTATCTTCATCTGTTTCCTCATCAGTGTCTTCTGTCTGAGCAACAACATCAACAGTTGTCTGAGTAGTTGCAGCCGTAGTAGCAGCTGTGGTCGGCTGAGTCTCTTCAACTGTAACTGCTGCTGTGGTTGTGGCAACAGTTGCTTCCGCCTTCTTTGATTTGGATCCTCCGCCGGCAAGATTGGCTATCAAAGAAATAGTTAAGAGCAATCCTAATCCCATGGCAATGAACGAGAATATATGATTCTTTTCCTTCTCTTTATCAAGCACAAATGTCTCAACAGCACCTAAACCAGCACCTGCCCATGACAGATAAAATGTAAGCGACAGAACAAAAGCCAAAATCGAGAGTGGGGATTTAGGTTTTCCTGCCGGTCTGGGCACAGGATTCTGCACTTGCGAAGTCTGAGCTCCACCGGCACTGCTTGCTGAAACAGGAGAAACATTAGGCTGATCTACAGTGATCTGTCCACGGCCGTTAAATGCTGCATATATTCTTACAGGCTGATTATCGGGCGGTATGACAATATCCCTGTTGTAGTTCTTCTTACCGATCTTCAGCACTATAGTATGAGGACCCTGGTTAAGATGATATGAGAGAGTCTGACCGTTTACACATGCGCCTTTCACGCCGTTTGAAACTATACGGAACATCATGCCAACACTGGGATTATTCGTGTTGTAGGAGATATAAAGATTAGGTTCATTTGTTCTATCCTGAACATGAACAACTGTACCACTGACATTTACATTCTGGTTAATGTTTACCTGCTCTGTCAGATTTGCTACTTTACTGCCGCAATAAGGACAATCCATTGATTCCCTGGTATCGTCAAACTGCATTGTTGCTCCGCAACTGGGACATTTCATGTTAACTAACATACATACCTCCTGCCAAATAAAAAGTGCGGTAACCGAAGCTACCGCACTGCAAACCGTCAGCCTCGATTGCTGCGACACAACTCATCCTATGACAGGTATGAAAGAGACCGGCGTTTTTGCCAAACGTCAGGACTGTCATAGGTAAGTATTATGTTGTGTCGCACTTTTATTATACCCATAGATTGATTATCTTTGTAATAACCGTTTGTTAACGAGTAGTGAAAGTTGTGTTTATATATTTTCCGGATATGGGAAAGCAGCTAAACACAGACGATCCGGTCTCTTTCTTCTCTTTCATACCTTAACGGTTTGATTCTATCACCGGATGATCTGCGTTTGGTCTGCTGTCAGCATACACTGACGGATTTCACTTCAAAACAGGAAGACCGTGTTCTTCAAGTAGCGCGTTAAGCTCCATGATGGTCAGTTTCTTGTTGATGGCGTAGATAATGAGGCTATCTCTTCTGCTCTTGGCGTAAAGTATCCCTTCCTGAGCGATCTCAAGGGCGCGCTGGCATTCGGCAAGGGTCATCTCACAGGCGATCGCGATCGCAATGATCTTATCCCGGCCGGGATTTTTGCTGCCATCCATGATCTGGTATATATATGTGCGGTCGATGCCGCTCTTCTTCTGCATGTCTGCCGTGCTCATGCTTTTTTCGCTGAGGATGGTCTTAACGTATGAACTGAGATCTTTGGGATACTTGTCTCTGATCTGTTCAAGATAAAGGTCAAGATCTTCAGGAGAATCCGTAGATGTAAGTTTGTTCAGCAAGTCACCTGTCTTATCTGTCATAGTTCCTACCTCACGTTGTATAATCAGTATATGAGCGGCTTGAGCGAGTATAAAGAATTATATCACTACGATAATAAGCGGAGTCTGGTCAGGAATGAGATGACCGGCGATGTCCGCATGATGAAGATACTCCCGCATTATGATGAAGATGTTTATGCCTATCTTTTCGCGAACCCCGAAAAACACATCCCCAAGATCTATGAATACTATAAGGACGCTTCGGGAAATCTTATCGTCATAGAGGAATTCATTCAGGGCAATACCTTCGATGTGCTGATAAGCGACACGACGATGAAAGATAAGGCAAAGCTCGGATATTTTCTCGAGCTGCTCGAAGGTCTGGATTATCTGCACAACGCGCCTAAGCCCATTATTCACAGGGATCTGAAACCGGCAAACATAATGATCACAGAGAAAGGCGAGGTCAAGATCCTGGATTATGACGCTGCAAAGATATATAAACCAGGCAACACCGGCGATACCACGTATCTTGGGACAGAGGGTGTCGCTGCTCCTGAGCAGTACGGTTTCATGCAG
>Ga0247609_10005703_pt1 | contig 12161 bp, 22 predicted proteins | sample 172DNAGHGlowgp2_FD_193487 | JGI IMG/M metagenome (GOLD analysis project Ga0247609, IMG submission 193487) | Sheep rumen microbial communities from Palmerston North, Manawatu-Wanganui, New Zealand - 1728 DNA GHGlow gp2 | ecosystem: Host-associated > Mammals > Digestive system > Stomach > Rumen ... | reverse complement strand
CTTCTTACTATAACTATTCCACTCAAAGAAGAAGAAAGAGGAACTGAATATATAATAGAATAATAGTTAAAAATATTTTGAAAAGCTCATCTGTTTATGATGAGCTTTTTTATTTATACAAAGCTAAATTTATAAAATGTATTGTTATCTACGGGCAGAGGTAAATTTACATAGATAATGAAAAAGTTTTTTTTGCGTGCTGTTTTCTCTTTCTATTTGTGAAATGTTCATTAGCTTATTGTCATTCGTAGAACAGCTATAATTTTAAGGGGTGCAAAACGCACCCCCCTTTTTTTCTTTTATGAAATAATTTATTTTTCTGTAAGTCTTACTGGAAGAATAATAGTTTCAACACTATCATCGTTTATGCTAATATAAAGTGGAATACTTCCGTCAGCATGTGAAGCTCCAAAGTTTATATAAGAATCTTAATTCTCTCTTGCAATGTCTGGATTCATAATTTCAAACAAATACACATCCCCTTCACATTCTCCACCGTATATGTATAAGTTTTTTCAGAAGATGGTCTTGCATATGTAAAGTTATTTGTAACTTTACATATACCACGAGTGCAACCACTTAAAAGCATAGATAGCATAATTATGCCACAAAACAAAATTTTCTTCATTACAAATTCTCACATGTTACCTCAAAATTTCCATACTGCAAAGTTCCTACACAAGGAATCATACAACAGCCACTTTTAAATTCAATCTCTTTAATTTTACATTCTACTTGCGATAAGCTTATATTAAGATTTGTGCAAAAATCATAAGGATTTCTTTTGATACAATCTTTATCAACTAATACATGAAACCCGCCACTAGTTGAAACAACTAATCCTTTAATGGATTTAAAACCCTCATAAATTGTAAAACATTCTTTGATAACAGACTTGATTTCTTCACGGTTCAATTCACTAATGTTTTCAATGTCTATATCAAAGTCAACCCATTTAATTCTATTGCATTTCATACGTTCTGAACGAAAATCTTTATTGTGATGAGCAAGTTGCTTTTTAGCATCTATACCGTTGTCATTAGATAGAACTAAATTCTTTAAAATATCATTAGTCGATTCTAAATGATTGATTGCAACCTTGACCTCATCACTAGGATTACAACAGATATAAGTTACCATTGCACTTTGAGGTAAAGTTATTTCACTTTCAGTTCCTTTATTAAAAGTTAGTGCTTTATATGGAACTTCAAGCTCATACATTTTTTGAAGAGCGTTTTCTTCATTTACTCTGTTATTAACATCGCCACGAATGTATTTTGTAAGATAAATTTCTCTATTTCTAGCACCTAGTTTTGTTTTTTCAATGTCTGTCATTTTCTTAGAACGAAATGCAGTATTGACAAAATATGTTTCATTAGGAAAAATATCTCCTAATTTATTAAGAAAAGAAATAAAAGATTTCTCATTAATTAAAACGGTATATGATTTAACCATTTTCTAATTCCTCCATAGAAAATTCTTTACACTCTATCGCATGCTTCGAAAACCAATCAGCAACCAAATGTCTATGACAAAAATCTTCTTATTTTCTTTTATAACCCTATTTAGGTTTTCTGATGTAATTCTTTCACTCATAATATTTCAGTTCCCATTTTAGACACAATATGTAGAGGCTAAAGAAAGAAGGTTTTCAAGTAAATCGCACTGCTTCTTTTCTTTTTCTGATGGAGTTTCTACTGGGTCATTACTAGAATAAACTGCACTTACCATAGGAGAAGTAATTCTTGTAGAATATAGAGCGTCTGGTGAAAGAGACAGTATATCTAATATTTTTTTAAAGTAAGAATTATATTTTGTTGTGCTTGAACATTTTCCATTAAGAATAGTATCAAGTGTTGGTCGAGTTATACCTAATTTTTTAGAAAAAGAAACTTTAGTATAACCTCTATCTCTGAGAACGGTCTTTAATTTTTCAGCTACATCTTGCTGATGAATAAATAAATCATGAATATTCATAGTCACCCCTTACACACTTATAATATAGCAAAAGTATAAAAAAATCAAGAAAAAGCAACTTCTACCTCTATCTTCTAAGAAAGGATTAAATCTGTTGTTTTTATCGGGTAACGTTATATCTACCTTAAAAGATATACCAGATATATTATTATTTTTTGATTATCATCACCAAAATTTTCTTCTGCTTTATCCAAATTAAAATAATCTTTTAATGTAAAGAATATTCCACAATTATCAAATAGCTTGTATTTATGATGAATTGAATTTGCGAATAACGTATATGCTCTTCTTAAAATCAAAGTTTTCAAGAGATTCTGTTTCAGTCATGATTTACCACCTTATTAACAATCAAACCATAATCACTAATGAATTTTTTCTTTATCTAATTCAAATTCAAACATAATTTACTCTCCAGAAGGTTTATGCTTTAATATCTTATGAAACTCTTTATTTGTCAAGAAAAACGCTAATGATTATTTATTTATAAACTTTACTGGAATGGCTATTCCACCATCATAAAGACCTTTTTCAAAGATAAATTGTAAATTTCCATCTGAACTATGTAAGTCTACCAGACTTGGTTCTTTGGTATCAATATCGTATGCCCATGTATATATATACATATCTCCTTCAATTTCTCCACCATATATACACATATTTTTAGTTGCAGAACGTATAACAATACTAGTAGTATTATTACTGCTTTTTGTAAAGTCAAAAAACAATATACCGTTAGTGTATGCATAATTTGCATAAAAATTGGTTTCAGCTGTATATAAGCCCAATGGATTAGTGCCAGTTATACCATTGTTAGACCTGTCTAAAGTTCCATAATAACTTTCGCTTAAACTACTTATTGCATTTTCCAATTCTTGTATCTTAGTAGTTTGTGTAGCAATAGTTTTTTTGAGAGCGGAAATGGTGGAAGCTATTGTAGTTTCATCAGATGAGGAAGTAGGAAGATTATCAGCATAGAGAGATACAACACCTTTTTGTCCATTTACAGAATTAACATCATTAGCATTTTCACTTCTATCCCAACTTGTTCCATTCCATATTATCCAATCGTTAACTTCAAACTCTAAACCGTCTACAGTTCCAGCTACACTAACAATATAAAAATCTCCAGCTGTATCACCATCTTCTGGATAAATAGCAGTTGAAGCATCCCATTTGCCTTTATAAACTAATGCAGCTACGGGAAGCTGTCCAGTAGGGATTCTTCCATCTTTATCAAGAGTTGCTACTCCATTAGCTGCACCCTTTTGTGTTAAAGGTATATAAGTATTCTTAGCATAATTTTTTGTGACAAGTGGAATACCTTTAGAATACACCGTGCTTGAGTCTATATTGTAGATTCTGTTCTCTACCGCTTCTGGAAGCTCTTCTACTTCCTTAACTGCTGTTCCTTTCGCAGCATCATATTTTTTCAAATATTCTAAATCGATAAGTGTTTTGCTCATATATATTATATTATATTATATTATATATAAGTCAAATAAGCTTATTTTTGAGATTTGGAGCAGACAACTTTACTCCTATACGCAAACTCAAAACTGACCACTATAAGTAATAGAATAGTTACAGAGAGTTTTGAAAAACTCTCTGCTAAATTTTAGTGAAAAAGAACTTGAAGTAGACATAACTGTTCCTCTAATTGGACAAAACTGACTGCTATAAGTAATAGAATAGTAACTAAAAATCTAAGAATTTTTTCTTAGATTTTAAATTAATTAATTAAGTATTGCTTCGCAATAGCGAGAACTTCGTTCTCGCTAAGAATACAATCTTAATCTGGGGTAATTTAATTAAATATATTAAAGTAAAATAACTCTCCAAATTTAATAAAAAATATTGACAAGTTTTTGTTTATGTGGTATTATTAATATGTAGAGAAAGGAGAATTTATGTTTAGGAAATTTCTGTGTTTATTAACACCATCTTGTATTGCTTCATTTGCTTACCTTCAAGGGAGATACAAATTTGAAAAATGTATAGAAGTTATAATTTATATTATAAATTTAAGTCTTGTGATTTTTTGTTCTTTCAAAAAGTTAATTTCAGAGGAGAAATAAATGAAAATAAAACAATACATCAAAAAACCAATACCTATTGAAGCAATTCAATGGACTGGACAGAATTTTGAAGAAATTAAAGAATTTTGCAAAGATGCTATGATTGTCAATAGTGGTGAATTAATAATTCCAACTTTAGAAGATGGAAAATTTATTAAAGCTGAACATGTTGCTACTCTTGGTGATTATGTAATTAAAGGTGTTCATGGAGAATTTTATTTTTGTAAAGAAGATATTTTCCTTGAAACTTATGAGGAAGTAAGGAGCTAAAATATGACTTTAGAGGAAAAACTTAAATATTATGCTGACAATTATTATAAAGGAAATGAATTAATTTCAGATGAAGAATATGATGCATTGGTAGAACAATACAAAAAAGAAACTTTCAATCCTATTGAAATAATAGGAGATGATTTTAATGGAAACAAAAAGTATAAACTCCCAATGACTATGGGAACACTTGAAAAATGTCATACAGAAGAAGAACTTGAAAAATGGTATGATAAGCATTCTAATAAAGAGCTTGTAATACAAGCAAAGTGTGATGGAAATTCTCAACTTCTTATTTATAAGAATGGAGAATTTATACAATCACTCTCAAGAGGAAACTCGTTTGAGGGTCTTGATACAACTCATAATATGTTGAAGGTAAAATTCCCAAAAAAGATTAATATTTCTTTTAATGGATATATTAGAGGTGAAGTAATTTGTAAAAACTCGGTTTTTGCTAAACACTTTGCTGGAGAGAAAAATCCAAGAAACACAGCAGCAGGTAAAATAGCTTCAAAGTCTGGAGATGGTTGCGAGTATCTTTCATTTATAGCTTATGATATTAAATCTCCAGAGTTTATTTCGGAAACACAGAAGATAGACTTTCTTAGAAAAAATGGATTTGATACACCATTCAGTTATAAAGTAGAAAATATTAAGCAAATTTTTGAAATGAGAAATAAACTCGAATACTTTGTAAAGCAAAATGATTATGGAATGGATGGTCTTGTAATCAAAGAAAATGAAACTTCTTATGAAGATTTAAGTAGAAAGACACCTACAACACAGATTGCATTTAAACCAGAACCTAAAGTAAAAGAAACTGTAATAAAAGAAATCAAGTGGCAATTAGCTGGAGCTGAATTAAGTCCAGTTGCTATTATAGAGCCAGTAGTAATAGACGAAGCAACTATTGAAAGAGTTTCACTTCATAATGTTAATATTATGAAAGAGAAGGGAATCACAGTAGGAGCTAAGGTTTTAGTTAAACGTTCTGGAATGGTTATCCCAGAAATTATTAGAGTAGTAGAAGCTGGTGCCAAGGAATTAATATTGCCTAATACTTGTCCAGCTTGTGGTGAAAAACTTACATTATGCTCTGATGGTATTCTAAAATGTTTAAATGAGAATTGCAGCAGAAAGATTGCTCACTCAATTAAAAAGTCTTTGAGTATCTTAAAGATTAAAGGAGCTGGAGAAGCATTTGTTGCTAATGCAGAAAAAGAAGTTCAAAGCTTATCGCATTTTTTTGAAATACTTTTAAACGATAGTAAAACAGTAAGAAAGTGGGCTGGTGGAATTAATGGAGATAAAATCTGTAAACAGTTCAAAGCTATAAAAGAATTGACTGTAAGCGAATTTTTAGCTCTACACGACTACAGAGGACTTGGAGTAAAGAAACTAGACCAATTAAATTTTAAGACGCTTGATGAAGCTCTACATGCTTCTATGAGCCAAATTCTAAATGTTAAAGGCTTCAATTCTACAATGGCAAGTATTTATATATCTTTCCTTAATGATAAAAAAGATGATATAGAAGCTTGTAAGAAATATTTTAAAATTAAATCAGAGTCAGAAACTTCTGTTGTTGGAAAGTTTAAAGAACTTTCATTCTGTTTTACTGGTTCTGCTTGCAAACCAAGAAAAGAACTTGAAAAAATTGTAGTAGAAAATGGTGGTATAGTTAAGTCAAGCGTTTCAAGGGGTTTATCATATTTGGTAACAGACGATGTTAATTCATGTTCTTCTAAGAACGTAAAAGCAAAGGAACTAAATATACCAGTAATTTCTTCAACGGAGTTTTTGAAAATGGTAGAATGAAGTTAAAATTAGTTTAGGAGGAAAAGCCTTTGCTGAAAAAATTTATTAGAAAAAGTGAGTTAGTAAACGGCAAGCATTACTTAGTTTTTTCTAAAGAATGGAAAACTTATATTGCTTGTTATTACAATAAGACGTTCTTCGAGGTAGATAAAGAAAATTGCAATTTTGAAGCTGATTTAACTAACCAAAAAGTTGTAGGTTCTATACTTATTCGATGGGGAGATAGATATAGACCAGTAAGTCAAGTTTATGAGGTGATAGATTAAAATTTAGCAAACTACTTTACGGAGAAAAACTTGGAAGATATTCTTGAAAATGATATAATTAAGTGGAAGCAAAACTCCATTGGAACTGTTTACTTACTAAGAATGACAAATGAACTCTTAGCAGTAATAGCTTACGATAATAACAAGACAATTCTACTTTCTAAAAGTTTTACTTACTTTAGTGAGAAAAATAAAAAGAAAGTTCATAAGGAAGCAAGGTCTTATTTTAACAACGTAGCAGAAGCTTTAAGAAAGAAAGACCTTTCGCTACTTGAAAACTTATTTTAAGAAGCTTTTCTATGTAACAGGTGTTACATAGAAAAAGTTTTCAAAATTTTTGCCAAGATTTGATATAATATAAGAGAAAAGAGATAACTTATAGAAGGAGATTAGATTATGTTTGAAGCAAAGTTCAAAATCAACGGTCATGAATACATTGCAGAAGTTGAATGGAAAGGAGAGAAAGCTCCATTATGGGGAACCGAAGATGATAAAGACCGACACAATATAATAAGAATTTCTAATAAAAAAAACTTATCTTACACAATAGATTATTGGGCATCCAAAATATTTCCAAATGCTGAAAACTTTGATGAAGTTTTAAATATGCTTGATTGCATTTACAATGATTTGACTTCTGTTTGTTCTCTGGATTTTACAAACGAAGAAAAGGCTTTTGAAGATTTCGCTGCTGAATTTGGATATGACAGTGATAGTAGAAAAGCCTACAAAACGTTTGAGGCATTAATAGAAGAATTTCGTGGTTTATCTATTATTTTCGGAGAGAAAGATTTGAAAACATTTACAGAGATTGAAAGAGATGATTTAGCGGAAAAATTGTGTGTTGAAGAAGTCTAAAGGAGTTTATATAAAGAATGAGCTTTAATTTAATAAGCTTTTTTCTGGAGCTGGTGGTTTAGATTTAGGTTTCAAAAAGGCTGGTTTTAATATAGTCGTAGCAAACGAGTTTGATAAAACAATTGGGAAACTTATGAAAAGAATCACCCAGAAACAAAACTAATAAAAATATATTTGGAGGAGTAAATATGACAGTAGAAGAACTTGAAAAAGAGAATGCTATTCTTAAAAAAGCATTAAAACTTTATGTAACTTGGGCAGACGAATGCCATGTTTCTTGGGATAATTTTCCTGATATGATAGAAAAGTGGTATGATACCGTTGAAGAAAAAGGTCTTGGTTGGATTGACGGTTTGATATTTATGGTTACAGAAGAAGCCAAAGAACAGCTAGAAGAGGAAAAGTTAAACAAATGACAAAAAGAATGGATTGGAACGAAGATAAATTATGGTCTTTGATTAAACGTTTAAAAAATGATGCAAGAACAAAAGACTTATTTAGCTTTTCAGAAGATAAGTTCGGCAGATTTGATTTCACTTTTAATGGTTAAAGGAGCAGATAAAAATAAAAAATAGGTTTGAAGAATTTGTAGTTAAAGCAAGAAAAGTTTATGGAGATAAATATGACTATTCTTGCTTTAACTATGTTAATGAAAGAAGCAAGTCAAAGATTTATTGTAAGAAACACAAATACTTCTTTATCAAAGAAGCAAGAGTCCATCTAAGAGGTTCTGGTTGCCCTAAGTGTGATAATCTTGTTTATGACACAGACTCTTTTATAGAAAAAGCAAGCAAAATACACAATAATAAATACGACTATTCTCTTGTAGAATATAAAACTACAAGAACTAAAATAAAAATAATCTGCCCTATTCATGGAATGTTTGAACAAAGAGCAGATTCTCATTTAATGGGAGAAGGTTGTTCTAAGTGCAATAAGTCAAAAGGAGAGAATTTAATAAAAGAAATTTTAACAGAGAATAATATTCAATTTGAAGAACAAAAGAAGTTCGATGATTTAAAAGATAAAAGACATTTGTCTTACGATTTTTACCTACCAGATTATAACTTATTAATAGAATATAATGGAAAACAACATTATAAGAAAAACAGTTTTAAGAAGCACAATTTATTAATTCAAAAACATCACGATTGGTTAAAAAGAAACTATGCTAGAAAAAAGGGAATTAAATTATTGACAATCCCATTTTGGGAAGAATATAATATTAAAGAGATAATTGTAAATTTTTTAGGAGGTAATAATGAACATAGTTTCTTATAGCTTAGGTGCGGCTGGAACTGTTACTGGTTCTAAGCATATATTACAGCTAAACGATAAAAAATATTCTATAGATTGTGGAGCATGGCAAGGCTCGGAGATTTTAGAGCGAAGAAACGTAAATTTTGAAATGCCAGACGATATAGAAAGTGTATTCCTTACTCATGCTCATTATGACCATAACGGGCTTCTTCCTTTGTTAGTGAAGAAAGGGTTCAAAGGTTATATATATGCTACACCTGCTACAAGAGATTTAACTTCTATTATATTGGCTGATAGTGCTAAAATTCAACAACACGATTTAGAAACACCAATTTATACAGAAGATGATTGTATAGACACAATGAAACACTTTAAGTGTTTGCAGTATGAAAAGCCTAAGAAAATAAATGACAATCTTACAGTCACTTATTATAATGCCGGTCATATTCTAGGTTCTTCTATGATAGATGCAGAGATACCTAAACATAGTTCTATTTTAGGAAAAATATTTAAGAAGAAGATTCATATACTTTATACTGGAGATTTAGGTAGAGCTGATAATCCAATTTGTGAAAAGCCAGCTACTAATATGCCAGCTCCAGATTATTTGTATTTGGAAGCTACTTATGGAGATAGACGACATGAACAATTCAATACAGCTTTTCAAGAACTTAGTTATGTAATTAATCGAACTGTAGAAAGAGGTGGAAAAATAATTATTCCTTCTTTCGCTGTAGAACGTTCACAAGAACTTATTTATTATATTAAAGTTTTAATGAACAATGGAACAATTCCAAGAATACCAGTTTGGATTGATTCTCCTATGGCTTCTAATGCTATTGGAGTATTTAATATTCACCCAGAATGCTTTAATGAAAATCTAAAGAAAGAGTTTATTTCTAAAGGAAGAAATCCATTCTCTGTAAGAACTTTGAAATTTGTGAACAATTTCAAAGAGAGTTTAAGAGTAGCAAAATCTTCAAAGCCTTGTATTATTATTTCATGCAATGGTATGTGTCAGAATGGTAGAATAGTAAATCATTTGTATTATAATATTGAAAATCCCAACAACACAGTATTAATAGTAGGATATATGTCTGAAAATACATTAGGAAGAAAGATTTTAGATAAATGCGAGAAAGTAGTAATTAACAATAAAGAGCTTGAACTTAAATGCGAAGTTCAAAGAATTAGTGCTTTTTCTGCTCATGCAGATTATCAAGAAATTATAGACTGGTTAAAGCAAATAGATACTTCAAAATTGAAGAAGATTTTCTTGGTTCATGGAGATGAAGCTAGCTTAAAAAATCTTAAACATTTGTTAACTAATGAAGGATATAAAGCTGAAATTGTAGAAGAAGGACAAAAATATAAATTGAACTAGATTTATAAAAGTAAATACTTTCTTAAAGTATTTACTTTATTTACATTTTGCTGTAAATATCCAAGATATTGTTTGGAGAGAAATACCAAGATTTGAGGAATAGTATATGATAAATCTTACATATAATTTATCAAAGGAAGAGCTAAAAGAAATATCAAAGACACCCTATGCTAAAATAATTTATACAAATAACGAGCAAAAAAAATTTTCTAAACATTATGAAATTCTTATTGAACTAGGTAAAAATAGTATGCTTATTTTTCATTTCAAGCCTAATTTTCCATTTGCTGATGAATATAAAAAAGACATAGATGAAATAACAAATGCAACAGCACAAAGTCTTATAGGCATGCCAGCAAGTGCAAGTGTTATATACAGAAATGCTGTCAAAGACTTGACTGAATATTTTAATCCTTTAGATATTGGAATTGTAATAGACCCAGATACTATAAAAATGTTTGATAAGAAAGAGAAACTACTCGCTCAATATAGTTTATATGCTGAAACATTTAAGTGGCATCAAGCATTAGAAAAGCCTTCTTTTGAAGAATGGCAAAATTGGGAAAGTAAAGAGCTTGAAGAAACTGCAATATTTCGCCCTAAAATTGTGAAGTAAAGAATGAGAAAACATAAAATTAAATCGTCGTATAAAATATTTGAAATATGGTGGCATAAACATTCTAAAGTCATTTGTTTATATTGCTACAAATGTTGGGATAAACCAGATTTTTGGATTCATTCGAATGGAGCTAAAAGAAAGAATGGTGATAGATGTTTTGATTTCAATATACATTTTGGAAAGTTAGCTTTTTGGTATACAAATTTTGATTTACAGAGAGAGGTAAAATGAGAGAACATAAAACTTTTGGAAAAAGAAGTGAAGGGCAAAAACCACTTCCAAATGATGAAGTATTAAAAGATATTTTTGGAATTGTAAATAAAGGCTGTGATAGTGAGCAGATAATTGATTTTATTGCAAAGACAACTGGTCATAGAATTGAGGAGGTAAAATAAATGAACGGTGTTCTTTCTACAAAGATTAAAGAAACATATAATGGCACAACATATTCTGAAATTAGAGGTAGAGACAAAGAAGAACTATTTGATAATATTTATATATATTTTAAATCTAATCAGTATTGCTGGCAGGTTGACAGAGAATTTGTTGATAAAGACATTGAAAAAGAATATAAAGCTTGGGAATCTAAGAACAGTGAGAAACTTTGGTGGAAGCATGCTACTGGAAGGGATTTTGATTAATGAAGATTAAATTCAAAGATTCTTATTTTGTGTATAATTAGAATACAATTGCTGGATGCATAGAATACCTTTAAAATGTCTTGTAAATCCAATTTTAAGAAAACTTCAATTTTGGACAGATAAACCTTTTGTCATTTATTCTGATTGCGAAAAAGTGAATGGGAGCTGGCATTTTAAAAGATATGGTTTTGGTAGAGTTAAATATTTAAAGGGAGTAAAAATATAAGGTGAATATTCAAAAAGCATTTACTTTTTTGACATTTTGTTTTATAATATAGATATAAGAGGAGATGCTATGTCGAATTTCAAATTATCTAAAAGAGAAATGGAAAGAGCAACAGCTGCTTTTGAATTTCAACAATATTTGTTAAATATGATTGCAGAGAACGAAAGCGAAGCACATCAAATACGGTGGCATGATTTGAGAAAAGACCCTAAAAATTTACCAGATACAGATAGATATGTCTGTGTTAGTAATGGGAAAGATTGGACAAAAGCCTTCTATTCAGAAGGTCGTTGGCACATTATTTCTTTAGTCGGATTTACTAAAATTATTTTGTGGTGTGATATATCAGTCTGAGGAATAAAAAAGAATATGAAATTAAATTAATTGCTTTGAAAATTGGATTTCTTCATTCTTTATTAAACAGTTGGAATTAAAGATGAGAATAATAGTGTTGCAACTTGTATAAATAATAAAGATAAGTTTTACGAGGAAAGAATCTAGCTAAAGGAGTAAATTATGATAGGTGAAAATATTTTAGCAGAGGCAAGAGAAACAATAATAAGTTGCCTTTATAATGTTGGAGGAAATACAGTTTTCCCAGAAAACTGCGAAACCCCCGAATATTCGGTCACTGTTGAAGATGGTGTAATTTTGATTCCGACAAAGTTCAGAGCAAATGATGGTCAACAAGTTTTTATTGAATGTCGTCTGAATTTAGCTAAATACTAAAAAGGAGTAAAATATGGAGAACACAAAACTTGAAA
>Ga0247609_10005702_pt1 | contig 12161 bp, 9 predicted proteins | sample 172DNAGHGlowgp2_FD_193487 | JGI IMG/M metagenome (GOLD analysis project Ga0247609, IMG submission 193487) | Sheep rumen microbial communities from Palmerston North, Manawatu-Wanganui, New Zealand - 1728 DNA GHGlow gp2 | ecosystem: Host-associated > Mammals > Digestive system > Stomach > Rumen ... | reverse complement strand
TAACTGGTTTTAAACCAGTTTTTTTATTAATAAAATATAATTATTCTATTCAAATTAATAATTAATAGAGATTATTTTTTAGAAAATGTCTACTTATGAATAAAAAGTTTAGTAATTGTTACAAAAATATCATATAATAATAATAGGATGATGGGAACATATGATTCTCAATTATTAATAGAAAGGGAGGATAATGATGGATTTTAAAGCAGTATTAAATACCTTAGAATCTAAATCAAGTGAACTAGAAACGCTTAAGAGTGGTGCAGAAGATATTTATAATGAATTTAATAGTTGTTATATTAGTTCAATGAATTGTTCAGAATTATCCAAACTTAAGACTAATATTAAGACCCCTGTTGAAAGATTAAAAAAAGGTTATACAAATTCCAATACCTGGTTTCAAAAATATACGAAAGAATTATCAGCATTAGAAGATAGTTTAGCAGCATTTTCTGCTGGCAACCTTACGTCACCAACTGAATTCAAAGGTGAATTCGTTGATATGTTTGGTAAAGTTACAATGCCAATCATCAAAACAGGTGGTGATATCCATGCTAATGCATCAGCAGCTACTAAAATTAAAAATGATGGTACTTTAATTGTTTCAGAACAATCTGGCTATGTTTTCCCATTTGCCAAAGGAGTAGATGCTCCAGTAACATCTTCTGTTGGACCTCGTTCACAACCAATAGCAGGTGCATCTACTAACCACAAAGGAACAGACATTGGTGTATCTTTTGGTACAGAAATCCACGCCATTTCTGGAGGAACAGTTATTAATGCTGGTCGTTCAGATGCTGGAGGATTTGGTAACTGGGTAAGAATCAGACAAGACGATGGTAATGTTGTAATTTATGGACACGTTTCTAAATCAGATTACTTTAAAGTTGGTGATCGAGTAGAAGCTGGTGAGGTAATTGCTAAAGTTGGTAGTGAAGGTTATTCTACAGGACCACACTTACACTTAGAAATTCATGATCCAAATGATAACATTTTAAATTCTGAAAATTTATTCTCAGATTGTTGGCCATAAAAAAATAACTCATATATAATGAGTTTTTTTATGATATAATTAAATTGATAATAAAGGAGTGTTTATAATGACTGATAGAGAATACGAAAGAGATAGAAAAAGACTAGAACAACAAAGAGCAGTAGCTGTCCTAGGAATGACAGCAGCCTTATCATTAGTACAATTTAAAGAAAAAAATGTTGATCGTGCTAGAAATGCAGTAAGTACAATAATTGATAAGATGCAACATGAAAAAACATATAAAGGAAAAGCCAAAAAGGTATCTTTATTAAAACAAAAATTAGAAAATCAACCTAGCTCATATGTTTCATTTAGTGAATCTGATCGTGTAGTAGAAGCAACGGCCAAAAGATTTATAATTGAATGGGAAGTATTATCTTCTAAAAGCTACGATCAAAGAGAAGATGTTTTAGATGGAATTAGTTCTAGAATTAGAAGTGAAGGACCAGCAAAAGCGTTATTATCATTTGCGTCTGATTATACTACAGCAGTATATAGATTAGAAAGTCTTGACAAGAGAAGAGCTGAAGAAGCTAAAGAAGAAGCTGAAGCTAAAAGAAAAGAAGAAGAACGCAAGAGACAAGAGGAAGAACGTAAAAGACAATATGAGGCAAGAAGAAGTTCCTCATCATATGACGATGAAGAAACTCCAAGATACTCAACTCGTCGTTCAACAAGTTCCTCTTTATATGACGACGAAGAAACTCCAAGATACTCAACTCGTCGTTCAACTAGTCCTTCATCATATGACGACGAAGAAACTCCAAGATACTCAACTCGTCGTTCAACAAGTTCAACTTATCCAAGAACAGAAACAACTCCTAGTGAAACAAGACGTAAACCAGGCTTAAACGATCCTGTATCTGTTGAATATATTCAAAGAGAAATAGATGAGAGTATTCAAAGAGGAAACGAATATTTAGATTATACTTTAAGAAGACAAATTGAAAAAAAATATCAAGAATTAGATCAAACAGATTATTATGGAAGATTTTATAGTTCTGATAATATTGAAGCGATATATAAATTCCATGTATTGAGTGAGAAAAGAGATAGTTATTCACCAACTCTAAGATATAATAGAATAGTTGAGATGGGTATTTTAGCAGTTGATATAGTATTTAAAGACTTAATGAACGGAAGATTTCAAAGCACAACAAAAATGGCTGAATTCATGAGTCAATTTAAACCACACGAAACACTAGAAAGATATGAAAAAGCTTACAATGAGTATATAAAATACTACAATAGATTAAATGCTAAAGAAAAGGAAACAGTAGATAATTACGCTTCTAAATTTGATGATTATAGAAAGAAATTTGGTATCAGTGGAACATCAGGAGAAGATATAGCAACAGTAGATGATATCAAAAAAGTAGTTAATAGACAAGTAAGAAAAGCATATGTTGATGAACGTAAATACGACAACTATATTAACGAACATAATGAAGTAAGATTTGATAATATTGATAGTTTCTACTATTCATTAAAATACATGGATGCCGAAGAAATAGCAAGTTTATATACTACGATAAGTCTAGACAGAGAACGTCAATTAATTTATGCTAGATCCGATGAAGAATATGAAATGATTGCAAACGCAAGAAAAAAATATGGTACAGCACTTCAAAGAATGTTTGCTGAAGCTATAAGACGTCGTTTAACAAATACAACATATAGTATTGAAGAAATAAATGATGAAACTAAAACTGAAGAAAGAATGAAAAAAGCAGAAACAGATTTAGTAGCTATATGCAAAGATTATTTCCATGAAGAACCACGCTTTGACTTACATTATATTAAAATCCAAGATGTTAAAGAGGGATATGGAGAAGCTCGTGTACAAACAGCGGAAACAATTGCTGCTGCTAAGAGAAGATACTATGGTATGGGAAAATTACAACAAGTATTAGGGACTCTAAACTTTAGAAAATTAAAAGCATTAGGTATGAGAGATACCTTAACATCAGAAGAATTAGAAAGAGTAAAATCAATGTTTTAGGAGGTAAAAGATGAAAGAAGATTTTAATGAATATATGGTTTATTTTAAAGGTTTGCCTCTAAAAGAAAAACAAGGAATAATAATTGACCAATTAAAACTATTAACTACATTAACAAATAAAATGTGTACAGAAATAGGTGCACCAAATGATATTATTTTAACTGGTGATGTAGTAGATGTTTTAAAAGACAACTATTCTGAAGACGATTTTGCTGAAGCAGTTATTACTTTAGTAAACTCAGTTCAAAACTCAATTTGTGATTTTGATACAAAGCTTACTGAAATTTCAGAAAAAATATAGAATAAAAAAAGAACTAACATTTGTTAGTTCTTTTTTATTACATCTTAGGCCCACTACCAACTTCTGGTAATCTAGCACATAGTCGTTCCCAATAATGTGCAATTTGTGGATCAACAATAGATTCTCCATTTGATAATGGTACAAATAGAGATCCTTCTTTATATCCAGCATCTCTTAACATTTGAGTAACTTCAAGACAATGTGGAGTTACATATGTTTCACCTTTATCATCAACAAAAACAAGTCTTCCATTGTTTTGACAGAAAGTTCCTACAGTATGTTCTAATTCAAAGTCACGTACAGGTCTAGTCATATCTCTTTCAGATCCAAAGAAGATAGTTTCAAATCCTTCTTTAGGAATTTTCATAGATAACTCATATACTTCTTGAGGTAGTTCTGATAAACCTTTACCTTTAGCAAGATTCATTAATCTAGTAACTTTTCTTTCTTGTTCTCTCTTTTCGTATGCTTGATTAGCAATTGTACATAATTGTTTCCATTTTAAAAGTAACATTTCATTAACAGGAACTTCACCATTAGAGAACGGAACAAACATTGATCCTTCTCTATAACCAGCTTGTTGTAATACTGCTCTTAATTCAGAACAGAATGGAGTAACATAAGTTTTACCTTTATCATCAACAAAAACAACTCTACCATTGTTTTGATCATAAGTACCAATAGTGCTTTCTAAATCAAAATCACCAACAGGAGTAGTTACGCTATGTCTATCTCCAAACCATACAGTTTCAATTCCATCTTCAGGAATTTCAAATACTAACCTATAAGCTTCTTCTGGTAATGAAGAAATACCTTTTTTCTTAGCAATATCAGCAATACGTGTCTTTTTTTCCTCAGCAGCTCTAACTTCATATGCTTGTCTAGCACCTAAACATAATTCTTTCCATCTAGCACTCAATTGAGGATCAAGAATAGCTTCACCATTAGATAGAGGTACATATAATCCTCTTTCTCTGTATCCAGCCTCAGATAATAATTGTCTTACTTCATGACAATAAGGAGTAACATAAGTCTTACCTTTATTATCAACAAAAACAACTCTACCATTATTTTGATAATAAGTACCAATAGTATCCTTTAAATCAAAATCAGGTACTGGCATTGTAACACTTTCTTCAGTATAAAGGTGCTTAGTTTTAAGTCCCTCATCAGGTATTAATAAAGACATATCATATACTTCTTGAGGTAATTCTTTGATACCTTTACTTCTAGAAATATTTTTAATGTTTTCTCTTCTTCTTTCCTTTTCTTTTTCATTATGTAATTGTCTAGCTGCGACACATAATTTCTTCCATTTTTGAGCTTCTAATGGATCGCTAGGTTCATCCCAATTTGAAAAAGGAACATAAATATAACCATTTTGATATCCGTGAGCAGTTAAATAATCAGCTACTTCAACACAGTATGGAGTAACATAATAATCTCCCTTTGGAGTAACAAAAGCAACTCTTCCATTATTCCAACCATATTTTCCTACCATTTCAGGAGTAGGTTCTAAAGGAGTTTCAGAAACTTTATCATATTGTGGATAGTATGCAGTCATTCCATTGACTCTGATACAAAGGTCTAAAATGCTTTGATCTATCATACAATCATCTCCTATTATCCATTATATCATAAATAATCAATAAAAAAACAAAAATAAATTGAATACACTAAAGAAAATATATTATAATAGAAATGAAAAATAAAATAGGGTGATAACAATGAAAAAGATATTTTATATATTAATATTACTATTCCCAATAGTAGTTTTTGCTAATAATGAATATGAAATAGAAAACTATCGAGTATATATTGAAGCTGAAAAAAATCATACCTATAATTATCAGGAAGAACTTGAAGTATCTTTTCTTGGTAACGAAAAAAGTATTATTAGAAATCTTAATGAAGAAGAACATGATTTCAAAGTTGATAAAAATTATTCTATAGAAACTAATGAAACTAGTATCGCTAAAATATATTCTAACTATGATAAGGATACTTATGAAACTAGTTTTAATATTAAAGATAAAGAATTAAAAAATAACTATTATGAATTTATTATCAAAAATAATTATGACAATGATATAAATAACATAGAATTTAAAATTAAATTACCAACATCAGTAAACGCTAATAATATAACAATAAAAGCAGGTAAATATAATATTACTGATTTAGTTGATTTTAGTGTAAAAGGAAATACTATCACTGGAAATTATAATAAAAAAATTAGTTCTGAAGATGAAATAAAGGTAATTGTTGATTATGGTAAAGTGTATATTAATGCAAGTACTTTAATATGTATTATAATTCCAACTATTCTAACAATATTTAGTTACTTCCTATGGCGTTTATTTGGTAAAGACTTACCAACTAAAATAGAGAAGATATCTAAATTCCCAAGAAATATTACTCCATTACATATTGCTTTATCTGAACATGGTGAAGTAACTAAAGATGATAATTTTTATTTATTATTACATCTAGCATCTAAAGGATATCTATCAATAACTGAAGAAAAAAATGAATACTATTTCAAGAAAACTAAAGATTATAAAGAATCTAATTATACTGAAGCTTTATTCTTTAAAACATTATTTAGAGCAGGGGAAAGTATTTCTTTAACTGAGTACTTAAATATAATATCTGAGAAAAAAGATAATAAAAGTAAAATATATCAAACAGATCGTATTGAACCAAAATATCTAAGAAGAAAATTTAAAAATGCTTATAGAACAATTCAAAGATACTTAGAAGAACAAAACGAAAAAGACAAATACTTTGAAGAAAAACCAGAAAGAATTAAAAATATTCTAATTATAATGATAGCTTTAATTTTAATTCTAATTACTTCATTACCATTTGTAGAAATAAACGTTTTAGCTTTACTCCCATTATCAGTTATTCTAAGTGTATCTATTCTTTATATACTAATTGAATTTGTTAGAAATGCTAATGTTAAAGCCAAAGACAATAAAATAGCTTTAGCATTTACAATAGGAGTTTTATTCATTGTTCTATTATTAGTTCCATCATTTCAAAGAAATTTAGGCTTTATCATAGCTTTCTTGGTTAGTCTTATTTGTTCTATAATAATTCTATATATTTATAAATATATGCCTAAAAGAACTATTTATGGTCAAAACATATATAACAAAATAGAAGGATTTAGATATTTTATAAATAATATAACTAAAGAAGAACTAGATAGAATACTAGAATTAAATGAAGATTATTTATTAGATATTCTACCTATATCATATGAATTAGGAGTATCTAATAAAGTTCTTGAATTACTAAAAGAGACAAAAACTAAAGAACCAGAATGGTTCAAAGTACCTAACAAATTTAATTACTCAAGATTAAATACCTCAATTTTAAATCTCAAAGAAATATTAACAAGAGAAGATGAAGAGTAATTATCTTCATCTTTTTCTTAATATAGGAAGTGATTATATGACATTTATTTATATAATAGTTTTCATTATAGCAGGAATTGCCATTTATGATGATCAAAAAAAGAGAAAAAAACTAGTTAATACCAAAAAAATAATCGGCTATGATACTAGAACTGGAGTTCCTTTATATGAAGGAGAAAAAGTAACTGGTTATGATACTCAGACTGGTCGCGCAATTATCAGTGGTAGAGAAGTGCCTAAAAAAGAAGTTAAACCAAAACAACCAATTGATAAAACTAAAATTTCTAATTCTATCTTAATGATAATTGGAGCTGCTTTAGTTGTATTTGCTACTGTTGTTTTCTTAACATCTTCATGGGATTCTATACCTAATATAATAAAACCATTTATTTTAATATTTATTCAATTAGTATTTTATGGCTCATATAAAATATGTACTACTAAACTAGATATACCTAAAACAGGTAAAGTATTTCAATATCTTTCATTAGCATTTTTCCCAATCGTATTAGTTTCATTTTCTTGCTTTGAATTAATAGGAGATAGTTTATCAATCAATGGTGAATATGCTTCATTATATTTTATGACCTGTTTTATTATTACTGATATAGCATATAAAATATATGCTAAATACTATCCTGATTTAATCGTTAAAATAGCTAGTTATGTAATGGAATTACTGGCTGTAATATGTTTAGGATTCTATATAGATCTTGAATATATTACAACATTATTATTATGTATTTACACAACAATAGTCTTTGTTTTATTACATTACAATTATATAGATAACAAAGCATATGGGATTGTAAATATCATTACTATTGCTTTAACAATGTTCTTTTGTAAAGCTTTAGCATCCCAGGCTGAAGAGAATTTATTCTTCTATTATTTACCTTATATAATATATTCAATATTATTCTTTATAATGTATTTCTTAAAAAAAGACTCAGAAGATCAAAAGTATTGTTTAGTATTCTTTATAATTAATTATATTTTGACAATCACATATATTGGTACACTAGATATTCCAAGAAATTTCTTCTATTTATTATGCTTAATACCTTTAATTGTTTTTGCTAAATTAAGTAAGAACAATACCGTAAAAAGCATTTTCCAATGGTTGATATTTTGCTTTACTACCTTAATTGTTCTATCAAATATAATAAACTTAGATAATTCATATTTTGATACCCTAACATTCTTAATAGCAACCATTATTTATCTAACAGAGTTAATTATATTTAAAGAAGACAAACCAGTATTTAAATGTGCTACCTACTTAAGCTTTTCTCTTCTTCTAATGAATACTTGTCATTTATTAGAATTTGATGAACTAACTAAGTATGTTCTAATAGTTGTAGCCTTAATAGTATACCTAATAGAAAAAGCATTCCCTTCAATAAACGATTCATCTACTAAACATATTGTTCCATTATTATTATCATTAGAATCAGCTATTCTAGCTTGTTATTCATTCGGAGATAATTCTAATTATTCAATAATAATCCCATTAGTTTTAATGATTATTTATACCAAATATGAAAAAGCAAATGAAACATACACTATATTCCCAGCATTATTCTCTTTAACTTTATTTACTAAAGGAAATGAGCTGGTTGACATTTGTTTATGCTCAGCTTTAGTCTTAATCTATTCATTACTTTCAGCATTAAAAAGAAAAGAAAACCTATATACATTTATTTCTTTATTAACAATAGTAATTGGTTTACCAGTAATAGGTACTAGTGCATACATTGTTTTCATAACTTTATGTATTTGGAGTTTAATACATTATCTAATGTATGAGAACCATAAAGAATTATTTATCCTAACTGGTATTGTTAGTATCTTTGGCATCTATATAAAAGCACTAATAGATTTAGAAGTAACATATATTTCAATGTATTTCTTAGGAGCTCTCCTAAGTTTAATAGCAACATCTAAATTAGTATTTAATAAAGATTCTAAAGAACTACCATTCTTTGAAGCTATCGCTTTCTTAATTCTAACAATAGCTTCATTATTTACAATAATGGAACCGGTAGATGCCGTAATTATGATTATTATTTTCTTTATCTTAACACTATTTACATTTGTTAATAAATACAAGACATTATTCTATTGTTCCCTAGCAGGGATGATAATTCACATAATTAAACAAACATTAGAGTTCTGGTCTAGTATCCCAATTTACATCTATGTACTTTTCATTGGCTTGACACTTATCGCCTTTGCTATGAATGACGAAAGAATTAATAAAAAGAAAAAAGACAAGGAAAATACAAATAAAAAAGATAATATAGAATAATCTATATTATTTTTTTAGACTATACAAATTTGACAAATTTCAGTATAATAGTATAGAGGATACAAAGATATGGAGGGACATCTATGAATATAGTAATTCCAAAACCAGTAAACGAAGTCTTAAACATTATCAATGAACATGGTTACGAAGCCTATATCATAGGTGGAGCAGTTAGAAACTGGGTCATGGAAACTAAACCATCTAACTACGATATTAGTACCAATGCTCCACTATCTGAAATAAAAAAAGCTTTAAAAGATTATAATACTTTTTATTGTGGCGAAAATGACTCTAGATTAGGTATTGTAAACTCTAAATTCCCTATGGAAATATCTAAATATCGTACTAAAGAAAATACTCTAGAAGCAGATTTAGCAACTAGAGACTTTACAATGAATGCTCTAGCATATTCTGATGAAGATGGCTTAATTGACTATAGTAGTGGTGTTTTAGATATCCATAACAAGATTATTAAAATAAATGGTGAAGACGATGCCCTAATAAAAGAAGATCCTCTACGTATTATAAGAGCAATAAGATTATCTGCTGAATACGCTATGCGTATTGATCCAGAAACTCAAGAATATATGATGGAGAATAAAGAACTAGTTAAAACTATAGCTCCTGAAAGAATTAGAGACGAGTTATCTAAATTACTAGTAACTCCAAGAAGTGAATTCTATTTAAAAAAATATTTTGAAATATTTATCGAGATTATTCCAGAATTAACGTTATTGGAAAACTTTAATCAAAATGATCCACACCATATTTATGATGCCTTAAATCATACCTTTGCTTCAATGAAAGCAATCGAACCAAAACTAGAATTAAGATTAGCAATGCTATTCCATGACATCGCTAAACCATTTACTTATTCTAAAGATGAAGAAGGCAATGCTCATTATAAAAATCATGCTCAAAAAGGAGCAGAAATTGCTAGAGAAATCTTAAATAGATTAAAGTATAATAAGAAAACAATTCAAAAAGTAACAAAACTAATTGAATATCATGATTACAATATACCAGATGGAGATGTTCAAATAAGACAATTCTTATCTAAATTTGGTACTGATGATATCGAAGATCTATTCAAAGTTAAAAAAGCAAATTACTATGCTAAGAATCCTGCATATGCAACGGAATTAACTAAGATAGATAATGATTATCTAAGAGTTAAAAGCGCTACTCGTAAATCTTCATTCATCAAAAAGAATGAATTAAAACTAAATGGTAAAGATTTACTAGATTTAGGAGTAGAACAAGCAAAAGTAGGTATGGTACTAGAAAATATTTACAATAGTATCATTAAAGGTAAACTAAAGAATAATCGTGAAAAATTAATTGATTTTATTATCAATCAAGTTTTACCTAGCGGATACGATGAAGATTTATTCAAATAAAAAGAATAGTTAAACTATTCTTTTTTTTATGGATTAATAGGATCCGGTGTACTAGGATTTAAAATGGCATCACCATCTACTTTTTCGTAATCATCTTGGAATTCACCATTTTTATCCTCAACAACAGTAATTTTAGTTTTATTCTTTTTAGTAAACTCATACTTAAAAGCTAAGTTAGGATCATCAGTACATTCCTTAAACCAAGTATTGTCACAATCAGCTAGATCAGAATATACATATGTGGTATAACTTGTACAAATATAATCAAAATCATCCAAATCATACTTATCAATTAAATATTGTTTAGCAGCATGACCATGCGTATCTAAATAGGCATAATAACCAGCTACGCCTAGGGCACATAACAAAGCAATAGTGAGTGCTAACAAAACTAATTTACCAACTAAAGTTCCAGTCCATTCAACAAAGGTCTTAACTATTTTCATACTAATACCTCCTAGTATAAGTATTTTATATAAAAATTATATCATAAAACGTAAACAAAATGTTCGAAATAGTGTTATAATAACGTTAAGGAGGATTTTGTTATGGTAAAGAAATTTATATCAGAATTTGTAGGTACAATGTTACTTGTAATATTCGGATGTGGAACTGCAGTTGCTATTTACAAAATATTAGCAGCAGGAAGTACTTCAACTGAATTCCTAGGACAACTAAGAATAATCTATAGTGGATTATTTGTTGCTCTAGCATTTGGTTTAATCCTAATGGCACTTGTATACACAATTGGAAAAGTATCAGGATGCCACGTTAATCCAGCTATTTCATTAGCAGCATTAATCGACGGAAGAATCAAAGTACTTGAATTCGTTTATTACGTAATTGCACAACTATTAGGAGGTATTTGTGGAGCGCTAGTTCTATCATGGCTATTCGGTGGTTCTACAAACCTAGGAGCTAATGGATACGAAACAGCAAGTGCACTTGGTAATTCAGTTACAATGCCAATTGCTTTCGTTGTAGAAATTATCTTAACATTTGTATTTGCTTTAGTTGTACTATCTGTATCTAAGAAAGATAGTAAAGCTAACGGTATTATAATTGGTTTAGCATTAGCAGTTGTACATATCTTTGGTTTACCATTCACTGGAACAAGTGTTAACCCTGCAAGATCTTTAGGACCTGCTCTATTAATGAAGGGTACTGCTCTTGAACAATTATGGGTATTTATTCTTGCTCCACTAGTTGGTGCTGCTCTAGCAGCTTTATTCTACAAATTCGTTATTTCTGATAAAGAAGAAGAAGTCTTCGAAGAAGCAGAAGAAAAACCAAAAAGAATAGTAAAGAAAACAAAATAAAAAGAATAGTTTAACTATTCTTTTTTTGTGATAAAATGATTATAGAGGTGATAGAATGAGCGATACAGTTGTTGAGAAAAAAGGCTTTGGAACTAGAATGAAAAATTCATTTTCTGGCATAGTAGGAGGAATTGTCTTTGTTATCATAGGTATAGTTGTTTTAATCTTTAACGAAAAAAGTAACGTTGTTAATATTCATGATGTTAAAGAAATAAAAGACTCCTATGTAGAAATGAAAAGCGATTCATTAAGTAAGGATAATGATGGAAAACTTGTCGTTACTAGTGGTAAATTGGATTTTGGTGAAGAAACTTTATCAGATACTAAATTTGGTGTATCCATTACAACGCCATTATTAGTAAGAAAA
>Ga0247609_10005699_pt1 | contig 12165 bp, 22 predicted proteins | sample 172DNAGHGlowgp2_FD_193487 | JGI IMG/M metagenome (GOLD analysis project Ga0247609, IMG submission 193487) | Sheep rumen microbial communities from Palmerston North, Manawatu-Wanganui, New Zealand - 1728 DNA GHGlow gp2 | ecosystem: Host-associated > Mammals > Digestive system > Stomach > Rumen ... | reverse complement strand
TGAATTACTTCCTGTATGTGGATGATATTCGTACTGACGATAAGTTTTACCATAGTTTAACTGTTCAAAATCAATATGAGCCTCATATTGTCCGCAGTTATGCGGAAGCAATTGATTTCTTTCAAAACCATCCAGACAGCGTATTTATTCTTGACCTTGACCACGACCTCGGTTTTGATGAGGAAAGTGACATTGAGCGTACCGGCTATGATATTTGTCGCTATGTGATTGAGAATAATATTCATGTTGTCGCCTTTCATATTCATTCTATGAACCCTGTAGGAGCCGCAAATATGCGGCAATTGCTGACGCATTATGGAGTAAAGGAAATTTAATTTATGAAAATTATTGACTTCGCACGCAAAGGTAACGTTATCCGTTTCTATCTTGGTGATGATAATCTTAAAGATTGGTGTGGCGATGATTGGAATGATTGCCCTTATGAGCATAATGCGGGTACGGTATACGCCGAATATATTACTGATATTTGGGATGTAGCTATTTCATTTGACTCACTCGTACTTGAACCGCAAGATGACTGGCATAATCACGGGAATAGCGAATATAGCAAGGATGATATGAAGGCACGAAAAGTACCATGTATCATCATCGTGCCGGCGGCTCTTGTAGATTATGGAGAGTGTTTCAGTCATTATGTGACTATGGATGGCGTTAAACGAATCTATCTTGGCGATGATTTTTCTAAAATTAAAGATTTGACTTTTGCTAAAACTGTAGTATAATATAAATATAGAAAAGGAAAGGAGCTTCAATATGGCACCGCAAGCTATTAAGAATCGTATTGAATTTAATCTGTATCCTGATGAGAGGAGCTATCGTAACGCTATTAGCCTAAGTTTTGAAGAAGACCAAGATATGAGCCTTGAGGCTCTTCAGCGGATGTGCCGAGCTTTTGCGCTTTGCCTTGGTTATACTGAAAGTAGCGTTGATGAAGTATTTGGCGAGGATAATTATGACGACCGATATTGATGTGGAACGATTATTTAAAGACCTAGTAAATTACTGGGGTACTGCTCCGTTTGGCTTTATTATTGCCGCTATGGTTGATGCAGAACAAGCCTGGGAGCAAGAAAATTATGATCGTATCGTAGAATGGGCGGTCCAAGAAGGATTTAATCTGGAGGATTATTATGTTTAAGTATAAGGTTCGTTACTGGGATGATGTTGAAGATAAAGTGCTAGATGAAACTGGTCTTGTTGCCGCAAAGTCTTGGGGCAAGGCGGTAAACAAGGTGCGCGATTATTACGGCGCAAAGAACGTATATGAAGTCACCATTGAAAAGTGGGAAGATGTTGTATGGGCTGAGGCAGCTATTGAAGGACTGACTAAATAATTGCGGCGAAAGCCGTATATGCGGGTATGGCGGAATAGGCAGACGCCACAGACTTTTGTAAAACAAAGAGCACTAGAATAGGAAACTTTCTAGTGAATGCTGGCTAATTCGGTGAAAGTCCTTATGGGATAACGCCGAGCTAAATTAAATATGGCGTGTCTAGTATAAGATAGCAGATAATAACTTATCTCTGAAAACATATAAACTGCAGATAGGTATATGTAAGTAAGTAATACAAAAATAGAGGGGCAGTACCTCGGCACGTCGCATATTTATAAATGTGTAGAGACTATATACCAGCCACCTAAGTCGTAAGATAAGGTGAAGACATAGCCCAGACTACAACGCGAAAGCGGCTATGATAACATAGAGTAGTAAGAAAATCTGTTGTCTTCGGACGTGCCGGTTCAAGTCCGGCTACCCGCACCACTATTTTTCTTTTTTCTACGCGGCGTCTCCTTTCCGCCGCATTATGCCCTTGTGCCGCAGCTAGTGAGACGGGGTAGTCTCAAAAACTACTACAATGATACAACGTGAGTGCAAATCTCACCGAGGGCACCAGTGGCTTTTAGAACAAAAGAGGTTAGCCAGCGCAAGAACCCATGTGTCGTTGTGGTGACGTGAAGCCACGCCGGCGCCATTGGTGTAATGGTAGCACGGCTGCCTTCCAAGCAGTCGGTGACAGTTCAAATCTGTTATGGCGCTCCATTAGGGTTGTGTTTAATGAGCACAGTCTTGGCGCGACAGAGGGCGATCGGCCGTCAGTACCTCGGTAAGCCATGACCAGCGAGTCTAAAAACCGTCTATGGGCTGGGTGAAATGCCCCGGGTCCACCAGAAGGGGAATCAACAGCACGCCGTAAGGGTACTGTCTTCTAGATTATGATTCTCCATCTATGGTTTCTCTTGACCATGGGATGTTCCCTAAACAAGATTATAATCCTTGCCTACCTGAAAGCACGGGTTCAAGGCAGAAAACATGTGGTCCAGCTGGACGCGATGATGGCTAGTTAGGGGTTTTACGCCACAATATATGAGCTGCCGACGCCTCTGCTGATGAGTAAGCGTACCTTCGGGGCATACAAGGGGCTCGTCTAATGACCTCTTCAAAAACGAAGAAGTAAGCGCTTTGAGCCCTTATTAAAAAATCAATAGGAGCCATGAAGATGCTATTTGGCGTAATACTCAGTACTTAGGCAACGCAGACGTGTGACCCTATAACAAATCCTATTGATATTATAATGAGTAGATGTTTATCTACCTAGGACTATTGAGGACGCGAGCGGTGGGAATGTTTGAGCGGCAAGGCCGAAGGTAAATAGTCTAAGTACAGACCACCCGAGTGTGGCCTGAGTATGCAGATGTGGCTGAGTGGTTTAAAGCGGCTTCCTGCTAAGAAGTTGTACGTGATGAGCGTACCGAAGGTTCAAATCCTTCCATCTGCGCTTTAAGGAGATGATTAATTTGGATAACGAGAAGAAAGAAATTGTAAATATGCTTGAAGGCTGGCGTTGCCCATAGTGTGGGGCTGTAATGGCTCCGTTTGTGCGTAGCTGTGTAAATTGTACTGGTAAAACGGTGCCAGTTATTGTATCGCCAGATACTACTGCACCAGCTCCACTAACAGTACCATATCCACCAACTACTACGCCTATACACGAAGAAGTACCATGGTGGGTAGAATATGATAGACCAATTACTATTACTTGCGAGACACAGCCATACAAATGTTGGCTATAAAGGAGAATTACGATGAATAGAATGCGCATTCGTATTTTAAATCAGAATGACGTTGTACAGCTTGTAAATGCTCTCAATACTTGGACTGATAAGTTTATTCTTGAGAGTGAAGATGGTATGTATAGAGTTAATGCTAAAAGTGTACTTGGAGTATTTTATTTTACTACTGAACACCCACTTGATACATATCTTGTGAATCTAACTAGCGGCGGATACTATCCAGATGGAGCTAAACGCTTTCAGTTTTAAGAAAGTGTATTAATGGGGATTAGCGTAACGGCAAGCGCATTGGACTTTGACTCCAAATGTGATGGTTCGATTCCATCATCCCCAGCCAAAATGGACATGTGGCCGAGTGGCTTAAGGCGGCGGTCCTGAAAACCGTTGATGTGATGAGCATCCGTGGGTTCAAATCCTACCATGTCCGTATTTTTATAAGGTGGTGATAACTATGCGTGAAACTGCCGAAAAGCGTCATAATGATTGGGTAAAAGCTATTCGTAAGCGTAACTTATATCCAGATTATTATGATAATTTACATCAGTATAGCAAGAATAAAATTCACTGTTCTTGCCCTATGTGCGCCCGCAAGCGTAATAATAAAGGTGCTTACGCTTTTTATAATGGGGCACAGAATTTATCTATCGCCGATAGACGGCGACAAGAAGAAATGGATTATGAACTTGAAGATTTGACTTCTGACGAAATTGATGTATAATATAATTGTAGAAAAGAAAGGAGAGCAAAAATGGATCTGAATAAATATACTCAAGAAATGGCAAAATCAATGTGGGACAAAGCGTTTTTCATGGATAAAATTATTGGCGCGAAATGCGTAATTGATTTTGGCTGCGCAGATGGAGCAATGATCCGAACACTCTCTGTTATGTTTCCTGAAATTGAATTTTGGGGTTTTGATATTAATGATGAATTAATTGATATGGCGTGGAAAGCTCATAATGAAAATTTGCTTAAACATAACAATATTAAATTTTTTCGCGCACATCGTACCTCTGAATTTACTGAAGATTCATTCACTGATATGCTTCGTATGGCTAAGTATACATTTTGTAATTATGAGATTTGTATTAATTTTTCTTGCGTACTGCATGAAGTATTTTCTTCTTCGCCTGAAGGAAAGGAAACAATTAAGCAACTCATTACTGAGCTTAAACCTAAATACATTACCATTCGTGATATGTATTTTGATGGCCCAGACTGTAAGTTTACTTATAAAAGTATGACCAACATTATTAAAAAATTCAATATTGATGAACAATATATTGAAGAATTTGAAACAGCCAATGATACTTCTATTCTCACAAAAAAAGGATTTCTTCATTTTTTAATGAAATATCAATGGAAAAATAATGATTGGGAGCGAGAATTAAAAGAAGATTACTTTTCATGGACTTTGTTTGATTTGTTTCAGCTAACTGGTCCTTATTATCAAATTTTATTTGAAACCCATTATCTATTACCATATTATGCGGAAAAGTGGAAGGATATTATCTTACCTACCACAGACCATACCCATGCTCAATTTATTTTAAGGAGAATATAATGTCTACTCTATATATCATGTGCGGTATTCCTGGCTCTGGAAAAACTTATTTTGCTCATAATTTTCTTCATGCCGATGTCACTGTATCCCGTGATAATATTCGCTTTATGATGCTTGATGATGATGATAATTATTTTGACCATGAACCGGAGGTATTTAAAGAATTTGTAAATACTTTGGTGCATCATTTACGTTATTTTGATACGGTAGTAGCAGATGCTACTCATCTTAATACATGGTCACGTAAGAAGCTTACAAATGCTATTGATAAGTATATTACCGATTATCGCATTGTTTATGTAGTATGTTCTCCTTCTCTTCAGACGTGCCTCTATCGTAATAATAAACGCACTGGCCGCGCTCGTGTGCCAGAAAAAATTGTGAAAGAAATGTATGATAAATTTTGTCCGCCAGTAAATGATGCGTATAAACTGGAAGATCCACGAGCTGTTGGTGTTTGGTGGATTAATGGTGAACCAAAATGAATATTTTCTTCACTAGTGATACACATTTCTTTCATGAACAATCATTCCTTTACGAACCTCGCGGTTTTACTTCCGCAGACGAAATGAATGAAGCGCTAGTAGAACGATGGAATGAAGTGGTTAAAGAAAATGACATTGTTTATCATCTGGGCGACATATTAATGGGAAATTATGATGTTAATATTCTCAAACGACTTAATGGGACTATCCATTTAATTCAAGGCAATCACGATACAGATAACAAACTTAGCGACATCTACGCAACTGGGAAGGTAACTAATATTAAACAAACCAGCGAACTTATAAAGTTCGGCAAACTAAAATTTTTTTGTTGCCACTACCCAGTTCTTACTGCTAATTTTGATGATAAACATTTTTCTCAACATATCATTTCATTACATGGGCACACTCATCAAACCTCCAATTGGTTATTTCCAGACAATCCATTTATTTATCATGTTGGTTTAGATTCACATAATTGTTATCCTGTAAATATAGATACAATTATTGTAGATATTCATAATCGTTGGAACCAATTAGGTCAATTACCGGTTATGTTAAATAATGACCATCATAAAAATTTCACCTCCTAAAAAGTCAAGAAGAAATTCTTGACTTTTTTTAAATTTATAGTATAATATATATGTAAAGAGGAAAGGGGAGATTATAAAATGGCGGTCGCTAAATCTTATGAGAATATGGAAATTATGGGTGAGCCTTACACTCACGAGGGCGATGCTAAAAAGCTTTATGTGCGGGTTAAAGGTCTGTGTCCTCGATGCGGCGGCTCCGGTCATTACTCCTATAACCCAATGGACGGTACTCGTTGCTTTGCTTGCGGCGGCCGCGGCTATGAAATCAAGGAAGTCCGTTGGTATACCGACAAGCAGCGTGAAGCTCTTGATCGTGCGGCTGAAAAACGTGCTGCGGCCAAAGCAGTAAAAGTTGAAGAACGGCGTGTAAAGTTTGCCGCTCGCAACGCCTTTGGTTTTGGTGAGGCTGGTTTCATCACTCTTTTCAAGGGTGATAGCACCATTCTTAATGATTGGGCTCACGAAACCAATCCCTGCCGTGCTCGGTTCAATCTTCTGTTCGGCTGGTTCTGCCCCTCTAAACTTGAAATTGTTAATCTTCCCGCTGAAATTACTCCTATTGTCCTCAAGTGGGAAGATATTCACAATTCCGACGACCCAGAAGACCTTACTATGCGGGATGAAGCTGAGGTTCGCAAAATCGTTCATGAACTGCTTGATGATCTGAGTAAGAGTGAATATCAGGGCGAAGTAGGTGATTGGCTTGAACGTGAAGTAACCATTAAAAAGAACGTTCCTGTTGATGGTCGCTTCGGCGAAAGTCGCGTCCATATTATGGAGGACAGCGATGGTAATGAATATGTTTGGATTACTGCTTCCAAGAATCTTGAAGTTGGCTTTAAGTGTGTAATGCGTATGAAAGTCAAAGAACACAAAGAATACAACGATGTAAAACAGACTGTTGTTTATTACTGTAAGATGAAAGGATGATGAATATGACTCTGTATTTTGAGAATAGTCGTGGTATATGGCGTCCTATCGCTGATTGTGCCAACAAGATTGATGTTGCTATTGTTATCAAGAAGTTTCTTGATGAACATAATTACAAGAGTTATTATACTCGCACTTGGGATAGTGATGGTTGGCGGCATTATGATGTTGGAAGTCATACTGAGTTCTTTCATTATCAAATGAGTTCGGAGGCTAAGATTCCAGATGGTAACAAAAGCAGCGGTTAAAATCTTTGATAATAAACAGCAAAAAGAAATTATTATCCCATGCCATCGGCATTGTGATGCTTTTCAAATTTTACATGATTTTGGATACACTATCAAAGATTTTAAAGAATTAGGACAAGGTTTTTTAAATGAGCATGATGAATATATCAGCCGTTTAGACGCCATGAAAGAAGCTAAACGATGCCGTCAAGTATCAGATTTTAAATTAGTAACTAGTGAATTATATAGTGAGGATTTATATTAATGAGTAACGAATATAAGGATTATCTAAGAGATAAAGCCGCAGATTATTTACTAGATTGTCATCTACTTAAACGTATTGAATATTGTGAACCGATGCAGAGTGGTTACATCGTTATCGGCAAAGGATTAGATTGGGAACGGCATATTTTCTTCGTATGGGATGATGATATAGAAGGTTGGAGTTATAAAAGAATATATGTTTGACTTATTATAAAAATTAAAGTATAATATAATAAGAAAGGGTGATATAAATGCTTGATAAAGATGGTATTCGGCAGCTCGCTTACGTGGTAATTATTGACGGTATTGAACCTATTCCGGGCTATGATCGAGTAGAACATGCCATTGTTGGCGGATGGCGAGTTATTGTACAGAAAGGCCAATTTAAAGTTGGCGATCCCGCGATTTATTTTGAAATTGACTCTCGCGTACCCTCTGATAAGGAGTGCTTCGCATTTCTTGAAAAGCGTAATTACAAGGTTAAGACCTTGAAGATGTGCAAAACGATTTCACAGGGTTTGCTTATGCACGCTGAAGATTTTGGTTGGCATATTGCTCCTGCACTTCATATTGAAGGATATAATACTCCTTATATCGTAGATAATGAAGGGCACAATCATAATATAGAAAATGAATCTCGTTTTCTAACCAAGCAGCTTGGTATTACTTACGCTGATGAAGAGGATAACCAGCGTAAAGCTCCTACTGTAGATAAGTATAAAAAAATGGCCGCTCGTCATCCTGAAATCTTCAAGAAATCTTGGGCTAAGTGGATAATGAAACGTAATTTTGGCCGCAAAGTAATGTTCTTCTTCTTCGGTAAAAAGAAGGATAAGAAAAATGGCTGGCCGGCTTGGGTAAAAAAGACTGATGAGGAACGAGTGCAAAATATGCCTTGGATTCTAAATGATGATGGTGACTGGATTGCCACCGAGAAGATTGATGGAACTAGCACTACTTTCTCTATGAAGCGCGGCAAATTTGGGCGCAAATCTTTCTATGTTTGTTCCCGCAATGTATGCTTCGGAGAAGAAAGCAAAGAATGCTATTATGATACCAATGTATATTGGGAAATGGCTAAGCAATATGACATGTTCAAAGTGCTATCTAATTTGATGGCGGCTTATCCTAATGAAGAATGGATTACTATTCAAGGCGAAACTTTTGGCGACGGCATTCAGCAGCGAGATTACTCTCTCTGCGGTGAGCATGATTTTCTAGCATTTAACCTAATTTTCTCATCTCGCGGTCGTGTAGGAACTCTTGAAATGATTGATATTCTAGATCCATATGGAATTGAATGCGTACCTGTACTTAATCGTAAAATGAAAATTAATCAATTTGAAAATGTAGATGCTATTCTTGCTTATGCAGAAGGTAAATCTTGTTTGGATAATTTGCCTCGTGAAGGTATTGTATTCCGTTCTATTGATGGTTCTAAGTCTTTTAAAGCCGTAAGCAATAGTTTTCTTCTAAAGTATCACGCTTAATTTGTAAGTCAAGGATAAACCTTGACTTTTTTCTAATTTATGATATAATAATTATAGAATAAAGGAGGAAATATGTTTGACGAAGCATTATGGAATGAAGCTTATGAATTAGCAATTCAACGAGGCCATGAAGAAGGTACTTATGGAATTGATTATGGAGAAGAAGATATAGAATATTGGGCAGACGACTATTACAATTATTTAAAGGAGCTTCAAGATGTTACCAAAAATTCATCTAACAATTGAACGCTGGCGAAAAAATAAAGAATATGGTGTATACGTGTCAACTTGCGGGCGAGTTAAATTAATTAAAAATAAAGAAATACTTAACCCGCGCATTAATGAACGAGGCTATTGTACTGTCTTTACAGACAAAGGCGCTGTGATGGTACATAGACTCGTCGCATATACATGGCTGGGCGGCAAACGTAATGCTATGTATAATGTTGACCATATTAATAGTAATAAGCGTGATAATTCAATTAAAAATCTACGCTGGGTTACTATTGAAGTAAATAATCAATATGCGCAATATACACAAACCAATATTGTACCAGCGACGACCGAATTAGTAGAAGAGACACCTATTGAAAAAATTGAAGACGAGTTTGCAATTCTTTATTCAAAAGAAGTAGATATTAATGATAAGCTAAAGATATTTGAACAGCTGTATAAGGATAAGCGTCTTTATTTGAAATATAACGGACGAGCAATCGTAGAATATTTACAGCTATTTGATATTAAGTTTCCTGGCAATAAGCCAAGAAAAAATGTTTTTCTAGAAAAAGTTATTAATGCTTGTATCAATGGGCAAGAATATGGTGGCTATAAATGGGAACTAATTAAGAAATGAGGTATTAAAATATGAATACAAAATTACTACAATTAAAGTATGAATATAGAATTAAATTACTAATGGCTCGCGATGAAGTTGGTAATATGGGAATTATCAATAAGTTGAAGAGAAAATTGAGAAATCTTGAAGCCCGCTGAAAAGCGGGTTTCTTTTTATTTGTGGGGTGAAGAAATGAGCGATATATACGGCTGGCAAGATTATATTTATAACTATACTAAAAGAACTAGTGTATACAATAGTACTTCTAATCCTAGTAGTGCAATGTATGATGAAGCATTAGCGCAAGTTCAAAGTATAGGTAATACTTTCTCTGATATCCCAGAAAATAAAACAGCACCATAGCGAATACAAGATGCTTTATCTTTTTTACAAACAGCTATTAGTATTGAAAGATCAAAAGAAGCTAATTTTTTAATAATGCTTCAAAAGGAAATTAAATAGAATTTCTCTAAAGACGATCAAACTCGTTTAAATGAGTATGTTGATATTTCAAACTGGAAACTTTTTATAAAAGAATTACAACTAATTATGGGAGAGCAAAATAAAACTATTATAAATGCTCGTTAGTTAGTAGGAGAAATGAACAATAATGTTACTAAAATTGAATAGTCATTCAATACCAAAGAATTATCTTCTAAAACTATTGATAGAACTTTAAAACATTTTGATTCACAAAAACTTTTTGAAATTATAAGAGATGCTATTTTATCAAATCAAGAAGTTTTAATATCTTTAAAAGAAGTATAGAATGAAAATGAATTATAGAAAAAAATATAGGCTATTATATTAAATGGAATTAATAATTGGGCTCAAACTTCTACAAATTTAACAGAAGAGGATTTTTAGCTAGAAATAAAAAATTATATAACAGATATTAATGCTTTTGAATCTATTGAAACTCTTGACGAATTAACAAACCGTTTATCTGTGTTAGCAGATAAAATTCCAAAAGCAGATGCCTTAAGAAAAGATATGACAAAAGCTGTAAAAACACGCAATAAAGCGGAAAGAGATTATAATAGATATATAAAAGAACAAGAACAATTAATAAATACTAAAAATTTATTTAAAAATCTTGGTAATAGTCTAGATGATTAGATAGCTAAAAGTGTAGCATTAATTAAAGCAAAAACCGATTTTTAGCAACAAGATTTCATCGCCGAGGTCCAAGGTGCTGTTACACATGCTATTTAGAATACTTTTGCTGCAGGTATATAGTTAGGATAGCAATATGCTAAACCTGACGTATTAATAGGGCATATTTCGACTGAATTTAAACAAGCGACAGATGAGCTTTCTAAATCTATTCATGAGCAATATAAACAAGAAATGTTAGAATATTTACAAAGTTATAGTAAAAATATGACACGTACCAATACATATGAATATTATAAATAGCGTGCTAATGAAATTCGTAATATTACTATTCCAGATAATTTTCAAGATTTATCTAACTGGTTTGTGATTGAAGAATCTACTAAAGCCTATGAATAGGTATAGGCAGGAAAATCAAAATCTTTTACCGGCGGTTCATTAGGTCCGAACCTTATTGATCAATTAAAAAAAATTACTACTATTATTTCTTCTTTAGATAAAGGTTCTTTAATTACAGATATTTCAGAAAAAATTGCTAATTCTACTATGAACGATCTTGCTTGGTTTTTGGTAAACACGATACAAGATTTAATTGCTAAAGATTATCAATAGAAATTATTATTATATCTTTCAGCATTTGTTACAATTTTTTTATTTGATGATCAATTATTAATTTGGGAAGATGTTTTAAAAACTAAATTTGATCCAAATTATGTATCAGATACACATAGATTACATTTATTCGCTTTAAACCAAGAATATTATCCTTTATCATTAATATTATAGGCAGTACATGATCGTATTGCAAAAAATTTTGGAGGAAATCAAATAGATGACACATTAGTTTCTAGTGGAGCAACAGTTGCATTAGAAAATGTGCCGGGTATAAAAACTAGAGGTCCTAATAATTATTACCATATAGCAGGTATTCCACAATAGTTAGCACAAAAAATATCGTTAAAAGTGGAATTTTTAAATAATTTTTAGGGACTAATAAATGCATTGTATCAACAAATATAATTCAGCTTCTTTTTTTATTACATATATATCGGGGATATGCCCCCACGGAGGTGAAATTCAATGAACGAGAATGAAATTCTCAATTGGCTATCTTCCAACATAGTACAAATAATTATTATTCTATCCATTTTCATCCAAATATCCCCGATAAAATGGAATCCAATTACTTCTCTCTTCAACTGGCTAGGAAGGACTATTACTGAAGGTGTTTCAAAGCAAGTTGAAGAAATGAATAAAACAATTGATAACATTCAAAAACAAATCTATACAAACGAAAAAGACCGCATTCGTTGGGAAGTCTTAGACTTTGCGCGCTCTTGTCGTAATGGATAGGATCATACTTATGATGAATATAAACATATAATTAAATTAAATGACAAATATCAGGATTTATTAGCTAAAACCGCAGATAAAAATGGCGTGTTTGATAATGAATTTACTTATATTAAAGAACTATTTGCCAAATATAAAGCAGCTAATAAAATCCATGAAGAATAATAAAGGAGTGATTTATATGGAATTTAAAAAATGGTTAGCCGCCGCAGGT
>Ga0247609_10005698_pt1 | contig 12165 bp, 7 predicted proteins | sample 172DNAGHGlowgp2_FD_193487 | JGI IMG/M metagenome (GOLD analysis project Ga0247609, IMG submission 193487) | Sheep rumen microbial communities from Palmerston North, Manawatu-Wanganui, New Zealand - 1728 DNA GHGlow gp2 | ecosystem: Host-associated > Mammals > Digestive system > Stomach > Rumen ... | reverse complement strand
AAGCTTGTCCGCCGCGACCAGGTGGAAATCCACTATAACGGCGAATGGTTCTCCAAGCTCCCGTTCAGCAAGGTGACCGAACTCATGGGCCAGTTCACCGTGGCCCAGATGCTCGAACGCGAGGACTTCCACAACCGCTACACGGCCAACACACCCATCAGCCTGCACGAGTTCATGTACCCCATGATGCAGGGTTACGATTCTGTGGCCATCAAGAGCGACGTGGAACTCGGCGGTACCGACCAGAAGTTCAACGTGCTCCGTGGCCGTGACCTGCAACTTTTTGAAGGCATGGAACCGCAGATTGGCCTCTTCATGCCCATCCTCCTCGGTACCGACGGCAAGGTCAAGATGAGTAAGTCCATTGGCAACTACGTGGGCCTGAACGAACCTGCCGACGTGATGTACCACAAGATTTACAGCCTCGCCGACAGCATCGTCGAGAACTGGTTCGAACTTTTGACCAACATACCGCTTGCAGAAATCAAGCAGATGATGGCCGACATCGCCGCGGGCAAGATGAACCCCAACGATGCCAAGCACCGCCTCGCTATCGATATCGTGACGCAGTACTACGGTGCGGAAGCCGCCGAGGCCGCCGCTGCCAAGGAACGCGAAATCCATAGCGGTAACGCCATCCCGAGCGATGCTGCCGAGTGCAGCGTGGCGGCCGGCACCTACGGTGCCCTGGACCTGCTCGTGGAAGTCAAGGCGTTTGCCTCCAAGGGCGAAGCCCGCCGCATGGTCCAGAACGGCGGCGTCAAGATTGCCGGCGAAAAGCTTGCCGACCCGCAGTCCCAAATCGAAATCAAGGGCGCAGACCAACTGGTAATCCAGGTGGGCAAGCGCAAGTTCTACAAGGTGAACTTCTAGGAGGTCCCATGCCTCAGGAAACGTTGATCCTCGGTCTCAATCCCGCCTGGCAGCGCTTGTTCTTTGTGGATAAGTTTACGCCTGGCGAGGTCCACCGTATCTCGAAGGTGGAGGAGTATGCCTCGGGCAAGGGCATCAACTGCTGCCGTGTGTTGCAGAACCTTGGCGGAACCCCGCTCCTCATGCATTTCCTTGGGGCAGACCACGGCTCCCGCATTTTCGATGAAATCTCTGCTTGCGGTATCCAGCAGGCTCCCGTGTGGATCAAGGAACAGACTCGCATTTGCACGACTATCGTGAGTGAAGGCGAATCTACCGAACTCATCGAGCCGTCTCCCGTGATTACTGATTTCGAGAACGACGACTTTGTGCAGACACTGAACGACCACTGGAATTCGGCGCAGAGCGTTGCCCTGTGCGGGTCGTTCCCCGGTAACTTCAACGTGAAGAATATCGAGGGCCTCGACTTTACGGGCAAGAAAATTTTTGTCGATGCCATATCGAACATCGACTCCTGGCTCGAGAAGGGCGTGGAACTCCTCAAGATCAACATGCCGGAATACAGCCAGCTGCTCGATCGCCTCGGAATCCCACAGGTCAAGTCCAGCCCGCAGTTCTGGAAGATGACGGCCACGGCTGTGCTCGAGCGCCTTCCTATCAAGAACCTCGTGGTGACCGACGAGGAATCGCCGGTACGTGCGTTCCGTCTGGTCGAGAAGAAGTTCCAGAGCGTTACCGCCGAGCCGCCTGCAGTCGAAGTGCAGAACAACGTGGGGGCGGGCGATTCCTTCTTTGCCGCCTGGCTCTATGCCGACAGCATGGGCCTCAGTTTCGAGGAATGCCTCGTGAAGGCTACCGCGGTAGCTGTTGCGCGCTGCGAAGTCGAGAAACCCTGGATGTTAAGCCTGGAACGTGTTGCCGAGTTGGAAGAGACTATTCGCTCGGGTCTCGAGAAGCAGGAATAGGAGCTTCCGCTCATGAACGGGACGCTGGTTGCTTTTGCCTCCAAGCAGGAATTCAACGCGCTCTACCCGCGCGTGTCTGCCGTAGTGGCTTCTTCCATGCCCCAGCCGGTCGGAACCCGCTTCGACATTGCCGTGTGTGGGGTAGGCCAGCTTGAGTTCTCAGTGAATCTGGCGAAGTTCCTGGCCGAAAACCGCTACGAGCGCGTAATCCAGGTCGGGATTTGCGGAGCATACCCGAATCGCGGGCTCGAGATAGGCGACGTGGTGCGCGTCGATGCCGACATCGTCGGCGATATGGGCGTGCAGACTCGTGAGGGCCATTTCGTCGCCTGGAAGGATCTTGCCGGTAAGGACTGCTTCTACAGGGGGGCATCCCCGCGGTTCCTTGCGCTGTCGCTTGCATCGGTGCGCTCTGCCACGGGCGTTTCGGTAAACTGCTGTACGGGGACGTCGTACCTCGCGAACCGTCGCAGCGTCCTGTTCGATGCCGATGTCGAGACTATGGAAGGCGCCGCCTGCTTTGCCGTGTGTGCCCGATTCGGAGTTCCCGCTTACCAGTTCCGTGCCGTGAGCAACATCGCGACCGACCGCGACACCTCCACGTGGAAGATTCCCGAAGCCCTCATGGCCCTCAAGGAACAGGTCCTGGACAACCTTTAACCCGCGATAAACATTCATCGGCCAGCGATAAACATCCTTCGACCCGCAATAAACATCCCGCCCCCCGCACAAATCATCCATCATCAATTATCCATCATCAATTATCCATGCGTCTTTCTCTCGGCATTTCCACCTGTCCTAACGATACCTACATCTACGAGGCGCTTGTTGCCGGCCTCGAGAAATCCCTCTTCGAGTGGGACGTTCACTTTGCCGACGTGCAGACGCTCAACGAGATGGTGTTGCGCGGAGAACTCGACGTGGCGAAGGTGAGTGCGCGCGTCTATCCGAAACTCCGTGAGAACTACGTGTGCCTTGGCTGCGGTGGCGCCATCGGGTACGGCTGCGGTCCACTGCTGCTTTCTTCGCGTTCCGGCGCCTTCGACCCTGCGCAGGAGACCGTCCTTCCAGGCGAAAACACTACGGCCGCCCTCCTGTTCCGCTTCTGGTACGGGCGCGAGTTCGGCAAGGCCCCGCAGGTGCGCTATGCCCTCTTCAACGAGGTCTATTCAGGGCTCCTCGAACAACGCTTTGCGCAGGGAGTCACGATTCACGAGCATCGATTCACCTGGAAGCGTGACGGCCTCCACCTGCTGCAGGACCTCGGCGCCTACTGGGAACAGCATACCGGCTCGCCCATCCCGCTAGGTATCGCCGTTGCGAAGCGTGGCCTCGGCTTTGCCGCGATCGCGCAGGTTGAGAGCGAGATCCGGCGTAGCCTTATGCTTGCACGTTCGCGCGCGTCTCTCGTGACTCCGTTCATTCGCGAAAAGGCCCAAATCGATACCGACGAGGTCATCGAAAAGCATATCCGGATGTTCGTGAACGACTTTTCGGAAAATGTGGGCGATGCGGGTGAACGGGCCCTAAAGTGCCTTTGGGACGTTTCGGATTGTTGATAACCTGTTGATATTTCTAAAAATCGTGTAATAATCCGTAAACGTAAAATTGTTTTTACAAAATAGCGAATTTTTGCGAAAAACTTTATTTATTTTCCAAAAAGCATCTTTTTAGGGAGTTTACCTATGAGCTTAGTCAACGACCTCGATACCGAAGTTGAAAACTTCAAGCGTGAGTACGAAAAGTTCGAACGCGGCAACAAGTCTGCCGGAACGCGTGCTCGCAAGGTTCTACAGGATATCAAGAAGACCTGCCAGGAGATCCGCGTGTCGATCCAGGGGGCGAAGAAGGAGGAGGAAAAGTCTAGCCTTCCCCCCGCTAATTGACAAGTTTGTGCCTTTAATCGGACGATTAGCCGATTTTTTTGCGTTTTTTTGGTTAAATACGCAAAAAAACGTTTGACTAATGCCCGTTATGAAGGTATATTCCCATGTGGGTTTTTATTTGTCGATTTGGCAAACGAAAAAGTTTAACGAATATGTGTTCTATGATTGGAGAAACGTAGCAGTATGACCCTAAAGAAACTGGTCTTAATAACGGCCGGAGCTCTGCTTCTTTCAGGAAACGCCATGGCAAGGATTATCAACGTGCCTGGCGAATTCCAGAAGATTGGCGACGCTCTCGGTAATGCCGACGCCGGCGATACTATCAAGGTGGCGCGCGGTACCTATAACGAGAACATCACCTTGGTGATGGGCGTGATCCTGAAAGGTGAAGATCCGCTGACAACGATTATCGACGGTGGCCGTAATGGTCCGACCGTCATGGGTACTTCGGGCGCCGAAATGTCGCACTTCACTGTGAGGAACGGTCTCGAAGGTATCCTTTGCGAAAACGCAGCGCCCTACATCCACCACTGCTACGTGATGGACAACCATGCTACGGGTATCGGTGCGTTCATCTCGCTCCCACATCTGCGTAACAACGTGGTGTACGGCAACCGCTGGTCCGGCATCCTCGCTTGGGGTGCTAAGTCCCTCGATGCCTTCATCGAGCACAACGTCGTGCTCCGCAACGGCTACTCTGGCCTTGCGCTGAAGGGACCGACCAACGTGGTCGCCCGTAACAACATCTTCATGGAGAACCACTACTACGGTGTGTTCGCCGACCCGGCCGCCGGCCAGACGAAGGTGGAGTACAACAACATCTACAAGAACTACTACCCGTTCAACCACTTCATCAAGGTGAACCGTACCAACGTTTCCCTCGATCCGAAGTTCATGAACCACTCGCTGTCGAAGCCGAACTTCTACTGCCAGTCCACCTCGCCGATGCTGAAGCGCGGTAAGGGCAAGCTCGACATTGGCCTTACTACGGTCGAGGTCCAGAAGGAAGAAGAACCGGTCGAAGAAACTCGCAATCCGGATAGCGATGCCGATGGCCTCTGCGATCCGTGGGTTTCCGAAGAAGGCGTTTCGGACAAGTACGCAAGCGTCTGCACGGGTATCGATAACTGCCCCGAAGAAGCTGAAGACTTCGACGGCTACCAGGACGACGACGGCTGCCCGGATGCGGACAACGACCGTGACGGTCTCTGCGATCCGTGGGTTGAAGCTAAGGGTATGCTCTCCAATTTTGCCCACGTGTGCCAGGGTGTCGACCGCTGCCCCGAACAGGCCGAAAGCCAGAACGGGTACAAGGACGACGATGGCTGCCCGGACGAAGTCCCGCAGCCGCCTAAGAAGGTGTTCGTGCTTGAGGGTGTGAACTTCGAATCCGGTAAGGCTACGATTACTCAGGATTCCTACATCTCCCTCATGAAGGTTGTCGATATTATGGAAACCTTCAAGGAAGCTACGTTCGAAATTGTTGGCCATACAGACAACGTTGGTTCTAAGGAAAAGAACAAACAGCTCTCCGCTGACCGCGCTGCTGCCGTGAAGAACTTCCTTGTTGAAAATGGCATTGACGAAAGCCGTATGACGACTTCCGGTATGGGCGACTCCAAGCCGGTAGCCTCTAACAAAACCCCTGAAGGGCGTGCGCAGAACCGTCGTATCGAGTTCACCCGCACGGATATCAAGTAAAGGAGTAGGTGATGATGCATACTAGTTTCATCAAGACGTCAGTCCTCGGACTTACTGTGGCTGCGAGCTCTCTTTTTGCAGAAGCCACCTACGCTCCGCATAAATATCAGCAGAATGACTGGTTCGCCGAATTCGGTGGCAACACCGCCATGTACGTGAACCCGGCGAGCATTTCCGAAACGGAACAGCTCGAATTCAGCGCTGCATTCTTCAGTTCCATCAGCGGCGAAGCTAGCCAGGAATACTTGAGCTTGACTTTCCCGATGGACTACAAGCACACGCTCGGCTTCTCGTTCTTCGAGAACGGCGCTTCCATCGACGGCGGCAAGTCCTACGGTGAATACGCATTCATGTTCGGTTATGCGTACAACCTGTTCCAGCTGCTTTCTCTCGGTGTGGACATCTCGGTGCTCTACATCAACCAGTTCGATGAAGTCACCCAGCTGACCGTTGGCTCCGATATCGGCTTGAGCTGGAACCCGCTCGCTTCTTCGAAGCTCGGCTACCTCCTCGTCGGTGTTGCCTTGCAGAACATCCTCCCGCCGGCCGTTGCTACGGGCGACGATGCCCCGATGTTCGTGCTCTTCACTGAAGACGAAGCCTACAAGATTCCGACCAACCTGAACATCTCCTTGTTCTACCGTGGTCTTAACAGAAGCCTCGAAGCTAAGATCGAAGCCTCCCTCATCGACATCATGCACGATGAAGACGAAGGTGGTGAAGGTTTCAACCTCGAAACGAGCTTCACCTTGACTTACTACCTGTCTCCGCACTTGGGCGTGCGTGGCCGCTTCACCAAGGAAGGTTACTTCGTTGCTGGTGCGACTGTGAACGTCAAGGACGTGAGCATCTTCCGTTACCTCTCTCTTGACCTCGAAATGTCGCACGACGACCTCTACGCCAAGAAGAACCGCGGATTCATCTGGGCCGTGAAGATTACTTCTCGCTTCGGTGACACCCGTGAAGAGAAGATCGGCGAAGAACGCTACCGTCGTTTGAAGATCGAACCTGAAAACGACTACCGCGCCGCTATGCGTCTGTACTTGAACCGTCAGTTCCTCGAAGCCGCCTATGCCTTCGGTAAGGTCCAGACCAAGTACCCCGCATTCCACCTTGTGGACCAGGCCGCCTTCTATAAGGCAAAGTCCTTCGAAAACCTCCGTATGCACAAGGCTGCCAAGGCCGTGTACGAAGACGCTATCAAGCGCTATCCGCAGAGTGACCAGAAGGCCAAGTACCACTTCCAGTTGATGAACATCGACTATAAGGAAGGCAAGTACACCGAAGCCATGAGCAAGTACCAGAACATTGCCCAGAAGTTCGGTGAAAGCGACGTGAAGGCTGACGCTGACTACGTTGCCGGCCAGATCAAGTTCGAACAGGGCCTCTACCAGGAATCTGTCGACCTGCTCGCCGCCATCCTTCCGGGTAACGCGAACTACTTCTACGCCCGCTACACCATGGGTATCGCCTACAGCCGTCTCGGCAAGTTCGAAGAAGCTGAAAACTGCTTCCGCGACATTACCGAACAGCAGTACTCCAACCAGTCCGAACAGGACCTCCAGGATGCCGCCCGCGTGAAGCTCGGCCACATCTACTTCTCCGGCGAGAAGGCTGACATTGCCGCCGCCGCCCAGATGTATGGCCAGGTGCAGGCCGGTTCTCCGGTGTACGACGAAGCTATGCTCGGTATTGCATGGTCGTTCCTCAAGGTGAACAAGCCGGACGACGCCATGAAGCCTGCAAAGTGGATCATTTCTAACCTTCCGGAATCCTTCCTCGTGTCCGAAGCCTACCTCGTTCAGGGTTACTGCTACTTCATGAAGAAGGACTACAAGAACGCTGCCGCTTCCTTGGAACAGGCAGAAAAGAAGACTGAACAGCCGGCTGTGTCTGTCGCCGCCCGCGATAGCGCCCGCCAGGCCTACGACGCCATGCAGGACGAGTTCGACTCCGTCCAGGTTAAGGCCCTTGACCTTGCCCGCCAGCTCCCCACTCCGCGTGTGGAAAGCAAGCGCGAGGCTCTGCGTCCGACCTTCGACAAGGCCAACCAGGCAATCGAAGACTACGCAGCATTCACCCAGAGAGCCATCCAGAGCGACCGCTTCGAATCCAACCGTAAGCGCATCCTCGAAGACGCCGGCTTTACTTTGGCAACCGTCAAGACCAAGATGGGTCAGGGCTCTGCCGGAAATGCCGAGGCAGCGAAGGAACTCGACTCCTTGGAAGATTTGGATTTGGATGAATAAGGAAAAAATAGGATGAGACCCGAAATCCAAGGATTTTGGGTCTTTGTCGATTAAAAAAACAGGTGGAAAAGAGAAAAATGAAAAATTTCTGGCTTATTGGTGCAGTTGTTTGCTCTCTTGTTGGAGCTTCCTTTGCTGCCTCTGACCCTTGTAAGGAAAAGACGGCAGAAGTCAAGAAACTGGCCACAAAGTGCAAATCCATGCCGAAGGATTCCGAACAGAGGAAGCAGTGCATGGGTCAGGCGAAGGTCCTCAAGAACCAGGCCGAACAGGCATGCCGCTCTGGCGGCCTCAACGAAGACGGCATGGTGAAGGCCATCGAACAGTGGGAAAAACTCGCCAAGGGCGAAACCTGTAAGGGCAAGAAGTCCGACCGTTGTGCCGGTGCTCTCCAGCAGCTGGGTCACTACCAGTTCATGCTCGAAGAGAAGCGCTTCTTGGATATTCAGGGACAGTACGAAGAAGACGTGGCATGGTGTGCCGACCGCGACAACAAGCCGGCCAAGTGCGCCAACATCGGCCAGTACCCGAAGGCCGACCACCAGAAGTCCCTGGGCTACTTCCTCGAGTACATCGACAAGTATCCGAAGGCTCCGAAGATTCCGGCGGTGCTCTACCAGGCTGCTGCCGTGCAGGAAGCTAGTGGCGAAGACGAGAAGGCGTTCAAGCTCCGTGACCGCTTGGTCAAGAACTTCCCGAACGACGGTCTCGTTCCGAAGGCTTGGCTCCGTATCGCCGAATACCACTTCATGAACCGTAAGTTCCGCGACGCTATCAACGCCTACAAGAAGGTGACTGGCTTCGAGAACCTTACCGGTAAGGAAGCGGCTCTCGCCATGTACCACTTGGCTGAATCCTACTACAATATCGCTGAATACGAAACTGCAGCTTATAAGTACTACGAGTATATCATCGGCGCCGACAAGGGTAAATATCCTAACGACTTGCGCGCAGAAGCTATGGACTTCATGGCTGCCTCCTTCTCTGACTTGGATGGTGGTGGTGTCGCCGAAGCTGAAGCCTTCTTGAAGGATAAGAAGGTTCCGTTCAAGGATTCCGTGTACTACCGCATCGGTATGAAGAACAAGGACCACGACCGTAACGAAGAAGCTGTCCAGTCCTTCAAGCGCTTGATGCAGATCAACCCGGACTACATCGACGCTCCGCTTGCTGACATTGCCATGATCGAAATCTTGCTCGTTCAGCAGAAGTTCGATGAAGCCCAGCAGTACCGCTACGTTGTGGTGAAGCGCTACGACAAGAACTCCTCTTGGCGCAAGAAGAACACCAAGTATAAGGAATCCGTCGCGAACGCCGACAAGGCCATCCGCGGCGCTATGCTCGAAATTCCGCACTACCATCACCAGCAGGCTGCCAAGATCACCAAGGAAGGTGATATCGAAGGCGGTAAGAAGCGCTATGCCGAAGCTATCAAGGCTTACGAAGCATTCTTGAACCGTTACAAGAACGAACCGACCTGGGATGAATACACCGTTCATATCGACCTCGCTGCCGCCTACCAGGAAATGGGCCAGCATGCGAACGCCGCCAAGATGTTCAACTGGATCGTCGATACCGATACGACCCGCTATGGCCGCCGTGCTCTCGGTTCTGCAGCCCTCCTGAAGAAGGAAGAAGCTGCGTACAACGCCGTGCTCATGATGGACCAGGCTCGCGAAGCCGCCTTGAAGACCAAGGCCAACGGCGACACGATCAAGGCCTACAGCCTCCCCGAAACGAAGGCATACTTCGCCCAGGTGGACAAGTACATGCAGAAGTTTGGCCAGAACAAGGAAGCTGCCGAACTTTCTTACAACGCTGCCCTCGTGCATTACAATGCCAAGCAGTTCAAGACTGCGGTTACGGTTCTTCGCGAACTCCGCCAGAAGTACCCGAACCACCAGTACATCTTGCTCATCAGCCAGATGCTTGCTAAGTCCTTGCTCGAATCCAACCAGCTCGATGAAGCTCTTGCCGAATTCGAATGGCTGTTGAAGCAGTACACGCAGGTGAAGGCCACCAAGAACGACTCGATGGCCAAGGAAACCGAAAAGGCTATCGCGTTCGTGCTCTATCAGATGGCTGAAAAGGCTGTCAAGGACGGCCAGTACGAGAAGGGTGCCAACGCCTACCTCGCTCTCGTGAAGCGTTACCCGAAGGTTGAAATTGCCGACAAGGCTATCTTCGAAGCCGCTGCCGCGTTCGAAAGCGCGAACCAGTACACCAAGGCTGCCGAGACCTTCATGATTCTCCCGAAGCAGTACGCAAGCTCTCCGCTCACTATCAAGGGCGTGCTCCGTGCCGCTTCCGCCTACAAGAAGGATAACAAGCCGCAGCTCGCTGCGACCACGTTCCTCTTCATTACGAACAACTTCCCGCAGGATTCCATGGCCTTCCAGGCTATCGGCTTCGCTGCCTCCGTTTACGACTCCATTCCGGATAAGAAGAACGCTGCCGTCACTTACGAACTCGCCTACAAGCGCTACCCGAAGAACGAGAAGACCCCGAGCTTCCTGTACAGCGCCTGCTTGAGCTACGATGAAGCCAAGATGACCGACGAAGCTATCCGCTGCTCCAAGGACCTCGTTCGCGACTACCCGAAGAGCACCTACGCTCTCGATGCCGCGTTCTCCATCCCGATGGCTTACGCAAATGCCAAGAAGTGGGACCTCGCTGCTCAGGAATACCACAACTTCCTCAAGATGTACCAGGATGACAAGGAAAAGCTGATCGCCGCCTACATCGGTGCAGCCCGTGCCTACATGGAACTCAAGGAAGAAGACAAGGCTATTGCTGACTACGAAGCTACCCTCAAGAACTACGACAAGTACGGCCTTCAGATCAAGAACGCTGACCCGGGTATCCCGGCCGAAGCCGCCTTCTACATAGGTGAACACGAATACCACAAGATGGACCCGATTATCTTGAAGGGTAAGGAAAAGGACAAGGCCAAGATCGTTAAGCAGTTGGTGGACATCCTCCAGAAGGCTATGGGTCACTACTCCAAGTCTGCTGCCTACGCATCTGAAAAGTGGACCTTCCGTGCTACCAACAAGATGGGTATGCTCTTCGTGACCATGGCTGCCAAGATTCGCGAACAGGAAATGAACGCGAAGAAGGAAGATGAAAAGTTTGCCGAACGTATTACCATCGTGCAGCAGCTGCCGAGCTACTACGAACAGGCACGCCCGATCTTCCAGAAGAACATCGACCTTGCACGTGACCAGGGCTTCTACAACAAGGACGTGATCGAGGCTGAAGAAGGCTACATCGAAATGTTCTACCAGGGTTGCGCCGTGTTCGTCGAAGTGGCCGATGCATTCGCCAATGCACCGCTGCCTGACTCCGCCGCCATCGTTCAGGAATACATCTACGAAGAGATGGTGAAGGCCGACGCTATCGAAGCCGCTCATGAGGACCTCGAAGCCTACCGTGAAGAACTCCAGAACAAGTCGAATGCTGCTAAGGAACTCGCTGTTCCGCAGTGCGCCACCGGTATCAAGGCCTCCGCTCACTACGGCATCGACAACCAGTGGACAACGAAGTTGTTCGAAACCTTGAAGTCTCTTGACGAAGCCAACGAAGTTCTCGCCACGAAGATTGAAAAGTTCGACCCGTCTACGCTGTTCTCTGACCCGACCTACTTCAAGACGAAGGCTCGTATCGAACAGATTTCCAAGTCCGAAGTCATGACTCCGGAAGAACGCATCAACACGTTCCGCGAAATCATCAAGGATGCTAAGGCTGAAGCTGAAAAGCTCCGTGCCGAACTTGCTGACCTCCAGAAGCAGCTCGCTTCCGGTGTGTCTGCAGCCTCCGAGCCCGAACCTTCTATGTCCGAGTCCGAACCTGAACCGGAAGCCGCTCCGGCTGCCCCGGCCAAGAAGAAGGCTGGCAAGAAGAAAGGTAAGAAGAAATAGCGGTAAAAACTATTTTACGGGGAACCTCGTTCATGGGTTCCCCTCTATTATTCGGGGTTTTAGACGGGTTTTAGTGGCGGTAAATAAAGTTTTACCCCTAGAACCCTCCAAAAACGCCGAAAAAAAGATAAATATGAACAAAGATTTCAAAAACAAACACAAAAACAACACTCTAAAGGAGTACTCTAATGTCTAAAATGCTTCAATCCTTCAGCCCTGAATCCGATGGTTGGCAGTTCATGTGGATCATCTTGGCCGTGTTCATCATCGGCCTGGGCATCTCTATCGAACGTATCATTTACATCCTGGTGAAGAGCTCCAAGGGCCGTGCCAAGTTCCTCGCTGATTTCGGCAAGCTCATCTCTTCTCAGCAGTTTGACCAGGCTCTGAGCCTCGCCAACGCTACCAACCTCCCGGTTGCTCGCATTATGTCTGCTATCGTTTCCAACCGCGCCGGTGGCCGCGAAGGCATGCAGGCTGCTTGCGATGCAGTGTTCCTGACTGAAGCTCCGCGTCTTACTCGTTACATCTCCCTTATTTCCGTGATGGCTTCCATCTCTACGTTGCTCGG
>Ga0247609_10005694_pt1 | contig 12169 bp, 5 predicted proteins | sample 172DNAGHGlowgp2_FD_193487 | JGI IMG/M metagenome (GOLD analysis project Ga0247609, IMG submission 193487) | Sheep rumen microbial communities from Palmerston North, Manawatu-Wanganui, New Zealand - 1728 DNA GHGlow gp2 | ecosystem: Host-associated > Mammals > Digestive system > Stomach > Rumen ... | reverse complement strand
CAGTAAGCCTTGTTGATCCAGTAAGCGACAACCGAGGTGATCACCATCAAGATACGCATCGAGAAGATCCACACGAGCAGGTTCTTCTGCATCTCGGGATCCTTGACAGCGAGCAGGATGAACGATACCAGGGCGACACCGGTCACACCATAGGTCTCAAAGCCGTCGGCGGTGGGGCCAACGCTGTCACCAGCGTTGTCACCGGTACAGTCGGCAATCACGCCAGGGTTGCGGGGATCATCCTCACCAATCTTGAAGACCACCTTCATCAGGTCGCTGCCGATGTCGGCAATCTTGGTGAAGATACCACCGGCGATGCGCAGGGCGCTGGCGCCGAGGCTCTCACCGATGGCGAAACCAATCAGGCACACACCAGCCAGGTTGCCGGGGACATAGAGCAGGATGATAAGCATGATGATGAGCTCGACGCACACCAGCATCACACCGATACTCATACCGGCATTCAAGGGAATATTGAGCAGGCGCAGCGGATCGCGGCGCAGCGAGGCAAACGCCATGCGGGCGTTAGCATAAGTGTTCATGCGGATACCATAGGCAGCAACGGCATAGGAGCCAAGCATACCGATGATGGTTGACAACAGGATGATGCACACTTCCCATGCCTTCATGCCGCTCAAGCCGCCAAAGTAGAAGGCGACAACCACGCCGATGAAGACAAACAGGATGGCCAGGAAGCGGCCTTGCTGCTTGAGGTAGGTCGAGCAGGTCTTGTAGATCACCTCACCAATCTCGCGCATGGCGTCATGCACGGGAAGATTCTTGGTCCTGACAAAGTGATAAACACCGAACAACATACCTAGAATGCACACGAGGAATCCACAGTGCAGGAAGCTGAAATCATGCAACGACTCAGGCATCACCAGGTCGGCTTCGCTAGCGCTCAGCCCCAGCGAGGAGGCCAATGCCAGCAGGAATACAAAGGATTTCTTCATAGATGTTCTCTAATAATTTTTACTTGTGTTTATGTTGAAAATTTTATAATATTCAAGGGTTTTCATGCGGGCGTCCTGAATGGGTGCCCCTTAAAAATCGGGCACAAAGATACTACCATTTTTTTTAATAGGTAGTATTTTATTAAGAAATTAACACTATCGTTTCAAAAAAAATCGGTTTCAGGTCGCTAAAAAGGCAAAAATAATGGCAAAATAATCGGGTTTTGTCGTTATTGTGTGACAAATTGCCGATTCTTTTGCCGAAATAGTGGCAAATTCCTAAGTTACAGTCTGTAACCGTATGGGTGCTTATTCAAACACATAATTAAGAAAATCGTGCAATGGCTTTAAGGGTTGTAAGTCATCGGCGACACGCTGCACCCAGTCCTCGCAGTCAAAGTAGCTCTCGTCCACTCGTTTAACCATCAAGTACTCTTTCATCTTGAGGTATTGGGCCATGGGATGGTCCTTGGGGTAGCCTTTGGGGATGGTCTTGAGTGACTGGGACATCCACTCATAGCGCGAGGTGATGGCGGGATTGTTGACGATGGAGAGAAATTCCTCGGGTTCGGCATCGATCAGGCCGCGCAGCTGGTCGAGAATGGGCTTCTCGGGCCACCAGATGCCACCACACAGCATCATCTCCTCGACCCCGATGTGGACATAGTAGCCCGACTGGACCGTGTGCCTGCCCCCCTTGCCGATAACCCCCGAGAAGTAGGTCTTGTAAGGGCTCTTGTCATGAGAAAAGCGAATGTCACGGTAGATGCGATAGACGCAATCCTTGACATTCAGGCCACGCACGTCGGGAAAGTAGCCCGCAACGAGCGTGATAAGGCGTTCCATGTCCTGCTCCCATGCGCTACGCAGGGTGTCAAACTGTGGTTTGTGGGCCTTGAACCAGGTGCGGTCGTTATTGATGGCGAGTTGTCGCAGGAAGGTCAAAACCGCATGAATATTGCTAACTGATTTCATGTTCGTCTTCTGATTAAAAAGTGACTACAAAGGTAGTCATTCTAGTCTTAACTGCCAAATGTGAAAAGTGTGAAAACTTGCAATTTTCAACGTGTTGTTGGTGAGCTGGTTACGCCATGGTTCTTTTTCCTCTTTATTATTGAAATAGATGCAAAGTCAAGATTTAGCTTGTCGCACTTTCTTGTTTGACGCAGATTTTTTTTGAAAAATTTTTGGTTAATTTGTTGTATAATCCATTTATAATTAGTATTTTTGTGCAGGTTTTTTGATGGCCGCCGAAAATTATAGTTCCTATTCATTATATTATTTTATTAACCACTAAATTGATAGCCAGATGAAAAAAAATTTCCTAGTACTCATCACGCTGCTGTGTTGTAGCATAGCGGCTGTAGCTGTCCCAGCCAAGCCAGGATGGCAAGTCATTCATCAGAGTGATGGCACCACCTTGAAGGTCCAGGTTGTGGGCAATTCGTTCAGTAGCGCCATCTTGACCAGTGACGGCTTGGCTGTCGAGAGAGGTCAGGATGGCGATTTTTATTACACCTCCTCATTGACGGGACTCACTGCGGTGAGAGCCCATGAGCTTGGAAAGCGCAGTGCCAGTGAAAACGCCTTTATCAACATTCAGCGTGGCAACCTGGAGCCGGTTTTCCATAATTACAAGCATATCCCACGTCAGAGTGGCAGACTAGGCATCAGTGGCAGCAATGCCGATGCTAGTGTTCCCGCCATGGGTCAGCGCCATGTACCCATTATCCTGGTACAGTTCAAGGACGTCAAGTTCAATACCACTCGCCAGGACATCATCGATAAGATGCTCACCGGTAACGCTAGTGTGAACCAGTACTTCCGTGACCAGTCCAATGGCTTGTATGATCCTCAGTTTGATGTTTATGGCATCTACACGGTGTCGCAGAATCGTGCCTACTATGGTGCACATAGTGGAAGCAATAACGACAAGGCCCTGGGTGCACTGGTGACCGAGGCTTGCCAGAAGGCAGCGGCTGATGGTGTTTCGTTCAAGCCCTATGACACCAACAGTGACAATTACTGTGATGTGGTCATCGTGATCTTTGCCGGCGTGGGCGAGGCTCAGGCGCGCACAACCATTCCTGATGCCATCTGGCCCTGCAACTGGGACCTGAATTCGGCCAAATACTATAACATGGGTGGCAATGGTGCGTTCAAGCCCTCTTATGGCGACCCCTATGTGAACACCTTTGCAGTGTTCAACGAGTTGCATGGCGATGACGAGTCCAGTACCACCGTTGATGGTATCGGCACCTTCTGCCACGAGTTTGGCCATTGTCTGGGTCTCCCCGACTTCTACGATACGGGCGAGCGTGACAGGCACATCGGACTGGGCGACTGGGACATCATGTGCCGCGGCAGTTATAACAATGACACCTACACGCCTGCGGGCTATAGCGCCTATGAGAAGGCGTTCATGGGATGGATCGACTACATCACTCCCCAGCCGGGCACCTACTACACACTGCCCATTTGGAACCTGAAGAATGCCGCGACCGACAAGGCCGTGTGCATGGTGAGTCCCTTGAATGCTAACGAGTATTTCATCATTGAGAACCGCAAGAAGCAGGGTTGGGACGAATACTTGCCCGGCGAGGGCATCATGATCACCCATGTGACCTACAATGCCGACCGCTGGTGGAGCGACTCGCCCAACAACGAGGACATCCAGTTGATGACGCTGATGAGTGCCGACAACAGTTGGACCTACGAGGACCAGAGCACCGACTTGTGGCCCCTGGGCAGCAATAATGCCTTTACCGACACGTCGTCCCCTGCTGCCAGGCTCAACATGACGGCCAACGGTAGCATCACGGGCAATGCGGGCTACCTGGGCACACCGGTGACCGACATGGTCATCAACCCGGATGGCACTGCCAGCTTCTGGTACGTCAAGAGCGCAGCTCCCGAACCCACAATCACGGTTTCATCGTCCGCTATCAACTTTGGCGGTGTGGTGATGAACACTGGTGCCACCAAGACGATCACCGTAGGTGGAGAAGCCTTGACTGGAGATGTGACGTTGACCCTCAATGATGCCAATGGCGTGTTCAGCATCAATCCAACCGTGATCAGCGCTAATGCTGTTGCCAGTGGCGCTAATGTCACCTTGACCTTTAATCCCACGGCAATTCAGGATTATGCCGCCACGCTGACCTTGACGAGCGATGGCGCCCAGGATGTGGTGGTCAACCTCAGTGGCCGCGGATTGGTCGAGGGCTACACTCCTGTCATGAGTGCTGCTAACAGTAGCTATATCACCAGCACCAGCTTCCGTGCCGACTGGACCCACCAGACATCCAGCGCTAATGTTGCCAGCTACACCCTGCAAGTGAATGGTCAGGGCGGCTCAACTCCCGTTGTCACCCCCACCTTGCTGAGCACGATTAACGGCAGCAGCTACACCGGCAATTACAGGAGCATCACGCTCCAGTCTCCGTGGGGCGGCAGCAGTGTTATGGGTGGAAACAATGCCGTTTACGTTAACAGGGGCGGTAAGATTACCTTTACCATCCCGTCAGGCTACAGCAATGCCACCTTCAGCGTACTGGTTACTTCTGTAACCGGCAGCTATGGCACGGGTAATATTACCGTGCAATCAACACGGACCAGTGCAGTGGGCCACACCTTCGCTAGAGGCGAGACCTACACGTGGATTGTTACGGGCAGCAGCGGTGACGTGATTACCCTCACAACTACCGACAGCAACTATTCGCCCGACTTGTCGCAGATCAGGGTATATGCAGGTAACACCAAACTTAATGCGGCCGAGACAGGCAACGCTACCAACCGTACCATCACCGGAATCACCGACAAGTATTATACTGTTGAAGGCCTGACGGCCAAAGCCACCTATACTTATAAGGTGAAAGCCATCTACACCGATGGCAGCGAGAGTGACTGGAGTAACGAGCAGACGGTGACCCTCAAGGAAGAAGAGCCTGTTGCAACCCCGACGCTGACGGTAACTCCTGCCAGCTTGAGCATGACCGCCAACATGGGTGAGACCAAGACCGCTACCTTTAAGGTGACGGGGGCCGACCTCACAGGAAACGTGACGTTGACCATGAGTGGCGCTAGCGTGTTCAGCATCACACCAAGCACCATTACCGCTGCCGATGCTGCCAGCGGCGTGAACGTTACCGTGACCTACAAGCCCACGGCCTACGGCACGCAGACCGCTACTGTTACCGTGGCTAGCCCTGGCGCTGCCAGCAAGACCGTGGCCCTGACAGGTAACGCCACCATCGTCAAGGAGAACCCCGTGATGAACGATGCCACTGGCATCAGCAGTACAGGCTTTACCGCTAACTGGACTCACAATGTGAATGCAGCGAGCGTATCGAGCTACTCGTTGCACGGAACGTTGACGGCACAGCCTGTCAATGATGAGCCCGAAATCGCCCTGCTGGGTACTCTCGATGGCAGCCAATACTCTGGCAGCTATGCCAATGTCTCACTGACCACACCGTGGAAGGGTTCTAACGTCGTGGGTGGTAACGGTGCCATTTACACCAAGAACACTACCTCGGGATGGTGGTGGAACACCACGAAAACCTATGGTACCATCACCTTTACAGTTCCTGCTGGTTACAGTAATGACACGTTCACTGTGCAGGTTACCACAGCCAACACCAGTTATGGTGCAGGAAACATCACCGTGAAGTCTAATAAGACGTCGGCAGTGGGTCACACATTTGTCAAGGGTGAGACCTATGGTTGGACTGTTACGGCCAGTGCAGGCGATGTCATCACCATCTACTCGACCGACAACAGTTACTCACCTGACATGACCTTGATCAGTGTTTATGGCGGTGCGTCATCGGCCGGTGCATCTTCAACCAGTGCCAATACCGAATTTGTCATCAACGGCATTCAGGCTGGCTCAACGAGCATCAACCTGAGCAACCTGGTAGAGGGTGGAACCTACTCCTACTACATCGTTGCCAACTATGTTGACGGCACCAGTGCCACCAGCAATACCCAGGAGGTAACGCTTGTAGCCCCGAACGCTAACCCCAACATGGGTGCCAATACGGGTGTCAACACGATTGCAACTGATGGTGACGAGGTGGTTTCAGTGACCTACGTCAACATGTCTGGCGTTCAGAGCAAACAGCCGTGGGACGGTATCAACATCGTTGTAACCCGCTATAAGAGCGGAGCGGTGAAGAGCAGCAAGGTGAGGTTCTGAAGTTCAGACGGCTAGACCTTAGCAGAATGTATGATAGGGGAGCGGTGCCAACTACAGCACCGCTCCCTTAATGTTAATTGAAGATAAACATGCCATTACTTGTAGGAAAAAACCAAGAAAACTTTTGGAGTTTTAAAAGTTTTCTGTAATTTTGCACCCCGAAATCAACATACAAACCATCACATGGACACAAGAGAACGAATCATCACAGAGTGCAACAAGATGCTGATGAGTGTGGGCCCCGCGTCGATGACAATGGACGACGTGGCACACGCCTGCGGTATCTCCAAGCGCACGCTATATGAAACTTTTCCCGACAAGCGCACGCTGATACTCGAGTGCTTGCGGCACGAGCACGAGCTCAAGAATGCCGAGGTGGAGAAGATATTTGCCACTTCTAGCAATTGCTTTGAAGCGATGTTTAGGGTTTACACGCGCGCCAAGTTGATGTATGAAAAGACGTCGGTGGCATTTGTCAACGATATCAAGCGATTGTATCCCGACATCTTTGAGCAGCACATCAACAGCGAGAAGACCACTGTTGACGGGCTGGCATCTGTGTTGCGCAAGGCTCAGGAACAGGAATTGGTCATCAAGCGCATCAATCCCGAGATTGCGGCCTATCTGTTTGTGCTGTCGATGCGTGAGTTGCACACCTCACCTAACACCGCCAAGTATGGTTTCAAGCAGGCTGATGTGTTTGAGCACATGTTTATCAGCTTCCTGCGTGGGGTGGCTACTATCAAGGGTATAGAGATGATTGACTATCTCGAGAAACAACAAAAGCAAAATCAATAAAACACCAATACATAACAATGTTCAACAAGAAAATTTTCTACATTATCTTATTAATGTTACTGGGCGGTGCCGTGAGTGGGCATGCGCAGTTGTTGTTGTCACTCGACGAGTGCATTAATATCGCTCTGAATGAAAACCCCACCATCAAGGTCAAGGAGATGGAAATCACCCGTGTGGACTATAGCCGCAAGGAGACCCTGGGTCAACTGCTACCCTCGATCAATCTGGCTGGCCAGTACCAGCGCAACCTGTCGTTGCAGACGATGTACATGGACACGCCTAACGGCACGATGGCCATCAAGATGGGTAGTGACAATACCCATGCAGCCGGCTTGAACGCCACGATTCCACTGGTAGTTCCCCAACTGTGGAAATCCATCAAGCTGAGCGAAAATCAGATTTTACAGAATGTCGAGGCTGCCCGTGCCAACAAACTGTCGCTGGTCAACCAGGTCGAAAAGGCTTATTACGCCCTGTTGCTGGCTCAGGACAGCAAGCGTGTGATTGAGGAAAATCATGCAACGGCCCAACTCAATGCCGACATCTTCAAGAAAAAATATGACTTGGGCGCCGCATCAGAGTATGACGTGCTGCGTGCCAATGTCGCTGTGACCAATTTGGAGCCCTCGATTCTCGAGGCCGAGAATTCCATTACAGCACTATTGTTGCAGTTAAAAGTGCTCATGGGTATGGATGTGCGCACCGAGATTGCTCCAAGCCAGCAGTTGAATGACTTCAGGGGCGAGATGTATGCACGTGCGCTGAGCAACACGCTGGGCGCCGACACGACGCTTGCCAACAATACCAGCCTCAAGTCACTGGACCTGCAGACCGACTACCTGAAGAAGGCCCTGGATGTGCAGAAGATGGCGTGGTATCCCACCCTGTCGGGAAGCGCCAGTGTAATGTGGCACTCGATGAATAACGGTAGCCCGTTTACCGGACTGCGCTGGAGCCGTGCCTCTAACGTGGGCTTGGCTATTGCCTTCCCCATTTTCCAGGGTGGACAGCGCTATTACAAGCAGAAGCAGGCCGAGATTGCCGTCGAGGAGATGAAATGGCAGCGCGAGAATCTGGAGCGCAGTCTGCACATGCAGGTTGCGACCCAGAACGACGCCATCGCCAAGAACCTCAAGCAGATCGAGAGCAACGAGGCCGGCGTGACGATGGCCGAGAAGGCTAACGACATCATGCAGAAGAGCTTCAAGATTGGTGCAGCTTCGTTTATCCAGCTGCGTGACACCGAGGATGCCTTGATGGCTGCCCGCCTGGCTTACTATCAGGCTATCTATAACTACCTGGTGGCAGAAAGCGACCTGGAGTATGTACTGGGTAATACCCACTATGTGAGATAACACCTGGTTTTTCTGGATGATCCAGACTGAAAACGATAATAACAACTAACAAAATATCATCAAGTAATGAAAACAAAGAGATTTTTACCGATTGCTATGCTCGTCCTGGCATTGGCATCATGCTCGAGCAAGGAGGACAAGGAAACAACCGTAGTAAAGGAAGAACTGCCCATTGTCGAGGTGGTGACCATCGGTGAGGAAGCCGTTAAGCAGATCAGCGAGTACACTGGTACCGTTGAGGCCTTCAAGACCAATAACATCTCGTCGAACAGCGGGGCGCGCATCAAGCGCATCCTGGTTGACGTGGGGTCGCGAGTAGCACGTGGACAGCGGCTGGTGATCCTTGATGACGTGAACATCGCCCAGCAACAGATTGCCCTTGCCAACCTCAAGCGCGAGCTCGATCGTGCCAAGGAACTGGTGAAAATTGGTGGCGGAACGCAGCAGCAAGTGGATCAGTTGCAGGCGCAGTATGACGCCAACGCCCGCGCTATCCGCACCATGCAGGAGAACACCGTGCTCACTTCTCCCGTGAGCGGCGTGGTGACAGCCAAGAATTATGATGCTGGAGACCTGCCCGCTGGATTGCCGGTGTTGACCATCGAGCAGCAGCAGCCCCTCAAGGTCATTGTCAATGTCAACGAGACCGAGTATCCTAAGGTGAAGAGGGGAATGCCTGTGACGGTGAAGTTTGACACTTATGGCGACGAGACCTTTAATGGTCAAGTTTACCTCATCCATCCCACCGTTGATGCCACAAGCCGTACCTTCCAGGTCGAGGTGACCATCACCAATCGTGGTGACAAGGTGCGCACCGGTATGTTTGCCCGCGTGAACTTCAACTATGGCACTACCCACAGCGTTGTCGTTCCTGACCGTGCCGTGCAGAAACAGGTGGGCTCGGGTGTGCGCTACGTGTGGGTTTACCAGGGTGGCGAGGTCGAGCTGCGTGAGGTGGAGCTGGGTCAGCGCCTGGAGGACCGTTACGAGGTCAAGGGTGGCCTGGCATCGGGTAGCCAAGTGGTTATCGCTGGTGCATCGCGACTGAACGATGGTGCAAAAGTTGAACTCAAGAAATAGCATTCAACCATGAGCCTATATTCCAGTTCAGTAAAACGACCGGTAACCACGACCCTCGTGTTCGTGGCACTGATTGTACTTGGCCTGTTCTCTCTCAGGAGTTTGCCCATCGACCTGTTTCCCGATGTGGAGACCAATACCATCATGGTCATGACCAGCTATGCGGGTACCAGTGCATCAGACATTGAGCAGAACGTGACCCGCCCGCTAGAGAATGCCCTCAACTCGGTGGAGCACCTCAAGCATATCACCTCCAACAGTCGTGAGAACATCTCGATTGTGACCCTTGAATTTGAGTACGGCTATGACATTGAGGCATTGACCAACGATGTGCGCGACAAACTCGATATGGTGTCGAGCATGTTGCCCGACGATGCCAACACGCCCATCATCTTCAAGTTCAGTAGCGACATGATCCCCATCGTGCTGCTCTCGGTGCAGGCCACCCAGAGTATGCCCGGTCTGTACAAAATCCTCGATGAGAACGTGGCCAACCCGCTGGCACGTGTCGATGGCGTGGGTTCGGTGTCGATTGCCGGTGCCCCCAAGCGTGAGGTGCACATCTATCTGGATCCCCTGCGCATGGAGGCCTACAACCTGAGTGTTGAGACGATAGCAGCTCTGGTAGGTGCCGAGAACCGAAACATCCCCGGTGGTACCTTCGATATTGGCAACGAGACCTACCCCCTGCGCGTGCAGGGTGAGTTCAGCGACCCCCAGCAGATGGGTAACATGGTCGTGGGTATGTCTCCCACTGGCGGCATCGTCCACCTGAGTGACGTGGCTCGCATTGACGACTCACTAGAGGAACGTGCCCAGGAGAGTTACAATAATGGTCAAAAGGGTGCGATGATCATCGTGCAGAAGCAATCGGGCGCCAATTCGGTGCAGATTTCCGAAAAGATTGCCCAAGAGTTGCCTAAGATTCAGAAGAACCTTCCGAGTGACATCAAGTTGGGATACATCGTCGATACGAGCGACAACATCCGCAACACCATCGCCTCGCTGGTCGAGACGGTGCTGTTCGCCCTGTTGTTTGTGGGTATTGTGGTGTTTGTGTTCCTGGGACGCTGGCGTGCAACCGTTATCGTGCTGGTGACCATCCCCATCTCGCTGATTGCATCGTTTATCTACTTGTATGCCACTGGTAACTCGTTGAATATCGTATCCCTATCGGCATTGTCCATCGCCATCGGTATGGTGGTCGATGATGCCATTGTGGTGCTGGAGAATGTGACGACCCACATCGAGCGCGGTTCAGCACCCATGCAGGCTGCCGTCAACGGTACCAACGAGGTTGCCCTCTCGGTTATGGCCTCGACATTAACGCTGATTGCCGTGTTCTTCCCGTTGACGATGGTCAAGGGTATGACGGGTGTGCTGTTCAAGCAGCTGGGCTGGATGGTGACCATCATGATGGTGCTGTCGCTCATCTGCGCCTTGATGTTGACGCCCATGCTGTGTAGCCGCCTGCTGCGCCTCAACGTGGGAGATACCACCATCTTCAAGAAGGTGTATGGTCCCATCCTCAAGGTGCTCGACAAGATTGATGACTTCTATGCTAGGGTGCTTGACGTGTGTGTGGCCCATCGCTGGATCACCTCGGCAACAGCATTAGGTGTCTTTGTCGCCTCGATGTTCTTGATGAAGTTTGTGGGTACTGAGTTCTTCCCGACCAACGATAATGGCCGTCTGGGTGTTACCCTGGAGTTGCCCATTGGTTCCAGGGTTGACCTGGCCAAGGACGTCAGCCAGCGACTGTACAAGGAGTGGACCCAGAAGTATCCTGAAATCAAGTCTTTCAACTATACTGTGGGTCAAGCTAGCAGCGACAACACCTTTGCCTCGATGCAGAGCAACGGCTCGCACATCATCTCGATGAACATCATGCTCACCAACTCCAATGAGCGCAAGCGTGGCATCACCGAGATTGCTGGCTTGATGCGTGAAGACCTCAAGAACTACCCCGAACTCAAGCGTGCCATGGTCAACGTGGGTGGTGGCCGTGGAGGCGGCATGAGCGGACAGAACACGCTCAACTATGAGATCTATGGCTATGATTTCACCAAGACCGACAGCGTGGCCCAGCGATTGAAACGCATCCTTGAGAGCGTGAAGGGCGCTGCCGATATCAACATCAGCCGTAGTGACTACCAGCCCGAGTATCATGTGGACTTTGACCGCGAGAAGTTGGCTCTCTACGGCTTGAACCTGAGCACTGCTGCTACAGCCCTGCGTAACCGCATCAATGGTTCAACGGCCAGCTACTTCCGTGAGGATGGTATGGAGTATGACATCAAGGTGATGTATGATCCCGAGCACCGTCGCAGCATCAGCGACATCGAGAACATCATGCTTTACAACTCGATGGGTACAGGTGTTCGCCTCAAGGAAGTGGGTACCGTTGTTGAGCGCTTCTATCCGCCCACCATCGAGCGTAAGGACCGTGAGCGCATCATCACCGTTTCGACCGTTGTTCAAGAACGCCCGATGAGTGAGGTCATTGCCGATGCCCAACCACTCATCGACAAGATGGACAAGCCTGCCGATGTTATGATCCAGTTGAGTGGTAGTTATGAGGACCAGCAAGACTCATTCGGCGATCTGGGAATTCTGGCCATCCTCATCATCCTGCTCGTTTACATTGTGATGGCCGGCCAGTTTGAGTCGTTCACCTATCCTGCCATCATCATGACCTCGATCATGTTTGCCTTCTCGGGTATCGTGATCATCCTGCTGTTGACGCGCACCAACCTGAACGTGATGTCGATGATCGGTGCCAT
>Ga0247609_10005692_pt1 | contig 12171 bp, 10 predicted proteins | sample 172DNAGHGlowgp2_FD_193487 | JGI IMG/M metagenome (GOLD analysis project Ga0247609, IMG submission 193487) | Sheep rumen microbial communities from Palmerston North, Manawatu-Wanganui, New Zealand - 1728 DNA GHGlow gp2 | ecosystem: Host-associated > Mammals > Digestive system > Stomach > Rumen ... | reverse complement strand
TCAAGAGGACGTTCAATTTGCAAGGCTAGGATTGGTCGTAACGGACGAACAACACCGTTTCGGAGTCAATCAACGCTCTGAACTCGAAAAAAAATCGGATGTCTTGCCCGATATGCTCGTCATGACCGCAACACCAATCCCGCGCACGATGACACTAACAGTTTATGGAGATTTGGACGTTTCATTGATAAAAGAACTGCCGCCGGGTCGCAAACCGATTAAAACGGAGGCAAAGAACATTCGTGGTCGTCAAAAAGTTTATGAACTCGTCCGCGCAGAGATTTTAGCGGGTCGTCAAGCTTACGTGGTGTGCCCGCTGATTGAACGGAGCGAATCCGAGCTATTAGCTGACATTGAACCCGCAGAAGAAGTTTTCGACAAGCTAAGCAACGGAATTTTCCATGATATATCCTGCGCCCTGCTTCACGGCAAGATGAGACCACGCGATAAAGATGAGATTATGGAAAAATTCCGCGACGGCGAAATTAAATTGCTGGTGTCGACAACGGTTATTGAAGTTGGAGTCGATGTGCCCAATGCAAGCGTTATGGTCGTCGAACACGCGGAGAGATTCGGACTTGCACAACTTCATCAGCTTAGAGGCAGAGTTGGACGTGGTGCGGAGAAGTCTTATTGCATTTTGATTTCTGATAGCACGGCGAGCGTTGCCAAAGCGCGTTTAAAGATTTTGGAGACGACCAACGACGGTTTTAAGCTTGCGGAAGAGGATTTAAAGTTGCGAGGACCTGGACAATTCTTTGGCGAGGCTCAACACGGTTTGCCCGACTTGAAAATCGCTGACGTGTTCCGCGACTTGGATATTTTGATTCAAGCCCGCGACGCCGCCGAGAAATTCATAACCGACGACGAAAACCTAAACTACTTCGCGAGCCTGCGTGAAAATCTTGCGCTTGCTTACGGTGACAAGTTCAATCAAATCACTGCTAACTAAAAAAATCCCCGATGATGAGTCGGGGACATTTTTTTATTAATTAGGCGTTGCGGTTAAGGTATTCAAGTTGCCGTCGGACGTTAGGGAAAATTTTACGTCGCCTTTAATGACAAATCCGGGAGAATTTTCAGCCGTAAGCTCGTCGACTAAAGTTTTCGGGTCAACATCGGGCGCAATGCTATTCACGAACGCTGACAGGAGCAAAACCGTAAATAATGACTCGTCTTTTTCTTCCGGCGTCGTGAAATCAAAGCTCAAAGTTTTAAAGTTGCCGTCGTCGGCGCAGTTAGCAACGATCATCACGCGATAATCGCCAAACATGTTCGCGAAGGTCTTGCCAATGATTTTATAGTCCTTAATCAAGAAAAGATATTCCACCTCCGACACGTCATCGCTTTGCATAGCCTCTTTAAGTATCGGAATCATTATGCCGTTGAATTTTTCTTTAAAAGACTCGGCGTTAAGGTCAAAGGTTGCGGAAGTTTCGTTTTGCTCGACGTTCACGAAGATATTATCAAGTTGGGTGCGCGTGAAGGGGACTGCTTCGACCTGCGCGGACATCATTAACAGGACGAACGCCATTATAAAAAATTTTTTCATGTCAAAGACCTTTCCTAGCTAAATAATCTTCTAATATCTTGCGTTTAGCGATTTTACCAGTCGAAGTGCGCGGAATTTCTTTAAGTTCATGGAATTCGCGCGGGATTTTGTACAGAGCAAGGTTTTTCTGCAAAAATTTCTTAAGTTCGCGGGCGTCAACGGTTGCTCCGTCTTGAATTTCGTAAAAACACGCGCCGACTTGCCCGCGCAACTTATCATCAACGCCGATAACCGCCGCATCCTTAATTCCGGCGAATTTATAAACGACTTCTTCGACTTCGCGGGGATAAATGTTCTCGCCCATGCTGATAATCATTTCTTTAATCCGATTTACGATGTAATAATAGCCGTCCGCGTCGACTTTGCCCACGTCGCCGGTATGAAGCCAGCCGTCCGCGTCGAGAGCCTCCTTAGTCGCTTCTGGATTTTTCCAATAGCCGAGCATGACATTTCCACCGCGAACTAAGACTTCGCCGACCTCGCCTTGAGCAACGTCTTGCCCGTCCTCGTCGACAAGTCGAACTTCTTCACCCGCAAGCAACTGACCACATGAACCTTGCCGCTCTTTGCCGTGAGTGGTAAGGAAAACCGCCGGCGACGCCTCCGAAAGTCCGTAACCTTCCGCGATTGGTGCTCCGAATTTCGCTTTGAACTCGTCAACAATCTTATCAGGCAGAGTTGTACCGCCGCTCATAAAAAATCGAACGCTTTTAAAATCTTCGGGCTTAGCAAGAGCAGTAACGAGCTTAAAAATTGACGGTACGGCGATAATGTCGGTGATTTCTTGTTCGCGAACCATATCAATCATATCTTTAGGCTTGAAGACGCGCATAACGTGATTAGCACCGCCGCGATAAAAAGTATTGAGCACGGCGCACGTCCACTCGAAGCAATGATACATCGGCAGGACACATAAGACGCGGCATTTGCTGTGACATTTGAAGACTTCGCATTGACGAGTATTGCAGACAAGATTTTTATGGGAAAGAATCGCGCCCTTCGGATTGCCAGTGGTGCCCGACGTGTAGATTATGACGCAGGGATTGTTTTCGTCGAAGTCAGCGGGCAATTCGGGAGCCTCCGCGCAGATTTTATCTCCGAACGTGGCGATGTCGTGTTGCGTGACGTTCAAAGGCTCGTCGAAGGTTAGCGATTCATAAGTCAGCAAGTGATTAACTTCAGCGTTCTGCAAGATATAAGCGGTCTCGCGTGTGCTTAGCTGAAAATTTATCGGAACGTTGATTGCGCCCAATGACGCCGTCGCCATATAAGCATAAATGAATTCCGCGCTATTGCGTGAAAAAATTCCGACGCGGTCGCCTTGACGGATTCCCAACTCGTAAAGATGATTGCGATATTTTTTTATGCCCTGCTTGAGTGCGTGATAAGTTATCGTTCGCCTTTCGTCGACAACGGCAATATCTTCATCACGACCATTATTTATAATCTCATGAACTAACAAAATCATTTGCTCCTTTCTATTTATGCATGAGCTTGCGGAAAAGTTTTATCCATTTGCCAGCGACAAGTTCCGGCGAAAATTTTTCTATGCTCCGTGCGCAATTCGACGAAAGCTTATCACGTAATCCAGGCTCCGTTAAAATTTTTATAATCCTATCCGCCAAAGCTTTGATGTCGTCGACTGCCACCAAGTAACCGTTCACGCCGTCAACGATTGAATCACGCGGACCATAACGACAATCGAACGCCACGACCGGACAATTATTTTGCACACGTGCCTGAATGACAAGCGGCGAACCTTCTTTGATACTCGTAAGGATAGACAGTGCCGACGACGCGAAGACTTCGTTAATGTTGTCCGTGAAGCCCTTAAATATAATCGATGCGCCTAAGCCCAACGAATCAACTCTAGCTTGAAGGCTTTCCTGCAAAGTTCCGTCGCCGTAGAAATGTAGTTGAGCTTGCGGAACTTTCTTTAGGACTCGGCGGAAAGCTTTAATTGCTTTGTCGTGACCCTTTTCCTTGACGAAGCGTCCAACCATGACGACTAGCAATGGATTGACTTCAGCCTTAACGACATTGACTTTGGGCAGTGGGTGTGGAATGGTGTAGACGTTTTTTAAATCGTAACGTTGCAAGATTTCTTTCGTCTGTTGTTCAGTCAAGGCAAGTATCGCGTCGGCTCGGATAGTCTCATCAGTCAGATAGCTATAACGTTTTTTAATTGGAGCCGTGAAGGGATTGAGGTCGCCGGTGACGTGGTTATTGTGTAGCTGATGAATGACGCGCACATTGTCAAGCCCTGCCGCGTTGATGTCAATATAAGCCTTCTTCCATTCGGGCGTGCGGTCGCCTATCAAGAAATAATTCTGCGTCTTATCAGTCAGCAACTCAAGGAGCCAATAAGCCATCGCCGTTTCGTGTTCGTTGAAAGTCTTCGTGACTTCGCCAGAGCGATTGATAAGCTCCATTAGCGACAAAACGTTCTTGTCTTCGATAAGGTCATAAGTTTCACGGATTGCGAGCGTACCGTCGGGTCGATAGTAAAAGACTTCATACGGGCGCAAGTTCGTCGGGTCAAGCTCTTGTCGACGACTCAAAAATCCAAGCTCATCATAAGTATCACGCCGAGTTTCGGAAAGAATGAACTTTGACTCAACTTCACGCGGCTCCATAGCATATCGATTGACGCCTTGAAAGTAATCGTACATGTTCAGCACACAAAAATTAATCCCGTAAGCGTCGCGCTGTTCAAGCAAATTATTCTGGTATTCGTGCGTGAGGAAAGTGACTTCAAGCCCTAAGTGTTCGCGAAACATTTGCGCCCGACGATAAGCCGAATACTCAATGCCCGACGCCTTAGGTTTTAAGTTACGCAACATGCAAAAGACTTTAACGCGATTAGAAAACATAAAGACATCTCCCGTTAAGGTGCCAAAGATTTTCTGTAAGCGACGCAAGCCAAAAATTTTTCGACGCTATCATTGACGACGAGCCTTTCAGGGAAATTATTCTCCGCTAAAATTTTTTGCGCTGCCTCATGGTTGCCAACGTCAATATCAACGTGTGCATCGGAGCCAATGATAACTTTCGTGCCATATTTCTTGCAAGCCGCCAACATTATCTTAGCATTGTCCGCCGAGCCTGCGCGGTGTTTATAAAAATAAGAGCTGTTGTTGACTTCGAGCAGAACTTTGTTATCGGCGGCGGCTTGAGCAATGGCATCGAGGTCTACAGGGAATTTAGGATTGTCTGGATGTCCGATTATCACGACGTGAGGATTTCTCATCGCGCCGATTATCGCAGCAGTATTCTCAGCCACCGAGCCAACTTCGATACATTCTTTGTGCAAGCTGGCAATGCAATAGTCAATCTTCTTAAGCAGTTGTGCAGGTAGATCTGTGCTACCCAAATAGTCGATGATGTTCAGCTCCGAACCCATGAGGATTTTTATCCCGTAAGCTTCACGGGGAATAACTTTGAAGTTCATAAAATAATTTTTGTGCGAGACGCCCGCCACGCTCGGTGCATGGTCAGCAATACCGATAAGCTCCAAACCCCTAGCCTTAGCCGCCGCAATGCATTCGCCGAACGTCGAGTAAGCGTGCCCGCTAGCCGTCGTGTGAACATGTACATCTAGAATATCTTTCATAAGGCGTTTGCTCCTTTCGCCGTGATTATATCACATTAAATCTTGCCCACGCAAAAATTTTCGCTTAGAATGAAGTTAAAAACTTTCGGAGGCGACGCAATGATAATAGCTGAAGTGTGCGTGAACGTGACGGCAAACAGCGTCCAAAAAAATTTTACGTACCTTGTGCCCGAACGCTTGAAGTTCTTATCGGCGGGTTGGCGAGTGTTAATTCCGTTTGGAGCGCAGAGACTTGACGGCTTTGTAATTGACGTGCGGGAAGTTGATGACGCGACGACGTTTGAATTTGAGCTTAAGGAAATAGATGACGCAATCGACGAGGAGGCTTGGTTTACTCAGGAAATGATGAGGGCGGCGCGTTGGCTGTCAGAATTTTATTTGTGTCCGCTCTCAATGGCAATGGGCTTGTTCATGCCGGGTCGTCGTGGCAAAAAAATTTCTGTGCGCCTTGAACGTGTCTTTATGCTTGCCAAAACATTTGACGCAAAAGATTTTTCTAGCAAGCCCGCGCAATTACGGCTGTTAAAACTTTTGGAGGAACGTGGCGAACTTCAACCGAGCAAAGAAACTTCCTCACAGGCGGCAAAGGCTTTAATCAATGCAGGCTTCATTAAGGTTGAGCAACGACGGCTACTCCGCGACAGCTACGCAACTATAAAACCAGTTCCGCGCAGGTTTGAATTGACGCCAGAACAAATCGCGGCGATAACGGCAGTTAAGAAGTCATTGACGGCAAAAAAATTTCAAGGGTTCCTACTTTACGGCGTGACGGGTTCGGGCAAAACACAAGTCTATATCGAGCTGACAAAGATAACTCGGCAACTTGGACGGCGTGTAATAATCCTCGTACCGGAAATTGCGTTGACGGGTCAAATCGTAGCGAGCTTTAAGGCACACTTCGACGGCGTGGCAGTCGTACACAGTCGATTGAGTTTGCCCGAACGTAGCGACACTTTCCACAGGATACGCGGCGGCGAGGTCGGGATTGTCATCGGGGCAAGGTCGGCACTCTTCACGCCGATTGATAACGTCGGCTTAATTGTCGTCGACGAAGAGCAAGACACATCTTATAAGCAAGAGAGAAATTCCCCGCGTTATCATGCTAGAGTTGTCGCTGAAGAGTTCGCAAAGTTTCATGAGGCTTCGATAGTCTTCGGCTCCGCAACACCAAGCTTAGAAAATTTTTATCGGGCAACTCGTGGTGAACTGGTCTTACTAAAAATGCCGCGACGCGTGTTAGATAATCCCTTGCCGGAAGTGGAATGCGTGGACATGCGCGGCGAACTTAGGGTGGGCAATCGTGAAGTTTTAAGCCGTGCATTACTTGAACTGTTAAAGAAAACTTTGGCGGCGAATCAGCAGGCGATAATCCTTTTGAATCGTCGTGGGTGGTCAACGGTCGTTATGTGTAGGGCTTGCGGAGCTGTTGCTAAGTGTCCTGAATGCGGCTTGCCAATGACTTATCACGCGGACGGAAAGTTAAGATGTCATCATTGCGAAGTTGAAGACGATCCCCCGATAATTTGCCCTGAGTGCGGCAGTAAGCACATAAAATTTTTGGGCACGGGCACGGAAAAATTGGAACGAGCCTTGAAAAGTTTTTTGCCGAAGGCAAGAGTTATTCGCATGGACAGAGACTCAACTGGCGGTAAGTTCGGGCATAAAAAAATTCTTGACGCATTCGCGGCGCACGAGGCAGATATTTTGTTCGGAACGCAAATGGTTGCTAAAGGTCACGACATCAGCGGCGTTACAACAGTTGGCGTGTTGAATGCTGACGCGGCGTTAAGCTTTGCGAACTTCAGAGCGGCGGAGAATTGTTTCACACTGATAACGCAGGCGGCAGGGCGAGCCGGTCGCGCAAATTTGCCGGGCAAAGTCATCGTACAAGCTTACAACATTAACACGGCGGCGATTCGTCTTGCTTGCGAACAGGACTACGAAAAATTTTTTGCCAACGAACTCCCGCAACGTATCGAGGCTTTCTTCCCGCCGAGTTGTCGATTAGTTAAATTAACCTTCATGAACAAGGACGCGGCTAAGGCTAAAACTTTTGCTAAGGAGATTCGCGCCGCCTTCAGAGCCGAAATAAATTCTTCCAAGCGTCAAGAAATCTTCGGACCAATCCCAGCGGCTATCGCTAATCTTCGTGGCGTGTTTAGATTCGTACTCTTGATTAAGTCAACGGACTTATCGAACGTGCGAAATTTTATCAAAGCTCATGACTTGCACAGACGCGAAGATATTATCATTGACATTGACCCCACGACGACCGATTGAACTTGACCGAAAGCGGTTGATAACTTAAAATGTGCTGAAAAAATTTTGGGAGTGAATTATTTTGTTGAGGCGAATTTTAATCGGCGTGCTTGTCTTGCTTATGAGTACGTCGATTTTTTCTGCGGCGAATGCAAAAAAGGTTGAAGGTACCTGGCGGCTTGATGGTTCTGCTTCAGAAGAGCTTAGGAACTTCCGCTTCATGGACGACGATTGGCACAATGATTCACGCGGAAAGAAACCGACGCGCAAAGGGCTTGATAATCTGCGGGCTTCGGCAAGTGGTCAACCATCACTTGGAGCATTGCCGGAACTTTACGCTAAGATTCATGATCGGGAACCGGACGCTAAAATTTATCTCGTCGACTTGCGGCAGGAGTCTCACGGCTACGCGAACTCGTTGCCTGTCAGTTGGTATGTCGAACACAACACCGCTAATGCCGGGAAAAATTCTTCGGAAGTCGAAGTAGACGAGGTTGAACGTTTAAATAATCTGCGCGGAATGGAGACGACGTTTGAACCGTTAGGCAACGCCGATAAGCAAGCCTTTAAACCGATAACGATAATCCCGCGAGTTATAGATACGGAGCGCGAATCTTCGGAAAGATACGGCTTTTATTATGTGCGGTTCGCGGCGGCTGATATGCAATTCCCTGCGCCCGAAATCGTCGACGACTTTATAACGTTTGTTGCTAATCTTCCCGATAATGCGTGGTTGCACTTTCATTGCCAAGCAGGTCACGGACGCACGACAACTTTCCTTATCATGTATGAGCTAATGAAAAATCCGGACGTGTCATTGGAGGCGATTTGTAAGCGGCAATATCTTTTGGGCGGCTCAAATCTTTTGCTTGAACCAGAAGGCGATGATTGGTATTCGCTTGTGGCTCGTGATAGGGCTAAGAAGATTCGATTGTTTTATGAATTCGTTAAGGGCACGCGGGCTGAACAAATCGGCTTGTCGTGGTCGGAGTGGCTTGAGGTAACTAAGCAATGAAAAAATTTTTCCTAACCTGCGCGGCGATGATGATTCTGTTGACAGGCTCAGCTAAGGCGACGGACGCGGAATATCTCCTTAACAATGCTGAACTCTATCCGACTTCGACGGGCGCGGACTATTGCGACGAAATTGTTTGGCAGACGCTTAATCAAATCACGACTGACGACATGACGACTTATCAAAAAGTTCGGGCGTGCTATAATTATCTCGTCGACACCTGCACTTACGGCGACAACGTGTTAAGGCTTGACTTCCCTGAAGACAACGGAACTGCCCGCGCTTATGGAATGCTTGTTGGTCATGTCGGCGCGTGTGATGATTATTCATGTGCGTTTGCGGTGTTGATGAGGGCTATCGGCTTGAATTGCTACACGGTCTATGGTCAAACGGCTCGTGCTTATGGCGGCTACACGGGGCATATCTGGTGCGTCATTGTCCTTGACGGCGTGGAATATGTCTTTGACCCGCAGATTGATGATAATATCGGTGCGGACGTTTACTATCGCTTTTGCGTGACTTATGACGAGACGCCCGGTTCTTATTATGATTCAGAGGTACGTTGGGGATACTTTGAGCCTTTCTATTGAGGAGACGATTAAAATTAATACAGATGAGCTTGCGAAAAATATTTTAAACACAGTCGGCGGCACAGGCAACGTCCTTTATTCCAACGTGATTCAGGCGACGAACTGCATGACACGTTTGCGCCTCCGCTTGATTGAAACTAACGATTACATGATTGCTGCCCTAAAGAAAATCGACGGCGTACTTGGCGTCAATGAGGACGGCGACGAAGTTCAAGTTATACTCGGCGTGGGCAAGGCGACCAATGTTACTAATGCCGTTAATAAAATTTTGGACGCGACTAATACAGTTAAAGTCGGTGACGGCAAGGCGTTACATGAAAGAATTCGCGCTAAGAATGCTACGCCCGTTAAGCTGTTCTTTAAAAAAATTTCTAGTATCTTCACGCCGCTGATACCGGGCTTTATCGCCTGCGGTCTAATAACCGGCATCGTCAGCTTTGCAGTAAAAGTTTCTCCCGCGCTTGCTGATTCACAGGTTATTCAGCTGTTGATGATTGGTGGCAACGCAGTCTTTTGGGGCATGAACTTATTCATCGGCATTAACGCGGCTAAAGTCTTCGGCGGCACTCCGATACTTGGCGGTGTCCTCGCGGCACTGATGACGCATCCCAGCCTTGCCAACATAAATATTTTTGGTGAAGCCTTCGTTCCTGGTCGTGGAGGAGTTATCTCAGTGATAATCGTTGCGGCGTTCGCGTCATGGCTAGAAGGCAAGCTCCATAAAATTATCCCGGAGATGTTCGACTTGTTCTTGACTCCGCTTATTACTTTTTTAATCGCGGGGGCGGCGGCACTGTTCATGTTGCAACCAATCGGCGGCGCATTATCGGACACAATCGGACATGCGGCGACGAGTGCGATTCATTCGGGCGGCGCAATCGTCGGATTTATCTTGGCGGGCGTATGGTTGCCTCTAGTCATGTTCGGCATTCATCAAGCAATGACTCCAATTCACGTCGACTTAATCGGTCAGTTTGGCGTGACGATTCTTTTACCGATATTAGCAATGGCGGGCGCAGGTCAAGTCGGCGCGTCAATCGCAGTGTACTTTAAGACAAAAAATAAATTCCTCAAAAAGACGATAGCTTCAGCCTTGCCGGTCGGTATGATGGGTGTTGGCGAACCGTTGATTTATGGTGTGACGTTCCCGCTGTTCAAACCTTTTATCGGGGCGTGCATAGGCGGAGCGTTCGGCGGAGCAATTCAAGCCTCGTTTACAGTCGGGGCGGCGACGTTGGGAATTTCAGGTTTGCCCTTAGCCGCGACAACCAATAACATTCCCGTTTATTTCGTCGGACTAATCACGGCTTACATTGTCGGCTTTATTGCCACATGGATTATCGGCTTCGACGACCCGCCAGAAACTTAAACGACAAATAAAAAAGCCCCTGCCAACGGTCGGCAGGGGCTTTTAGTTCAGTTAGGATATTTTTTATCTTCGGGCTTATAATTTGTATTGCCAGCGGCGGCTACCATGTCGAGTTCGTCAAGCGACATCTGCTCATTTATCGCACGGCGGCGAAGTTTCAATTTGAGTAAGAGACTACCCTTAACCTTGCTCAACGACGAGAAATCCATTTGCGTAAATCTTTCTTCAAGCTTCATGTTAATCACTCCTAAAAATTTTTTCTAAAGCTTATACGTCGCGAAGTCAGATTTGTTACAGCTCGCCCAAAATATTTTTTAACTTGCCGATTGCGCGGTGAAGTGTGACGCGAACATTGCTTTCGGTCATTGACAACAGCTCGGCGATTGTGCGGGTGTCTTGCTCGCCCCAATACCTAAGTTCAATGATTCGGCGTTCACGTTCGCTAAGTTTATCCAATGCCCTAAGAAGTTCGCGATTAGTCTCGCTTGCAATGATTTGACGTTCCGGCTCTTCATATTCAGGAGCGGCAGGATCGAAGAATTCTTCCCACTCGGTCTCTTCCGATTTATCACTGCGGCGCGTGTGGTCGATTACCGAATTGGTCGCGATACGGAAAAGCCACGTCGAGAAAGCGGCGCGGTTTGGGTCGTAACTGTCAAGGTTCTCATTCATCTTCATGAAAGTTATACTCGTCACGTCGTCGGCGTCCGCAGAATTTTTCAGCCGTGCATAGATGAAGTTATAAACTCGCGGGAAAAAATATTCGTACAGCTCCTCGAAAGCCTCTTCGTCAGTCGTTGCCCGCTGTGCCAACTGATTATAATAATTGTCCGTCATAAACCTCAGCCTTCCAAAAATTTTTCTGATTGTATCACATGCACGCCACTTTAACAATTAAAAAATTTTTTGCTTTTAAGTGACAGCTGATTTTGTTTCTGATAGAATAAATAAATATAAAAAGTTGCGAGGTGACAGGAGATGAACCGAAAAGAACTTTTGCTAAGAATTTCAGTTGCATTAATGATTTTGTGGACGTGGCTTTTTGTTGCTCCAATTGTAACATTCGCCAAAGAAATGCTGATTGAAGCAGATGGTTATTATATCGTCGGTGATGGTCCTGCCGAAGACCCTAATGTCGCCAGAGCGCGCGCTCGTGCTGATGCTAAACGTGCCGCGAGTGATAAGGCAGGCGTTTACATTCGGGCAATTTCCGAGAGCAAGGACGAGGAACTTACTCGCGACGAAGTAAAAACAATTTCCGCGACTTTCATGCGAGTGATTAACGAATACATCAAGATTGAGCGCATCGAAGAAATTGGCGGCATGGTCTTTCAATATCATTGTCATTTGGAAGTTATAGTTGATACTAAAGATGATATTGACGATATTAAACGTAGGCAAGATGAAGAAATCGATAAAGAGAAGAAACGTACCGAAAAAGAGATTGAGGATTTGAATCGCAAGAAGGAACAAGACAATAAACCCGCCCCTAAACCTAAAGAAGATAAACCCGTCGAAGATTTGAATCGCAAGAAAGAGCAAGACAATAAGCCTGCTCCTAAACCTAAGGAAGATAAACCCGTCGAAGATTTGAATCGCAAGAAGGAACAAGACAATAAACCCGCTCCTAAACCTAAGGAAGATAAACCCGTCGAAGATTTGAATCGCAAGAAGGAACAAGACAATAAACCCGCTCCTAAACCTAAGGAAGATAAACCTGTCGAGGATTTGAATCGCAAGAAGGAACAAGACAATAAACCCGCTCCTAAACCT
>Ga0247609_10005690_pt1 | contig 12176 bp, 8 predicted proteins | sample 172DNAGHGlowgp2_FD_193487 | JGI IMG/M metagenome (GOLD analysis project Ga0247609, IMG submission 193487) | Sheep rumen microbial communities from Palmerston North, Manawatu-Wanganui, New Zealand - 1728 DNA GHGlow gp2 | ecosystem: Host-associated > Mammals > Digestive system > Stomach > Rumen ... | reverse complement strand
CCCGTTCTACAAGCTCCGTGGCGGTGGCTGGGGTAACAAGAAGGCCGCCGAGGACAAGGCTCGCGAACTGTCCGCCTACAACATTACAGCTTTCGTAGTAAAAGTGAAGTAAGAATGTGTAGTGTGAGATGTGGAATGTGAAATTATTCATTCCACATTTGTCATTCCACATCGCGCTTTGCGCATTGCGGCGAAGCCGCACGCACACATCACATTCCGCATTACAAATTATTCTAACAGTCCCATAGCCTGCTTGATGGCGTGTTCGTCCATGCTCTGCGGCATGAGGGCGCGTTCTTCGGGCGCCACGTAGGCGAGCTTGCGTTCAAAGTCCGGACGGTTTGCGCGGTTGCGTGCCACCAGATCCTTGGCCTTGAGCGAGTAGTAGAACGGCCCGGTCTTGATAAAGCGTTTTTTCTGCAACCCCTGGAGGATTGCTTCGGTGAGCGCCTTCTGGAGCACGGGGCCTGCCCTGTCGACATGATGCAGTTCCAGAACGCGCTGTTTCAAGATTTCTTCGTGGATCGGGGCTTCCGAATCAACATAGAACTTGAGCTGCGTAATGATTGCTGCAGTCGGGAGTTCTGCGATGGGCTTGTCGTGGGCCGTGCCTTCGATTTTCGGATGCTGGACCACGTATGGTTCTGTCATGGGTTTCGAGGCGGCGTCAAACACTTCGGAACCGTCGTCTTCGTCGGTTTCGACAGTGGGCGGGGGTGCCACACTCTGTTCGATAGCGAGCGTTGCGAGAAGGTGTCCGACTTCGTCCTTGTTGGCCATGTACCAGAACGGCAGCCAAAGGTTCATGACCTTCCAGCCGAGCTGCTTGAGAATCTGCGGGCGCACGTAGTCGCGGTCTTCGATAGAATCGCGGAATCGTTCCGTGGTGCAATCGTCTTCGATAAGCGCCAGGAAATGCGTGGGGTTGTTTGCGTCGATAACGACCGGGCCCACGGGAATGCCTCCCTTTGAAGAATATTCCTGCACCAGGATGTTTTCGTTCTTCAGGGCTTCGATGACTTCGCTGCGGAGCGGGGAGTCTGCAGGTTCGATGTCGACCACGGGGTCGTATTGTCTGGACTGCAAGAAGTTGAGCCATTCGCGGAAGAGCGAATTCTTTTGCGATGCGATTTTAGCAAGGTCGGCTTCGGTAATGAAGGCGCGGAGTTCGCGCTTGGCAAGTGTCGAACAGACTGCAATCTTGTGGTCGAGACCACCGGCGCCTTCGGCTTCCATGCAAAGGAGAATGGTGTCGCGGAACTGGTCCACGGCGCGTTCGGGCGTCTTGACGTAATAGCGGATGTCTGCGTTCGGCCTTGTAAAGAAGGCGGCTGCAGGGGTGCCTGCAACAAGTCTGGCCCGAATAGCGTCTTCGATTTCTTGACAGGTAGACTGGTGGAATGCAATGATACCAAGAGTCTTTTCGGGATGGCGCTCTGCGTGGCGGATAGCCGTAAGCGCGATCGTTTCGATTTTGTCGGAAACTTCCTTGATCGAAATCCCCTTGAAGATTTCGTTGTTCGGGGGCGGGAACTGCTTGATTCCGTGATTGTAGATGCGTTCGTTGGCGAACGTGACGATTGCCGGGTCGCCGTACTGCGAGGTGAACCAGAGTTCCCTAGTCGGTGCGCCCTGGCGTAGAGCCGCTGTCAGAATGCTTTCTTGGAAGAAGGCACTGCGCGTGACTGCTTCTTCGTGGAAGGCGTCGATCGGCAGGTAGTCGTGACTCGGGTTGTGCGGGTCGCCAATGAGAATGGTCTTGGGTGCGGCAAGCAGGATCGGCAAGGCTTCGACCAGCGAGATGGCGTCGGCGTCAAGAATAATCGAAATGTCGAAGGTCTGCTTTTCGGGGATGCTGAGGGCGTCGGAAAGTTCTTCGACAACAAGAACGCTTGGGTCGGCATCGACGGCGCTGTGCAGTTCCCTGAAGTTTGCGCTGCAGAACTGGTCTAGGAGCGAGCGGTATTCCTTGCTCTTTTGCGCCTTGGTCTTTGGCGATTCCGAGAAGAGCACGGGACATTCCTTGGTGGCAGCCTGGATTTGGGCGCCGGTCCAGTAATGGGCGAGTGCGCTGCTGAAGTCGGCGTCTGCGTTTTCGGGATCCTTGAGGTATTCGATGAGGGCCGTGTTGCAGTAGCCTTCCATCTTCTTGAGATGGGCTGTCAGCTGCAGGTGGATGTCGAGGTGGCTCCAGTTGTCGTTCCATACCTGGATCTGGCCGAGCCATTTTTCGATGCTCAGGCTTTCGAGCGGAGTCTCGAGATCCAGGTCCTTGTTGATTTGCTTGATCGATGTCTGGAGCTCGATGACGGAATTCCAGAGGTTCGAAAGTTCCGGCTGCAAGTCCTTGAAGTTGTGCCACTGTTCCAGCAGCTGCAACAACAGGTCGAACCTGGGGTCGTCTTGGTGCTGGTCGCGGAAGTTGTAGATGTACTGAATCTTCTGGTTGAGTTCGACCCAGTTGGAACCTTCGAAGTGCCAGTCGCGTCCGAGCAAGTGGTTGCCGAGTACGGCGCTTTCCTTGTAAGTTTTCTTGTTTGCCTGCAGTTCGAGGAGTGTGTCGATCAAGTCCAGGAGCTTGGCGTCGGAGTCGACGGTCTTGGGCTTGCGGATGACCTGCATGAGGCGCTTGCGCGAAGTGCGGTAGCGTTCCGAAAGACCCTTGAGAGAAATGTTCTGGCATTCGGCGAAGTCGTCGCGCGCGTTCTGGATGTTTTCGTCGACGGCGTTGTCGGTGTAAATGTCCGAGGTCTGCCTGCGGTACCGCACCCATTGGTCGCCCGCTTCGGGGAGGTGCATGAGGGTGTCCCTGTAGGCGGTCCAGTTGTGGCTGCGCAGTTGCCAGTCTTCGAACGTAGGCGTTTTTTCGTCAAAGTTGTCGCGCAGCAGTTCGAGGATGTCGATCATGCCCGACAGGAATATGCCGGTGGGGAAGAGTCCGGTCGATTCCATTTTCTGGATAATCGGGGCGAGTTTCTGGGCGCTTTCTGCAGCGCAGCGTAGCTCTTCGGAAAGTGCTTGCTGCTGTTCGGGCGAAAGGCTTGAAATCTTTACGCCGCGGAAGGCCTTGCGGGCTTCGACTCCCTTCTTGTCGAAATAGAGCTCCGACAGAATCTGGAGATCTTTCTTGAGTTCCTGGTAGTCGTCAAAGTCCAGTTGGCCGATACCGCGGAAAATGCGGTCGGGGAACTTCTTCTTGGGCGGTCTTACGTCCTTGAATTCGCGTAGCAAGTCCGAAAGCACCACGTTGGTGGGCGGAATGGGCTTGTTGACTGCGTTGTAGTATTCCAGAAAACCGTTGCGCATGGCGCGGACTTTCTGTTCGAGTGCACTTCTGTCGCTGTTCGGGAAACTGCGGAAGGGCGGTCGCCAGGCGTTCTGGAAGGCACGCTTGGTAACGGCGCGCTTGTGGACAACTAGGACTTTTTTACCTTGGGCGATTTCGTCGGCGACAATGTTTGCGGCCACCTTTATTTTTTCGGTGCCGGGGAGCGTCTGGATTGCGTATGCACAGGCGTTCTCGTTTTCGGCATCCACCGTCACTTTATTCGTATGCGAATCAGTGGTGTAAAGGAAATGGTGGTCGGCGGGCGAGAAGACATTGTCGAAATCCTGCTCTTCGAAAAGGGATTCCTGGGTCTGGAAGCCTTCGTTGCGAAGGAGGGATGCCAGGATGGGGTTTCCGTCGATAGACTTGTCGGAAAAGCCCTTGCTGAACCGTTTCTTGAGGGCGAGCAGGTTGGTATTGAAAAAACCGAGGCAAAGCCCGTGGCGGGTGAATCGCCAGTTGCGTTCGCCGGCTATGGCTTTTTCAAATTGTGAAAAGTACAGAAGCAGGCTGAACTTGCCGTTGATGATTGCGTCTTCGGCGGTGGGGAGCGCGATGGAGTCTTTGAGGCGCTCGCGCAAAACGATATTTTCGATGGGGGTACGCTTGGAAATGGTAACCGTGCCCTTGGTGGCGTCGTAGTCGAGCGGAACCAGGAGGCTCGGGGCAAGGGCGTTGCCGTCCCACTTTAAAAAGCCGAGAAGCAGGTAAAGGTCTGTCTCACCGAGATCGTCGAGTTTTTGGCGGAGTACCGCCGAAATCGTGTCGAGGGCGGTAATCTTTTGCTGCGCCGAAAAATTCTGGGAAACCTGGAAAAAGGATTCCAGGGGAAGCGGCCCTTGAGCCTGTACCCATTTTTCGTAGAAGAGGTCTCCGGCTTCGGTAATCAGGGGAGACTGAAAGTCGTTCTTGGTCGAAAAACTGAGTAAACGGTCTTTGGAGTCAAAGAGGGCGGCTTCTTGCCGAATTTTGGCGACAATAGCAGAAGGTGAAGACATACCTTGAATATACCTAATTTATTGCTGGTTGGGGAATTAGGTGATTAAAAAGGGGCAAAAAAGGCGTGCTTATAGACGCTCTGCGACGGTCGCTATCGCCTGTTCCAACGTTGTCGGGGTATTGTTGGACAAAAATCCCGCTTTGTAGAGGATTTGCCCAAGGAGTTCCTGGGGCGTTTTACCCCTGTCCTTGTCTTGGCGGAGGCTATAGGCGTGTTCGCGCTTGGAAAGCTTTTTGCCGCCGGAATCCACAATGAGGGGGTGGTGCAAATACAGCGCTCGCGTGTACGGGGGAATAGCAAGGGCCTGGTCGCCCTGGCAGGTGTCGGCAATCAGCTGGGAAAGCGCAATCTGGCGGGCGGTGGAATTGCGGATGTCTTCGCCGCGGACGATGTGGGTAATGCCTTCGGTGAGGTCGTCGATGCAGACGGCGAATTGGTAGGTCCAAAAGCCTTCGCGGTCGCGGATAGGGAAGTCGCCGCATTGCTTTTTCGGATTTTCGGCGAAGTCGCCGAGGCGTTCGTCGTGCCAGTTGATTACTTTGTCCGGAATAACCACCCGTAGGCTGTGCGGTAATTCGGAGTTCGGAGTTCGCACTTTAGAATTTTTTACTCCGAAATCTGAATTCCGAATTCTGAATTCGTTATAGCACTTGCCTTGGTAAATGACTTCGCCGGTTTCGCTTACGGGGTTTTCGGATTGCAATTGCTTGCGGCTGCAGGTGCAGGGGTAAACGAGGCCATTGGCGGTGAGCTTGTCGAGAACTTTCTGGAAAAAGTCAAAATGCGAACTCTGGATGCTTTCGCTGTCGTACTTGAAGCCGAACCAGGCGAGATCTTCGCGGATGCCTTCGATATATTCCTTGCGGGCACGGCCTTGATCGTGGTCCTCGATGCGCAGGTGGATTTTGAGGTCCCATTTTTTTGCGGCGGCGTACACGTAAAGGGCGGAAAGCAGGTGCCCTTCGTGTAGAAAGCCCGTAGGGCTCGGTGCAAAACGGATGATGCCTGGCATGTGGCGAAAGATAGAAAAGAATTACGCGTCAAGAGCTTTTTCATAGATTTTTAGTGTGAAATCAAGTTTTAATTGGTTGAATATTTATTTTTTATCAGAAATGCCGTTAGGCATTTCGAATCCGTGTGGTTTTATATGCCGATTTACTATCTTTCATGATGATGAAGTTTGATTTGAAAGTTCTCTTTTCGATGGTTGCGTCGGTAGCGACTGCGTTTGCTTTGTGGGCTTGTTCTAGTTCGCCGGAACCGCAGACGGAGCCGGCTCCGGCTGTCGCGCAGGCGGATTCGGTGGCGACTCCCGCCGTTGAAAAAAAGGCTGAGCCCGCTATTCCCGCAAGTTACAAGGATATCCAGTTTCCGGAGTACAAGTATGTGGCTCCCTATCCGAAGGATTATCGCGTAGAAATTGCTCCGGGCATTTCGGGCTATATCGTGAGCGACAGGAGCCTGCCGCTGGTGAACTTTACGGTTTACTTTGAACAGCCTCGCGTGCCGCTTGCTCTTAAAGACGAAGCGGCCTCGTCGATGGTGGGTAGCATGCTTCGCCGCGGTGGCGGTGGTGGCATTTCGGCCAAGGCGCTGGACGATTCCCTGGAATTTATCAGTGCCGGAATCACGTCGTCGGTCGGAACGTTTACCTCGACTTTCGATATCGACTGTCTGTCCAAGGATTTCGCGAACATGCTTTCGCTTTCGAAGCAGGTGCTGACGGCGCCGGCCTTCGATAAGGAACAGTTCGAAATTCTGCGTGCGAATTACCTGACCGCCTATGACCGCCGCTACGATACTCCGGCAAAGGTGCTTTCGGCGCTCCGCTCCAAGGTGAATTACGCTCCGAACCCGAGACTTTGGGATGCCAATGCCGCCGACTACAAGAAGGTGACGATTGCCGACTTGAAGCGCCTGGCCCAGGGCGTGTATGCGGATTCCCGAATCATGTTCGCCCTTTCGGGCGATATCGACAAGGATTCCGCGGTGACCATGCTCAAGGAATTCTTTGAAGGCTGGAATGCCGCGGTTGCCAAGACCGTGAAGAAGGGGGCAAAGCCTGTGGTGCAGGAACCGACTCCGCTTACGTTTGTAAGAAAGCCCGGAATCTATGTGGTCGATAAGGATATCACGCAGGCCAACATTTCGATGAACCAGCCCTTTGTACGTAGGCCCCATGCGGATTACTATCCGGCGGCGGTGGCGAACTTTATTCTGGGCGGCGGCAGCTTTACGAGCCGCCTGATGAACCGTGTGCGTAGTGATGAAGGCCTTGCCTACAGCGTGTACAGCTCGGTGGGTAACGACTACCGCGACACGGCCATGGTGACCATTGCGCTGCAGACCAAGGTGGAATCGGTGGAATTCGCCTTGAAGCTGATTCGCGAAGTGGTGAACGAATTTGCCGAACAGGGGCCCACTGAAGAAGAACTTGCACAGGCTAAGAAATCCCTGATCGAAAGCCTGCCGAGCCTGTTCGACAGCCCTGAGGCGACTGCCGTGATTTTTGCAAAGGGCGAACTGCTGGGCAAGTCTTACGACCACTACCTGGAATACGTGAAAGAAATCAATGCCGTGACTGCCGACCAAGTGAAGGCGATGGTCAAGAAATATTTTGACATGGATAAAATGACCACCTCGATTGTTGCTCCCGTTTCGAAATTGGAATCGATTAAACCCTTCACCGTTATACCTCAGGACAGTCTGGAGTTTAGATAATCATGTCGTGGCTAAGCCGTATTGCAGGGGGTGTGCTTGCGGGAATGCTTTTGAGCATTTCAGTTTCTTTTGCTGGTGACAATCCTGCGGCGAACTATGCCGTATCGGTAGACCCCATGGTGAAGGTGCGCATGCATGATAACCTGCGCAAGAAACTGGGCAGCAACGATGATTTGCGCTCGCTTTGCTCTGGGCTCAAGATTTGCATGAACCAGGTGTTCGAAGGCTGTTTTGAAGATGACATGAAACCATGGCCCAAGGTCAAGTACGACGACGAATTCTGCAAGCCTTACAAGGAACTGGCAAGTCGCGGATACAAGGCCGACCCCAAGGCCCCGATGGTTCCTGAAATTTATGCGAGACTCGGACGCCAGTACCGCGTGGAATACTCTTATGCGGGAACGCTTCCGCTTGATGAAAACGTTATCAAGTACTTGTTCGACAACATGCCGTTTACGGCGCAGCTGATTAACGCCTACCTCGACGAAAACTACGTGCTTGAATACACGCACCCGAACAGACGGTTCTTTAACGGTAGCAATGGCCGTAGCCTTTCGGGCGAATTCTACTGGGCCTTGCAGGACAGCGCCGGTCAAAAGCTTGGCATGCGCGACTTGTTCTTTGGGTACGGTCATGCAAAAATTTTGAAGTGGGCTCTCCACGGAACGGCAATCGCCTACTTGGACATGGACCCGATGCCGGGCAAGATTATTAAGTACAAGTTAACTGCAATCGTGTTCCCGGGCAATTCGGTGCTCAATTCCATTATGCAGATGAAGGTGTTCAGAAGTGTCGTGAACACGAAAATCGAGCAGATTGTGAACGATATCAAGAAAGCGTCGGGAATGTACTTTAGCGGCAATAAGGAACCCATGCTCAAGAGTGCTGCTCTCAAGTCCGATGAAAACGTGCAGTACGTTTTGGATTTCGAAGAAGTCGTAAACGGCGCTCATTGGGAACTTGGCGATTTTGAACGCTTGCAGAAAGCACGCAAGCAAAAGCGGGAACAGGATATGCAGGCGGTGCCTATTATGGTAAAGGACCTTCAGGTTATTAAGGAAAAGAAATGACGAACGAAACTTTGGAATCCCTTTTGGAACGCGTGACGGAACGCCGTCGTGAACTTTTGACGTCTGTGGTGGACCGCCGTACGAGACATTTTTGCATGGTGCTCGAAGATTTGTTCGACCCGCACAATATTTCTGCCGTGATCCGTACGGCCGAAGTGTTCGGCTTGCAGGATGTCCACATTATCGAAGAAGACAACGCCTATAGCGTGAACAAGTCCATTCTGAAAGGTAGCTACAAGTGGATGAGCCTGTACCTTTACAAGAAGCGCATGCTGTGCATGGAAAAATTGCGCGCCAAGGGTTACAAGATTGCCGTGGCCAGCACGAATACCACGAATTCTGTTCTGGATCTGGACTTGAGCCAGCCCACCGCCTTTTACCTGGGTAGTGAATTCCATGGGAATCACCCCGATACGCTCGCCCATGCAGACTACGAATTCAAACTGCCCCAGTACGGCATTACCGAATCTATGAACGTGTCGGTGGCAGGTGGCGTCTTGATGACGTATTTGGACGTTTATATGCAGAAGGTGGGCCGCGAAAAGTTCTTGCTCCCGAAGGAAGAACGCGATGCCTTGCTTTTGGACTGGCTGGATCGCCATGTGAATGGCATCGAGAACAACAGTCCGATTGTTCGAATTGACGAATAGCCCCCATAAATCCGGTTTTAAAAGCTCTCTTTCGGAGAGCTTTTTCTGTATAGCATACAAAAAATGCTAGATTAAAACCCAAATGAAAAAGTATTCGGCTCTTTATTTTTCAGTAGGCTTGGTGGTCATCCTAGCCCTGATTATTCTTGTTTTTGGAATATTCTTCTTAAACGAGAAGGACCCTCGCGAAACCTTTAACACCTATTATCTGCGGTTTACCCAGGTGAGTACCCTGGTGCTCGATGACCCCGTCAAGGTAAACGGTGTGAAGCTCGGTAAGGTGGAATCGATCGATTTGGCCGGCCACCGCGTGGTGGTGACCATTAGACTCCGCACCGACGTGAAAATCCCCAAGGATTCCGAAATTCGCGTGCAGAACATCGGTATCATGGGCGAACGCCAGATTGGTATGATTCTGGGTGATTCGACGAGCTACTTTGCCCCGGGCGATACCATTACGGGCCAGTTCGATGCCGGTATCGCCGAAGCTCTTGGTCTTGTGGGTGAGGTCTGCGACTCGACGAAGGTGCTGCTGGAATCGGTCAAGCAGGCTTTGAACCAGACGATTGTGAACCCGGAATTCCAGGAACGCTTCAAGACTTTGCTCGTGAAGGCAGAAAAGCTGGAAGACCGCGTGCTTGTGATGCTGAATACGGCTGACCCGCAGCTTAGGAAGAGCCTTGAAGGCTTGAACCAGGTGACGGTCAAGGTGAATAACTTGATTGATGGCGTGAAACCGCCGATCGACAACATGTTCGCGAACACCGAAAAGGTGATGGGCAACGCCGACAAGTTGCTGGGCGAACTGGAAAAAGTGACAACTCATTTGGATGAACTCGTCGTGAAGGTCCAGAAGAAGATTGAATCCAAGGACAACACGGTGGGTATCTTGCTGAACGACCGCACCCTGCATGACGACCTGGTCAAGACCGTTCATTCGGCGGATAGCTTGGTTCGCATTATTTTACAAGATGGTCTAGACATCAACGTGGATTTTTTCTGAGGAAAACAATGATCGAAAAAGCATTGGTGGTAACAAACAAGTTGGGGATACACGCAAGGCCCGCCGGAATGATAGTCGATATCACCGGCCAAGCCAAGAGCGATATATCCATCGTGTTCGAGGGATCGAAGGCGAATGCCAAGAGCATCTTGAATGTGATGATGCTTGCTATTCCTGCAGGTTCCGAAGTCAAATTCGAAATTGATGGCGAAGACGAAGAACAGGTCGCGTCTCAGTTGGAAAGTCTGTTTAATGACCACTTCAACGAAGAACCCTGTTAAGAAGCCGGAACACGTCCGTACTGTTATGACGGGCGTTCCTGCATCCCCGGGCTTTGCCATGGGATGTGTTTTTCCGGTCACGAACCGGAAGATTTCGGTGGTGGAGGAGACTCTCCCCGAGAGCCGACTTGCGGACGAAGAACAGCTTTTCTTGAAGGCGGTCCACAAGACGGTCAAGGAAGTTTCACAGATCAAGGAACTTTCCGAAAGTCGCACCGGGATGAAGGACAGCCTAATCTTTGCGACTCACCTGATGATTTTACAGGACCCCACTTTGATCAACGGGGTAATCGACAAGGTCCGCAAGGAACACAAGAATGCCCGCTGGTCGGTGCATGTGGTCTTGGGTGCCTACATCGACAAGTTCGAACAGATTGACTCGCCGGCCATGCGCGACAAGGCGGCCGACCTGAGGGACGTGTACAACCGCTTGATGGCGGCCATGGAAGATTCCGGACCGGTGCTCGAGGACGTGGCTACCGAAGACGGAGTGGTGCTTGTCGGGCACGAACTTTTACCGAGCCTTTTGATGTCGATCAAGCCCGGCCAGGTGGCGGGGCTTGCGATGGATACCGGTGGCCGCACGAGCCACGTGGCCATTTTGGCTCGCTCGCTCCAGATACCGTTGGTGTCTGGCCTTAGAAATTTTGCGGCCCAGGTCAAGACCGGCGACACGGTGATTGTCGACGGCTCGAGCGGCCAGGTCATTATCAATCCGAACCAGGATGACGTCAAGGATTTCCACGAAAGGCAAGAAGTCTTCGAAAGGCAGCGCCGTGAATTGTTCACGATGCGCCAGCTGGAGCCGATGACCCGCGACGGCAAGTACATTACCCTGCACGCCAACATTGAACTTCCGTCGGAATCGGAAAAGGTGACCGACTTCGGTGCGACGGGAATCGGCCTGTACCGTTCTGAATTTTTGTTCTTGCGAAACGACGCTCCCACTCAGGATGAACAGCGCGACGCGTACCGCTACATTCTTGAAACCATGTACCCCTGCCCGGTGACGATCCGTACTCTGGATGCCGGCGGCGACAAGCTGGTGAGTGGCATTACGGCAGTGAACGAATCGAACCCGTTTATGGGTTGGCGTTCCATTCGCGTGTGCTTGGACCGCGAAGATATTTTCTGTACGCAACTCAAGGCCTTGCTCCTTGCCAACACCAAGGAAAACTTGCGGCTGTTGTTACCCATGATTTCTGGCATGGGAGAATTCCGTCGCGCCAAGGCATGCATTGTCAAGTGTCGAAAGGAACTGGAAGCGGCCGGCAAGAAAGTCGCGAAGGTGAAAATCGGCGTGATGATTGAAGTGCCTGCTGCCGTGATGATTGTCGACAAGCTCGCCAAAGAAGTGGACTTCTTTAGCATCGGTACGAACGACCTTGTACAATTTACGCTTGCCGTGGACCGTACGAACGAATTGATTACGGACATGTTCCAGCCTCACCATCCGGCAGTGCTCAGCATGATTTACCAGACGGTTCAGGCGGCACACCGCGAAGGAATCCCTGTGGCGGTTTGTGGTGAAATGAGTGCGGACCCGTTGAGCGTGCTGTTGCTGGTTGGCCTTGGAGTTGACGAACTCTCGATGACTCCGTGGAGCGTGATGTCCACAAAGAAGATTATTCGCTCGATCAACTTCGAAGATGTGCGCGATTCTGCGCTGACGGTGTTGCAGATGGATGATGCGGAAAGCGTGAACTCCTTTATGCGTGGCAAGTATGCCCAGACGATTCGCGACTTGGGCATCTCCAGCTTTGTGGGTCAGGTGGACAGCAGTAAGAAATAGAAGGAATGAGCCTGCCGCAGAATCGGTTTGCGGTAACGCTCCCTGCTTGAAGGACCGAAGGTCTTTGCGGCAGACTTTAGGAGAAAATATGTGTAGGATTGTTTTGTTGGTTGTGTTTTTAGGCGTGTGCGTGTTCGCTGGCTCTACGTCTGTGGCGCCGAGTCCGCTACCATCGCAAGCGACTGATAGCTTGATTGCGTCGATGCCGTTTACGCCCCCGAATCCGTACGAGTCCCTGGAACAGATTCCGCCCTCGCAGTTCCAGGATGTGGTGGTGCGTTACGACCGCCTGAAGGCTTTGAGCGAAGACAAGGCACAGCCCAAGAATGTC
>Ga0247609_10005689_pt1 | contig 12176 bp, 13 predicted proteins | sample 172DNAGHGlowgp2_FD_193487 | JGI IMG/M metagenome (GOLD analysis project Ga0247609, IMG submission 193487) | Sheep rumen microbial communities from Palmerston North, Manawatu-Wanganui, New Zealand - 1728 DNA GHGlow gp2 | ecosystem: Host-associated > Mammals > Digestive system > Stomach > Rumen ... | reverse complement strand
CATTTAGCAACTTTTGCAAAAGGCGAATGCAGACGTCAAAACACGTAATCCCAATATCGTGGTTTCTATTGACTTTTCTGAATTTTTTATATATATCATGAGTTGGAAGATTGATATTCTCGTAAAGAAAAAATATTGTTTAAGAGGAAACCTTTGAACCTAATTCAACGTTGAATATTAACCATAACCACAAGGAGAAAAATATGGAATACTTCAAAAACTGCATCCTAAAACACTATATCGATTTTAAAGGTCGAGCAAGAAGAAGGGAATATTGGTTCTTCGCCTTGTTCGCAGTGATAATTATTATTCTTGCCGGTGTTGTGGGTGGAGTGTTGGACAATATCCTCGGGCTCTCAGGAACTTTGGCTACGGCCCTCGTGACGATTGTCGATCTCGGCTTGATTCTGCCGTCCATCTCCGTACTCGTCCGCCGTTTACACGATATAGGCAAGAGTGGGTGGTGGTTCTGGGTTAGCTTGATCCCTGTCGTGGGTGGAATTATTTTGCTCGTGTTTATGTTCTTGGATAGTCAGCCGGGCTCAAATGCATACGGCTCCAATCCTAAAGGCAAGTAATAAACCGTAAGGATTTGTATTGAAGCGCTCCCCTTGTGGGAGCGTTTTTTGCAAACGATTGACTACAAAATATTATCGATGATGCCGCCAAGAACCTCGCCTAGAATTCCACCCGCAGCGTCTCCTACAGCGTCTCCTGCCGCATCTGATACGTCAATCTTATCGACGACATCTCCCGCGTTTTCGGCGACTTTCTTTACGGTTGTTCCAGCAATATCTGCAATCGCATCAACAGCAGGTTTTGTGACATCGACAATCTTGTCGACAGCGGAATCAAAAGCGTGGTAAAGAGCGTTGTCGGCAATTGAATCCAAAAATTGTTCCGCAATGGATGGATCGTTAGAGGTACTTTGAACTTGATTTACATTTTCTGGTATTTCGTTTTCCATAGAACTATAAATTATTAAATTTTGTCTGTTGAGTTGTAATTATTTCTGGTAATTTTATGGAAATCAATTCAATCGGTACATTTTTCGGCGATGCCGTCTATAAGTACGACGCTCCTCGGCAGGGGCGCCTTTTTGCGGGGCATCTGGGCCGGATTGTGCTCTCTCCAGGGCAGAATTTCGAGATGGCGCTCCGCGACCTTGATGGCTTTGAACGCATCTGGGTGATTTTCCTGTTCCACGAGAATGAAGGTTGGCGCCCGACGACGCGCCCGCCTGTACCCCCCAAGGGCAAGGACCGCGTGGGTACTTTTGCAAGCCGCAGCCCTTATCGCCCAAATCCGATTGGGCTCAGTTGCGTGCGGCTCCTTAAAATTGATGGTCTTACTTTATATGTGGACGAAGCGGATTTGCTCAACGAAACGCCCGTGCTCGACATCAAGCCCTACATCCCGATGGCCGATGCGTTCCCGGAAGCAAAGGCTGGCTGGGTCGAAGAGCAAGAGGGCGATTTGTGGACGGTTGAAATGTCCGATGAGTTTGCTGCACAGAACCGCTGGATTGCAGAGCGTAGCGCATTTGACTTGGAAAGCTTTGCCCGCGTACAGCTTTCGCGCGGGAATTTTTCGAAGGACGTCTTTGACAGCTCCCGCCGCCGTTTGTCCATCGACGAAAAAGCCAAAACGGGCGTGCTTGCCTACCGCACATTCCGCATCCACTTTAGCTATGACGAATTGTCGCGCATTGTCCGTCTGCACAAAATCACAAGCGGTTACACCTCCGCCGATTTAAAGGATGGCGCCGAAGACAAATACGGCGACAAACAACTCCACCGAGACTTTATCGCGAATTTTTAATTGCACTGTCATTCCCCCTTGCGCTGTCATTCCCGCCACCGAGCGGGAACCCCCATCTTCCCAAAATTTTCTATGTTTTTACCAAACTAAATTTTTTGTAAAAAATATGAAGAATAAACTTGTTGTAATCTTTATCTTGTGTGTTGCAATATTTGCTTCTGCAGAGTCCCCTTCTGTCGGCAAGCCCGTTGCCCACGAACACCGTGGCTTTTATAGCAATATGTCGTTCGCTTTTGCCTATAATTGGTTCAAAAATAGTCGTGTAGATTTAGGCGGTGCTTCTTTTGAAATTGGCGGTGGCTATATTGATGGGAAGCGGAGATATGTGGACTATTATGATTATAGCGGTTTTTCCTTTCCGATGTCGGAATTTAAGTTTGGTGTCGGTATAGCAAACCTGGTGGCGGTTCATTTCGTTTTCAATATCGGGTTCTTTGCCGGTTCGCTGGATTATAATTACGAGGTGTACGAAAGTCTGTGTGCTTTTGGGAAGACTTGTCCAGAAACTATTGACGAGTCCCGCAATATCAACAATATATCGAGGAATGCGTATAGCTTTAGGACATTCTTTGGTCTTGGATCGACTTTCTATCCTATACAAAATAAAACATCGCCTTTGAACGGTCTTTTTGTAGGCGGCTCTGTTGGATATACGCTTTTTGCTACAATGATAAATTCGTGCAACGAAGATGCTACAGGGAATGGCGGCGTCAGTTTTCAATTGGAACTTGGCAAGGAATGGTGGATAAGCGACCGTGTGTCCATTGGTTTTGGCTTGGGCTTTGCTCATACCGGTTTGATTTGGAAAACGCTTGACTCGCATAGTTCCGATAATGTTTTATCGCTTTCGTTCCGTTTAACGCATGGCTAGTATCTGGGAATAGATTTATGAAAAAAGTATTTGCAATTCTTGTTTTGAGTGCCGCGGGCTTGGCATTTGCTCAGTTCCCTTCTATCGCTGAGCCTGCTCCACGTGAACATCGCGGATTTTACAACAGCTCTTCTTTTGGTTTTGCTTTAAACTGGTTCAATAATAGCGAGGATAGATCTTATAACAGTTACAATAACAGAATTGAACGTGATATCGACTTTTACGAGTATTACGGCTTCTCCTTTATGCTAGGTGAATTTAAGTTTGGTTATGCTCTCGGGAATCTTGTTGCGTTCCACACGGTCTTTAACTTCGCCTTTTATATAGGAACGGTGGATTCCTATGAAGAACATTATGTCGTTATTTGTGCCGAAAATAATTTATGCGTTGAAAAACCGGATTTGGACAAATATAGCGAAGATCCCGCATCTGGTGATGGATATAACTTTAGGACTTATTTGGGCTTTGGCGCTACATTCTACCCCTTCCGCAACAAGACATCTCCGCTCTATGGAGCGTTTGTAGGTGGCTCTGTCGGATACACGCTTTTGGGTGTGGGTGGCTCTGATGTCACAGGAAATGGCGGCATCGGTTTTGAATTGGAATTAGGTAAGGAATGGTGGTTGAACGATCGCCTTTCTATTGGTTTTGGGCTTGGCTTTGCACATTTCGGCCTTGTGTGGAATACTGTCGAATCTCATCGTTCCGATAATGTCCTGTCACTTTCGTTCCGTATAACGCGTGGTTAATTGACTATGAAAATGTTTAATAAATTTATTTGTATTTTGGCTTTTGCAATTGCAGCGCTTGCACATGCTGATGTCGTTGAAAATAATATAGCGCCAAGTGCGGAAAAAAATCACCAGTTGAGAGAACATCGCGGTTCCTATCTTAGCGTGAATTGGGGGCTTTCTTATTTGAGTGCCGAATTGAACAAATCTAATTTTGGTTATCGTTCTGGAGGGGAATATACAAGGCCAGATGGACGACGTGAAAGAACGGAATATTATGGGCTAAATGAGTCTCAGGAAAGTTTTAGTGCTTGGGGGTTCCCATCTATAGACTTTCGTTTCGGAATGTCATTTGGAAACTTGGTTGCGGCGCATTTTTCTTTTGGCGGAGGGCTCTTTAAAGGAGAAGGAATAAATCGCAAGCAAGATTATTCTGTAACTCGAACTATTGTAGATAACGTATTGGAAAGCGAGAAAAAGGAACTTTTGGGCATCAAGGATGAAACTTTTGATTCCTATGGAGTCTATGGCTCGCTTGGATTTGGCTTTACCATTTATCCGTTCCGTGATTTGACTTCTCCGTTGAATGGATTTTTTGTAGGAATTGCGGGGGGAATTGAGGCCTCTATGGCGAGAGATGATGTTTATGCTCAAGAATATTGTACCGTAGGGGGCGTGTTTACACGCTTTGAACTGGGCAAGGATTGGTGGGTGAGCGATACTTGGTCCATCGGCGTCGGGTTATCTTTTACCAAATTGGTTTATGCAGCTGAAAACAAAGGCGAAGAAATGAGTAGTCATGTCATAGGCCTATTCTTCCGCTTGACACGCGGGTAACGCTATAGTTCTACATCCATCCCGTTTACAAGCAAGTTGGTAATCGCTTCGTCGCTACCCATTTTGCTTTTGTCTGTGATATTGCGTCCGAAAGTCTTGTGCCAGTCGAAACTATCAGGTACGAGCTTGTCTGAAACGGGCCACGGCTTGATGAATCCCGGTGGCAAAAGCTTGTAGAGTTTATCTGAATTGATGCTGATGTCGCCGACGCGCGGGGGCATGGGACCGCCTTCGATGCGCGGCACGCCATGGAGAAGTTCGGCGGGGTAGCCGCCAACGGCGTTCACGATTTGCCCGACGTTGTAAAGCGAAACGCGACGCGGACCGCCGCAGTTGTAAATGCCTGCGGGGAATTTATGTTCAAGAATGTATTGCACGGTGCGGCAAAGGTCCGGGCCCGAAAGCGGATTGCGGTATTCGTCTGTGAACAAAGTCGCCGGGCGGCCGGGGCGAAACCGGTACGTAATCCAGTCGATGGCGCCGGCGCATCCACCGGGTGCGTAATCCATCGGGAGCGGCACGCGGAGAATTACCGCGTCTGGCTTGATGGCGATAATCGCGTCTTCGGCTTCGGCCTGGTGTTTGCCGTAATTGTGGATAGGGTCCTTGGGGTCCGTTTCGACGTACGGGCGGTTCGGCTTCGTCTTTTCGTCGCCGCTAAAGACCATGTCGGCAGAAATGCGGATGAGAGTCGCGTTGTAGCGGGCTGCGAACGTGGCTGCGTCAACGCCTTGGCTGAAATTCAAGAGACGGCTGCGGGCGGGGTCGCATTCGCAGGCTTTGAGCGCGCAGTTTCCGCTCGCGTCGATGACAGTGCCAAAGTGGAATCGTTCAAAAAGTTCGCCCAGACGTTCCGTTTCTTCGGCGTCCACGCCGAAAACGTTGTCTCCAAAAACGCACGGGTGCTTTATGGGGCGAATCCCGATGACATCGTTGCCATACAGTTTGTTGAAGTGCCTGAAAAGTGCATAGCCGGGAACGCCGTTCAGCCCGAGAATCAATATCGGAAGGCGCATGGCGCGCATCTTTAGCGGGTATTTTACTTCTGTGTCAGTTTCCACTTGAAGTAGCCTGCGATTTGAAGCGGGTGGTCGAATGTCCCGTCAGCGATTTTCGCCTGAAATTCTTCGTCTGAATATAGGAACGTCTCGATGTCTTCGGTATCGTCGAAGTTCGTTTTGCCCAAACGCTTCACGCCGTCGATAAACACCACGTGAAACCTTCCGCGATGCCTATCCGGATTCACCGAGAAAGAACCGAGATACACTGTCACCCCAGCCTCAGTGCCGGGGGCGCCTTTTACCCCGTACCCGCATTCTTCTTGCAGTTCCCTTATCGCGGCATCTTCCGGCGTTTCTCCTTTGTCTATAATCCCCGCCGGGAACTCGAGCGCAATCTTTCCTGTGCCGTGGCGGTACTGCTCCGTCATGACCCACTTGCCTTCGGTCGTCCGCGCAAGAATCAAAACCCAGTCGGGTTGCCATAACGTATAAAAATCATCGATGACCTTGCCGTTTGGCAGTTCGCACGTTTCCTTTGCGACCTTCAACCACGGCGCATCCACCAAAAATTCAGAATCCAACAATTTCCACGGTTTCATGTTCAAAATTTAGAAAATACTATGCCATTGTGTGTCTCCCCTGATTCATCTACACCGTCTACTGATTCATTTAATTTTAAAAATTTTTGAAATTTTTAAAATTTGCGTAAAACACTTAAAAATCGAAAACTTTGTATCATTTTACCTGTTGCGCGCTTGTCCCAAATGAGATATATTTGTTGCTGTAAGGAGGTCATAAATGAAACCGATAACTGAATATCAAGACTACCGAAAGTACATGCTTGATTATTTCGACTGGCGAAAGAGAAGTTCCGCGTTCTCGTGGCGTGAATTTTCCAAAATCGCCGGATTCTCGTCGCCATCGTACTTGAAACTTGTATGTGATGGCAAAAGTTCGCTGAGCCGAGTTGGCGTGATGCAAGTTGCTGCGGCCATGGATTTGGATGATTACGAACTGGAATACTTCAAGCTCATGGTCGATTTCACCAACGCGAAAGACGACGAAAAGAAAAAAGAATTTTTCCGCAAGATGGAAAAAGTCGCGAAGGAGCAGCGTGCCCGTGTCGTGAATGCCGATGCTTTCGACTACTATGAATCGGCGGTGAATTCCATTGTTCGCGAACTCGCTCCGCTTATGCCTGGCGCACTTCCGAAAGACATTGCCCAGAAAATCAAGCACGACTTTACCGCGCAAGAAATTCGCGTCGCGTTGAAGCTTTTGGTGAAACTCGACTTTCTTAAGGTCAAAGGTGAAAACGTTTACGAACAGACAGACAAAGTCATCACGGGTTCTGGTGAAGCGCTTAAACTTGCGCTCCGCTCCATGAACGCCCAAATGATTGATCTTGCCCGAGAAGCCATTGACAAAATCGACCCGTCCGAACGCAATATTTCGGGCGTAACCGTTGGCGTCAATGATGATGCATTAAAACGCATTACGGACGCAGTGATGAATTGCCGCAAACAAGTTGTCGCTATTGCCTCCGAGTGCGATAAAATTGATCAAGTCTATCGCTTGAATTTACAGCTATTCCCGCTTTCGGAAAAAGTGTAAGGAGGAAAATTTATGAATATCAAAAAAATCATTCCGCTTTCGCTCGCTGTTTTAGGCGTGACGAGTTTTCTGAATGCTTGTTCTAACGATGCTGATGAAAAAAAAGTTGTCGGCGCCGATGAACAACCTAACACAATGGCTGAAAATTCCAGTATGGATGAAATCTTAGCTAGATTGAAACAAAGTAAATCAAGAACATCTGTGGCGATCGTTATGGATGAAAATGGAGTTCGTGTGGATTCCGCCAATGCGCATGAAACATTCGATAAAACTCTTGATTCGATATTTGATGGTGGTATCTTATACGCAGGTCGCCTTAATCATGATTCGCTCCAATTCAAATCGCGTAATAGTAGTTTCGCTTTGTATAGAGGAAATGGTGTGGTGCAGGGACCTGTGATGATTACGGATATGTTCATGATGAATAGAGTCCTTTGTTCTGTTAGCCAACCTGAAAACGAGTATTATCATGTGCAACTTTCGGAAGATGGTCGTGCCACCAAAGAGTTTTGGGCCTATGATTCAACCTTAATAGAACAGTTTAAAGAAAATTGCACTCATGAAGAGGGGACGTATTCTGTGGGTGAGAATCGATCGATGGAGTTTGTTGATGATGATGGTTCTGTTCGTTATAATCCGGTTGCCAAATGTGTAGTTGAGGTTTCGGTGACGGATGGAAGCTGTAGTTATGAAGATCCTTATTTGAAAAAATACGGGTCTATGGTTGTGGATCGTTGTTTCTCTGAGTCAGAACAATAATTGTAAGGAGGAAAAATTATGAATATCAAAAAAATCATTCCGTTTTCGCTCGCTATTTTGGGCGTGACGAGTTTTCTAAATGCTTGTTCTGACGATACAGCGGGGAACAAGGTTGTCGGTGCTGATGAACAGCCTAATACATTGGCGCAGGGCTCTAGTTCGTCTGTAGAGCCGGGGTCGTCTAGTTCTCTAAATGGATGGCTCTTCCAACGAGAAGATGCTGTGGCTGCTCTCAGAAGTGTTAGAACAGGAACTGCGGTGACTTATAGTCATATAGCAGGGGATGCCGATTATCAAACGGATACTGTGACTGCCCATGAAACTTTTGATAGGGTTGTTCAATCAATCCTTGATTTCGATCCTTCCATACGTAATACAGGAAAGAATATTTCTGGTTGGTTGGATTCTGCAACCTACGTGGCAATGAAGGATGAGGACGGTTTAGTTCATGGAGAAATTATATTCGATGGCGGTGAGCATGCGTCTGAACGTGAAATAGAAGTTAGTTGTGGAATTGAGTATGCTGAGAGTAATGACGGAAACTTCGTGCAACTTTTGAGTGTAGCCGAACGTGTGAAATATAATGGTTCCTTTTCGACTATGTATGAAATTCATTTCAATAGACCATCGGATCCAAATTACATTCCGAATACAGCTATTAAATATATGATAACGATAGATTCTACTATCGGTGCGGAATTCAGAAAGGATTGTGCTCTTGAAAATGGTGAACTTGCTATGGATGACTTGCAATTTGTATGTCTTGTCAAGGCTGAGTTGAAGGACGGTGTTGAAACTTACACAGATCCTTATTGGAAAAAGTACGCTAAGTATGTTATCGAAAGTTGTGTGTCAACTCGAAAATTCGATGACATATTTGGCGCTGCTATGTTTGAACGAGGTGAATAAATCCCATATCTCCTGAAATATCAAAAAACGCCCGCTCAAACGAGCGGGCGTTCCCTAAACCACTGAATCTTAAATCCAGTGTTACCTAATATTCATTGTCCAGGCTCTGTTGCCGACTTTCACGACATACATGCCCTTGGCTCCGGTGTAAACCTTCTGTAAGCAACCGATGCCCTTGGTGGTACGGACAACAGAACCGAGGCTGTTGAACACGGTGATGTTCATGCCCTGAGCGTTCTGGACGGTGATGTAACCGTTGTTATCGACATAAGCTACGACATGGCTTGCATCATATGCCGGAGTCGGGAGCGCGTCTGTCGCGCTAGAAGAAGTCGGGCCTACATCAGAAGAAGATGCCGGGGCTTGGCTAGAAGACGATGCGACCGCAGAAGAGCTTTCCGGTTGGCTGGAACTGGATTCCGGCTTCGGAGCGTCACCGCCAGAGATGACGATGTCGCCTGCGTTCGGCACGGCGTCGAAGTAAACATAGCCGCCGTCGATCTTGGATTCGAGCTTGGCGTCGCCCTGCTTCACTTCGGCCTTGGAACCGTCATACTTCACACGGATGGAAAGCGGGTAGTCGTACTTGGAAATGTTGTCGGCGATGTTATGGGTGAGCTTGACGGTGATGTTTCCACCGCTAGTGGAAGCTTCGGCCTTCGATGCCTTGCGTTCCTTGAGGTACATGGCGACATGGCCCATCGGGGCAACCCAGATGTCCTTGTCGTTCTGCTGGGCCCACTTGAGGGCGCCATCGATGGCGTTGATATCCGTCGGCGAGTAGTTGGCGTTGCCGTTTTGCTTGCCCTGGAAACCATGGGTGAGGAATGCGGCCCAGCCGTTGCTCTGGATGACTTTCTGCATTCTGCCGGTAAAGTCGTTCGTGCTCTTGAGCTGGCCTTCGGCACCGGTCATGGTGGCAGGGACCTGAGCCCAGTTGGAGGGACCATCCTTGCCCATTTCATCGCCCATGCCTTTCCAACTACCGTTGCAGATACGGCCCACGATGTAGTTCTGCTTGACCGCGCTTTCGTTAGGCACGTTGCAGTTCGGGTAGGCGACAGTGATAATACCGTATTTCTGTTTGATATGGCTTTCGATATTTTTTTTCGAGGAGGCTTCTTCGCCACTCATGTTATTGCCGTGGCTATTGCTGTGGCTTGCGATTTCGTGCCCTTCGTCGGCCAGACCCTGGAATCCGCTCCAGTTGGGGTTCCAGTTCACCACCAGGTTGAAGGTAGCCTTGTAGCCATACTTCTTGAACATCGGACCAGCGTCGGTCACGTGGCTCGGTGCGCCATCATCGAACGTGAAAGACGCTGCACCCTTGCGGAAGCCTGCCCAAGTGCCGATTTCGGCCGTTTGAGCAAAAGCTGTGCCAACCATAAACAATCCAGTTGCTGCGGCGGCAATAGAAATTTTTTTATTGTTCATATATCCACACCTTATTTGTTTTGCATTATGCAAAAATGGTTTAACCCCGAAACTAATCTAACTCCATATATAATGAACAGTCCCTTCGAAAATTTCTTTTTGTTGTATAGTAATGCAACAGGGAAAATTTGCCCTGTCATTCCCGGCTTGACCGGGAATCTCCCTTTTTGAAGATGTGTTTACATTGTCATTCCCGGCTTGACCGGGAATCTCCCTTTTGTAAGATTTATTTATCATAAAATTTTGATCCGTTTCCCTGAAAAAAGCGTGTTAAATAAGCGGGAATCCCTTTCTATAGCAATTCCTTTTTGTCATTCCCGACTTGATCGGGCGGACAGCACTTGGAGCTCTGCTCCTTAGTGCGCATGGCCCCCGTATGGTGGGGAATCCCCTTTTAGGAGAAACAATGAACAATAACTATTACGTTTACATATTGACGAATAAATACAAAACCGTCTTTTATACAGGCGTAACTAATGATTTGTGTAGAAGAACTTTTGAACATAAGACGAAACTAAGTGATGGCTTTTCTGAAAAGTATAATGCTGTTCGGAGAAATAGGAGATGCCTGCTCGGAGGCAGGCATGACAACCTCAAATCCAAATTCCTAATTTAAACATCAACCAGTCAACATTAACCAACTAACCTCAACTAACTCCGAAATATCTAGTAACTATTAACTATTAACTAGTAACTAAAGGTACCCAACTAACTATATTTCTCTTCATGGATTTGCTGTCGATTTTCTCCTCCGTTCTGGACGAAGTTTACGAAAAAAACGAATATCCCGCACTTGTGGCGCTCCAAAGCGAATGGAGCGAAACGCGCCCGTTCGAAGGGCTCCGCGTGCTTGTGGCGACTCCGATTTACCGCAATACCATGACGCAGTATCGCGCTCTCGTGGCTGGCGGGGCGGAACTTCTTGTGGGGCTTTCGGGAATGAACGACCCCGATGTTGTCGATTTCATGGGGGAGTGGGGCGTGTCGGTCGTGACGCCTGCGGAAATGCTAGAAGCGGAGTCTCGGGGTGAATTTGTCGATTTGGTGCTCGATTGCGCTGGGCCCTTTGCGGGGCTTCACCCGAAAATTGGCTTTGTGGAACTCACCCGTTCGGGCGTGCAGTACTACAAGGACTCGAAAAAGCCGGTTTTTGTCGCCGATAGCGGCATCGTGAAGCGGATTGAGACTTCCTTGGGTACGGGAGACGGCTATTTCAGGGCGCTTGAAAAGTTGGGCTTTGGTGGCAATTTTGAAGGTAAGAAACTCTTGGTTTTCGGAAGTGGCAAGGTCGGTTCGGGAATTGCGCTTCAGGGCGTGCGTCGCGGTTGCTGTGTTACCGTAGTGACGGATTTGAAACGCGGGCAACCTGGAAATGATGCGCAGTCCGGATTACCAGTGCAGTCCGAATTGCCCGCGCAGTCCGAAAATGCAAAAAATGTATCGAATCCTGAAAATTCCGCAAATTCCATGCCGGCGGGTGATTTTTCGGCGGTTTTAGAGCAAAATGGGGTAGATGTCGTCGATTGCCATGACTATGCGGCTGTCGCAGCCTTGATTGAAAAGGCCGATTTCGTCGTGACGGCGACGGGGGTTGCAGGCGCTTTGAACGCTCCCAAATTTAAAAAATCGCTCCTTTCGACAAAGGCTGTCCTTGCGAACATGGGCGTCGAGGACGAATATGGCGAGGCAATTCCTGCCGAAAAAGTGCTCAACGCCAAAGGTCCGCTGAACTTTATTCTCGAAGAACCAACACACCTCAAGTACATCGACACGTCACTGGCATTGCACGCCGCGCTTGCAGAACTTCTCGTGCAAGAGGCAAAATCTGCGACTCTTGCGGAACGCGCGAATTTTGAAAGCGAGGGTATCGCGACTCCGGTTGGAACGGTCGGTCTTCGCTTCCCGCCGCAGGAACTTGAACAGCGACTCCTTTCCATCGCCATTCAAAATGGCGTCATCGGCCCTGAAATCTGCAACATGCTCGGCGGGCTCCCCACCGAAATGGACTAGGTGCGACAATGTCTCCCGAGAACATGAAAAAAGTCGTCGATCTCTGCAACCAGATTTCGAACATCACCTACGAGAACTTGACGAAAATCATCCGCCTCGAACAGACGGGGAGCGCCACCGGCGCACGCAAACTTGACGACAGTGACCAGAACGATATCGATTCCTGGATGGGCGGTGGCACGTGTTTCA
>Ga0247609_10005688_pt1 | contig 12177 bp, 9 predicted proteins | sample 172DNAGHGlowgp2_FD_193487 | JGI IMG/M metagenome (GOLD analysis project Ga0247609, IMG submission 193487) | Sheep rumen microbial communities from Palmerston North, Manawatu-Wanganui, New Zealand - 1728 DNA GHGlow gp2 | ecosystem: Host-associated > Mammals > Digestive system > Stomach > Rumen ... | reverse complement strand
TAGGGAAATCGAACAGGTGCAGTTCAAGATAAACAGAAGACCAAGAAAGAAACTCCAGTTTGAAGCACCAAAATCAGTCTTCTATCGAAATATATGACTATTTTCGCACTTCAAACTGGAATTCGCGTTCTGGATCAACTAGATAGACTAGATTAACTAGAGGCTCTAGACAATCTGGATTTTCTAGAAAGGGTAAGGATAGGTGATGTCCCACAGGAACAGGGCATGGCCGGGCATCGAGGTGCCGGCAGCGCAGCGGTCTTTGCGCTCGATGACCTGGCAGAACTCTTCGACAGTCATCTTGTGGCGGCCCACCTCGACGAGGGTGCCCACGATGGCGCGCACCATGTTGCGCAGGAAACGGTCGGCGGTGATGGTGAACACCCATTGCTCATCCTCACGCGCCCATGCAGCATGGGTGATGCGGCAGTTGTTTGTCTTCACGTCGGTGTGTAGCTTGGAGAAGGAGGTGAAGTCGGTATATTCCAGCAGGCGGGCGGCTGCCGAGTTCATCAGGTCAAAATCAAGGTCAGTCGGACATTTCCAGGCTAGGGGATACCGGAAGGGGTCCTTGTGGGTGACGGCAAAGTACTTGTAGGTGCGACTGGTAGCATCAAAGCGGGCGTGGGCATCGTCATGAACAGGCGTGATGCCATAGATGGCGATGTCGGCTGGCAGCAGGGCATTAAGGCTATGCACCAGGCGGTCGATGTCCTTGATGGGTTGTTCGGCGTCAAAGTGGGCGACCATCAGGCGCGCATTCACTCCGGCGTCGGTGCGGCCAGCCCCAGTAACGGGTGTGGGCACTCGCAGCAGCGTGGCCATCGCCTCCTCGATAACCTGCTGCACCGATGTGTCATGAGGCTGTACCTGCCAGCCATGGAAGCCAGCCCCCCTGTATCCTAACCTGATAAAGTACCGCATAATACTTCTAGACTACCTAGATCATCTAGAACATCTAGTGAAAATTATTTCTCCAGATAGGTGTATCCATAGAGGCCGCTGCGGAAGTTGCGGACAAACTCGTTGCCTTCCTCGCCGGTGATCTTGCCTGAACGGATGGACTCGCTCACCCAGGTCTCGACGTTGCGCACGAGCTGCTTGGGATTGAACTCGACATAGTCGAGCACCTCGGCAACAGTTTCACCGTCAATCACCTGGTCAATCTCGTAGTGGTCCTTAAAGACATTGATGTGCACAGCATTGGTGTCGCCGAACAGGTTGTGCATGTCACCCAGAATTTCCTGATAGGCGCCCACGAGGAAGATTCCCAAATAGTAGTGCTGACCGGGCTTGAGTTTGTGTACGGGCAGCGAGTGGGCAACACCCTGTGCCGAGATGAAGTTGGTCAATTTGCCGTCGCTGTCGCAGGTCATGTCCTGCAACGTTGCGAAGCGGGTGGGGCGCTCGGTCAGGCGGTCGATGGGTATCACGGGGAATACCTGGTCGATGGCCCATGCGTCGGGCAACGACTGGAAAAGCGAGAAGTTGCAGAAGTATTTGTCGGGCAGCATGCGGCTGACGGAGCGCAGCTCATCGGGGGCATGCTTCATGTTGCGCACGATGTTGTCCACGTCGCGGGCGATGGACCAGAAGAGCTTTTCGACCATGGCGCGCGTGCGCAGGTCAATGAGCCCCAGCGAAAAACGGTCAAGCGCCTCGTCGCGTATCTGCAGCGCGTCGTGCCAGTCCTCGAGCAGACGTGCCTGGTTGATTTTGTCCCAAATCTCATAGATGTCGCGCACCAGTTCGTCATCGTTCTCGCTGACGGTGTCCACCTTGTCGTCCCATTCGGGCAGTGTGGTGGTCTCGAGCACATCCACGACGAGCACCGAGTGATGGGCCGTCAGGGAGCGCCCGCTCTCGTTGATGATGTTGGGATGCTTGAGCCCGTTCTTGTTGCTGGCGTCCACGAGGGTGTAAACAGCGTCATTCACATACTCTTGAATGCTGTAGTTCATCGAGTGGCCACTGCCGCTGGAGCGCGTGCCGTCATAGTCCACACCCAGGCCGCCGCCAATATCGACATACTCCACCTCAAAGCCCAGTTTGGCGAGTTGGACGTAGAACTGTGCCGCTTCGCGCAGGGCGTTCTTGATGCGGCGGATCTTGGTGACCTGACTGCCGATGTGGAAGTGGATGAGCTTGAGGCAATCCTCGAGCTTGTGCTCGTGCATATAGTCGATGGCACTGAACAGTTCGCTCGTGTTCAGTCCGAACTTGCTGCTGTCTCCGCCTGATTCTTCCCACTTGCCGCTGCCGCTGCTCGAGAGCTTGATGCGGAATCCGATGTTGGGACGGATGTGCAGTCGCTGAGCCACTCGGTCGATGAGTTCCAGCTCGCTGAGTTTCTCAACGACGACAAAGATGCGGCGTCCCATCTTCTGGGCCAGCAGAGCCAGTTCGATGTATCCTTCGTCCTTGTATCCGTTGCAGATGATGACGGGATTGGCGTTCAGGTCGGTCATGTTGCTGGCGAGCACGGCATGCAGCTCGGGCTTGCTGCCGGCTTCCAGTCCGATGTTGAACTTCTTGCCGTGTCCAATGATTTCCTCCACCACCTGCCTCATCTGGTTCACCTTGATGGGATAAACGATGAAATTGGCACCTTGGTATTCATATTCCTTGGCCGCTTTCTTGAAGCAGCTTGAAATCTTGTCGATGCGGTTGTCCAGGATGTCGGGGAAACGCAACAGCACAGGGGCTGTCACCTTGCGTGAATGCAACTCGTCCATCACGTCGGCGAGATCGACAGGCACACAGTTGCTCTTGGGCGTCACGGTGACGTGGCCGTTCTCGTTGATGGAAAAATACTTGAGGCCCCAGCCTCCGATGTTGTAGAGTTCGGCGCTATCCTCGATGCGCCATTTGTTGATTGCTGACACGGCGTTAGGTTTGTTTTGTTCGTTAATTATTTTTTTGTGAGCGCAAAGTTAGCCATATTTTTGGTTACTGCAACAAACGTGGGGATGTTTTTCGGCAATGGGCCCTAAAACAAAGCAGGAGGCTCAACTAGCGAGCCCCCTGCTGTTATAGGGTTTTTGAATAAATGTCAATTTAGTTCCACTCACCAGTGAGCATGAAGTCAATCAATGCCGAAACGTCAGAAATCGTTACCGAATGGTCAAGGTTGCAATCGCCGTTATCCATGTTGATGGTGCTTGGATCCTTGCTCAGCAGGTAGTCGATCAGAGCCGAAACGTCGGCGATGCTCACGTTGCCGTCGTTGTTAGCGTCACCACGCTTGCCTTGGGGAACAACGCTCTCGACGAAGAGCTTCATTGCCTCGAGGTCAACGGTCAGCTTGTACTCGCCACCGGGGATGCGGATGGCATGATACTCATCCCAAGTCAGTGAGATGAAGTCCTCTTCGCCAGTGTACCAGTAGTCGGTACCCTCATCGGCAATAGCACCGAAGCGGAAGGGCTCAATGTAATTCCAGCCACCATCGTCGTTGTTCTCGGCGAGCTCGGTGGTGAAGCCAAAGTAGTTGAACTCGGCGGGGAAGTTGATGGTAGCGGTATAAACGCTGTTCTCGGCATCATATTCAAACTCGGTGCCATTGGTGCAATCCCAAGGCTGGTCGTCGCCCCCCAGCATGTAAACTTTGGGAACCTCCTTGGTCAGGCGCCAAACGGTGAAGTGACCAGCAGCATTTCCGGGGAAATACTGATAGATTGTAACACCATCCTCGTCGATCTCGGCATTCAGCCATTGGCTCTGGAAGCCATTGTTTGTTGTGGTTGTCTTGGGAATGTCCACGATAGGTTCACCGCCCGACTCAGCGATTGCAAAGCCATCCAAGTAGTGTGTGCTTCCGTCTTTGGTGGAGTAGATGAAGAACTCCTTGCCGTCCCAAATTAGGGGGTACATACCATTGGTGTTAGCATGATTCGTGAGATTCAGCGTTGAACGGGTGAATTGATTGTCGACATATAACAATTTCTCAGGATTACCGTTCCTGGACCAGTATAACAGCGCATCATCACCGTTGATGTCGGTGTAAGGATTAATCACAACGCTACTGGATGTCTGAAGCCCCTCTCCCGCCATATAATAGCAGTTGTCGGCATCAACTTCACCGCCAGCGACGGCAATATGCGAGAATGAGCTTCCCTGGGTTGCGCCTGTCAGCCAGATTTCGCCGTCTTCCATGAGGTTGCCCTTGGCGAAGCTCAAGAAGTCGCAACGACCAATGAGTGCAGCTTCTTCGGGTATGATGTAATCAACATAATCGCCAGTAGCTGGGTTGATTACACGGATGCCTGCTTCAACCCAGTTGTTAGGGAACTGTGCCAAGCTGACAACAATGTTACCGGCATCGTCACGGGTGATGCCGCAGTTGGTTCCGCCTGGGAAGGTGACACCGGTCAAACCGTTTTCGTCAATCTCATAGATGGTGGGGACAGTAGGAATAATAACACCATCGATTGTGTCAACCTTGTTCAACTTCGAGTTAACATAGAACTTGCCGTCCATACCGAAACCTTGACGAATTTCAAGACGATCTAATCCTGTTACTTGCTGGGGATTGTTGAGTTCCCAGACTTTTTCAATCTTGTAGCCGTCGGCGCTTGCGCCCAGGGCCACTGCTGCAAGAGCAGCAATTAGTAATAATTTCTTCATCATAATGCAAGTAAATTTAAAATGGTTAAAATATACGGAAATTACTCAGTTATTCAATTTTGGTTATACATGATTGACAGTTTTAATAGGCAGCTGCTTTTAACTGTCTGACACCATTTTAAATTACTACTCATCTTGTTGAAAATCAACGCTGTGGAGAGTATGGATGTTGACACTTGGAAAAAGCAACCTTCTTATGCTCGCAAATATAATAAAAAAAAACCACATCACAGCGAATTAACAATCATTATTTGTTTTTTAATATTTTTTATACACAAATTGAGGCGAACGAAAATTTATCATCAATAGCTTGTTGCAGTGCCCAAAAAGTTATACCTTTGCCGCATAAAACAAACATGGTTTAATCCAAAATATTTTTTTACAAGAACTTATGGTAAATTACAAGGATTTAGGTCTCGTGAACACGCGCGAGATGTTTGCAAAGGCAGTTGATGGCGGCTATGCCATCCCAGCATTCAACTTCAACAACATGGAGCAGTTACAGGCTATCATCAAGGCTTGCGCCGAGACGAAGTCGCCAGTTATCCTGCAGGTTTCGAGTGGTGCCCGCAAGTATGCCAACCAGACGCTGCTGCGTTACATGGCTGAGGGTGCCGTGGAGTATGCCAAGGAGTTGGGTTGGGAGCATCCCCAGATTTGCCTCCATCTTGACCATGGTGACACCTTTGAGCTGTGCAAGTCGTGCGTGGACTTCGGTTTCTCGTCAGTGATGATCGACGGCTCATCGCTTCCCTATGAGGAGAACATTGCCCTGACCAAGAAGGTTGTCGAGTATGCCCACCAGTTTGACGTGACTGTTGAGGCCGAGCTGGGCGTTCTCGCTGGTGTTGAGGATGACGTTGTTGCCGAGGAGTCGCACTACACCAAGCCCGAGGAGGTGATTGACTTCGCCACCCGCACCGGTTGTGACTCGCTGGCCATCAGCATCGGTACCAGCCATGGTGCTTACAAGTTCAAACCCGAGCAGTGCACCCGTGACCCGCAGACCGGTAAGCTCGTTCCTCCTCCCCTGGCATTTGACGTGCTTGCTGAAATCGAGAAGAAGCTCCCCGGCTTCCCCATCGTTCTGCACGGTTCATCGAGCGTTCCCCAGGAGTATGTTGACATCATCAATACTCATGGCGGCAACCTGCCCGATGCAGTAGGTATCCCCGAGGACCAGCTGCGCAAAGCTGCCAAGAGCGCCGTTTGCAAGATCAACATCGACAGCGACAGCCGTCTGGCCTTCACTGCTGCCGTGCGCAAGGTGCTCGCCGAGAAGCCCGGTGAGTTTGACCCCCGCAAGTACTGCGGTCCCGCTCGCGACGAGATGGTGAAACTCTACAAGCACAAAATCATTGAGGTGCTGGGTAGCGACGGCAAGGCCGAGTAAACTCAACAAGACTAACCACCGATTTACCAAATTGGGTTGATGTAGAGGCGCATTTTTTTGCGCCTCTATTATTTTACTGTATATCAGTAGTTTGTGGTATTTTTGTGGTTTTTGTGGCAAAAAAAACGTGAAAAAATTTGGTCAGTTCCCGAAACGGTATTACCTTTGCACCGCTTTACGAAACAAATCTTGTTTTCGTGAGTGCGATCGGGGTGTAGCTCAGTCCGGTTAGAGTACGCGTCTGGGGGGCGTGGGGTCGCTAGTTCGAATCTAGTCACCCCGACATCGCAAAAAGTGCTGATAGTCCATGATTATCAGCACTTTTTTAATTTCTTGTAAGCATTAAAACTCAAGTTCCGATATGAAAAAGTTAGTTTTGACAATTGTCTGTGCTTTAGCGGTAGCTTTGACCGTGCTGGCGCAGTCATGGCTGGGTGGCGATATCTCGATGATGACTACTAACGCCCGCAATGGTGTGATTTACAAGGACTCGTGTGGTGCTACCGTTGACCCCTATGACCTTTTTAAACAGCAGGGGTGGAACATGATGCGTGTGCGCCTGTTTGTGGACCCGCAGAACGCTCCCGGCAGTCATCACGACCAGGGCGTGTGTCAGGATCTGGACTATGTTATCGACTTGTGCAAGACCATCAAAACGCGCGGTTTTGAGGTGATGCTCGATTTCCACTATAGCGACACTTGGGCCGATCCTGCCAAGCAGTTCACTCCCAAGCGGTGGGAAGGTCTTGGCGCTAAGGCTTTGGCCGACAGCATCTACCGCTACACCCGTCACTGCCTTGAAGCCTTAAAGGACGCGGGTGTGGAGCCTGTCACCATTCAGGTGGGTAACGAGATTACCTTCGGCATGGATTGGCCCGTGGGCAAAGTTGACCCGATGAAAGATGATAACTGGGACGTGTTTACCTCTCTTTTAAAGGCGGGCTGCAAGGCTTGTCGCGAGGTGTGTCCCACATCGGGCATCATCATTCACACCGAGAAGGCCGGTGTGTGGCCGATGACGCGCAACTACTATGACCGCCTGGCCAAGGCCGGCGTTGACTATGACATCATCGGGCTGAGCTATTATCCCATGTGGCACGGTACGATTCCCAACTTGGGTAAGACGCTCGACTTGCTGGCTGAGCGCTACCCTGACAAACCTGTGATGATTGTCGAGGCGGCCTACTACTACCTGCACAACGGCGTGAACTGCGGCGAGGAGGATTTCACCCATTGCCCGCCGGGAACGATTGAGGGCCAGCGCCAATTCACATCCCAGCTGGTCAGTGAGTTAAACAGCCACGATAATGTGACAGGTCTGTTCTGGTGGTACCCCGAAGAGAACAGTTATGGCACACCTTGGCAGGGACGTTTCGGCCTGAACCGTGGTTTGTTCAACAGTGCCAACGGCCAAGCCTTGCCAGCCTTGTATGAGATGTCACGATTCAAGCGATAGCAGGTCTTGAATTACTTTAAATTTTAGTACCGATGAAAAAGAATAAACCGATTGGCATCCTCTGCGCCGTACTGTCGGCCGTGTGTTATGGCACAAATCCGTTTGGAGCCCTGCCATTGTATGAGGAGGGAGTGAACACGGCCACTGTGCTGGCCCACCGTTTTGGTCTTGCGGTGATATTGTTGTCACTGGTGATGCTTGTCAAGGGCATTTCATTCAAGGTCAGCCGCCAGGAGTTCAAAGTGCTGTTCTCGCTGGGCATCCTGTTTGCGGCATCCAGCATCACCTATTATCAGAGTTTTCACTTCATGGACGCCGGCATCGCATCGACTATCCTGTTTGTCTATCCCGTGATGGTGGCGGTGATTATGGCATTGTTCTTCAAGGAGCGTGTGACGGTGATGACCGTTGTAGCCATCTTGCTGTCGCTCATCGGCATTGGGCTGCTCTACAAGGGTGGGGCAGGGGTGTCGCTGAGCGTGATTGGCATCGTTCTGTGCATCCTTTCCTCGTTGGCCTATGCCATCTATATCGTTGTGGTCAATCAGTCGAGCATCAAGATGTCATCGTTCAAGGTCACGTTCTATGCCATGCTGGTGTGTGAAATCACATTGATACTCTATTCTTTCACGTCGCCCGAATTGTACCTTCATGCATTACCGTCGGCACGCGCATGGTCATTTGCCGTCTGGCTGAGCATTGTGCCCACCATCCTCTCGCTGGTGTTCATGACGGTCGCCGTTCATCATGTGGGCGCTACCCCTACGGCCATCTTGGGCGCCCTGGAGCCACTCACGGCGGTGACCATCGGAGTGATTGTTTTCGGTGAAACATTGACGCCACGCCTCATCGTCGGCATCCTGTTCATCCTGTTTGCCGTGATGCTCGTCGTGCTGGGCAAGGACCTGCACCTGCGCACCATCGCCCATGCCGTTTCCCGCCTGTGGCACTGGAGATGAAAGCGCCAAAGCATGGCGGTTCATTTGTTGCAGCTGATAGCCGTGCAACCACCTCAATGACGTTGTTGGTGAATATGTGACTCGGTCCCTCTTAGGACAATATGAGGTCAAAATAAGCCCCGAAAAAGATTAGAAGATGTTAAAAATCTGCCATTTTTGCTTAAAAATACCCTATAGGGCTCATTGAAATGAAGTGAAAATGAGAAAAAAATGCTATCTTTGCATTTAAATTATCAAAGAAAAAATCATGGATGTAAAGAAAGTCCTATTTATATCTCAAGAGATTGAGCCGTATGTCCCTGAACGACGTTTGTCTGTGATAGGAAGACTGTTCCCACAGGGTATCAAGGAACAAGGTGTAGAGGAACGTACCTTTATGCCCAAGTATGGCATGATCGCTGAGCGAAGCAACCAGTTGCACGAGATGATCAGATTGTCGGGTATGAACGTGATTATCGACGATACCGACCATCCCTTGATTATCAAGGTAGCGACATTGATACAGGCCCATTTCCAAGTCTATTTCATTTATAACGAGGACTACTTTGCAAGTAGCCGCATCGACGAGTTAGAGATGAATTGCTCACCTGGCGATAACGATGAACGCAGCATGTTCTTCGTGCGTGCGGTCATTGAGTCGATTCGCAAGATGCGGTGGGTTCCCGACATTATCCAGTGTACAGGTTGGATATCGGCTTTGGCGCCGGTTTACATCCGCACGCTCTATGGCGATGACCCGTCCTTCCGTGATGCAAAGATTGTTTCGGCGTTGTTCAATGAGTCAATACCTGCTCCTCTCAGTGCCAGACTGGCCGAGAAGATGCACCAGGATGGAGTGCCCAAGAGTGCCCTCAAGCCCATCAATGGCAAGGAATTGACCTATGAAGAACTGATGGCCTATTCATTGCGCTATTCCGATGCCGTAATCGAGTGTGAGGATGGTGTTAGCGCTCAGGTGCTTGAAGCTGCCGCCGAATTGCCTCACTTGCGTTTCGTCGAGGACGATGATGTCGTGAAGGTGAAAGACTTCTATGATTCACTGATCGGCTAAGCTGCTCATTCATCAGGTTTTTCGATATTCTTAAATATTCGTTTTTTCATTTCGGGAATATGAAACACTTTTTCAATGTGATACTGGCAGTGGCTGTGCTGCTTGCTTTGTACGCATGTAACGATGAGACAATCGGTGTATCCATTACCGACAGTGTTTCATCCATTATTGAGGATTCTTCTTTTGTCATCACGGGACACTCGGTGCGCAATGACCGAGTGCAGATGCGCACTAGCACCAAAATGCTGGGCGTGATTCAGGCCGATGGCTTTGGAGAACTCGCGGCCGAGGCGGTGACTTCGTGGATGCCCGCCATCAGCATTGATACCACAGGCACCTGTGCCGAGTGGATTGATTCCTGCCGCCTCAAGTTGCGTCTGCCTTACAGCAATGGTTTCACTGGAGACTCGCTGGCACCCATGCGACTGGATGTATATCGTCTGAACAAAACCCTTCCCAGCCCCATATACAGTGACTTTGACCCTTCAGGATACTACGACAGCAATGATTTATTGGCATCAGAGTCCTATTCTCCCACATCGGGATGGATGGAGATATCTACTTCTTATGTCTCAGGTACTGGTGCTCATGATACCGTGAGGGTTATTTCGGTCCCCATGCCCACCCAATTGGGGCGGGAATTGTTTAACGCCTACAAGAATAACCCTGAGACGTTTGCAAGCCCCCGGGCTTTTGCCGACATCTTCCCCGGTATCTATATTACAAACAGCTATGGCAGTGGCCATGTGTTGAATATCAAGGACACCGAGTTGGATGTCTATTACCACAAGCGTGTCCAGTTGACCGATACCACCGATACTATCTACTCGGGCCAAAGCCAATCCTACTTGGCATCAACCCCCGAGGTGGTTTCTAATAACATCATCCGCTTTAATATTGATGATGCCATCACCTCGATGGTGAACAGTGGAGAACCCCTTATCGTGGCTCCTGCAGGATATGAGGTACAAGTGCGCTTCCCCATCCAGGACATTATTGACAAGTACCAGTCCAATGTGGGAAATAACCAGTCCATTATCAACACACTGACTCTGGAACTGCCTGTGAGCATTCCCTTGACCGAGTATAATATCCAGCCGCCCACCTATCTGCTCATGGTCAAGACCTCCAAGAAGGAGACATTCATCAATGGCGATAGCCTGACGAACAACAAGGATTCATTCTATGCCATCTATAATGCCGCCAACAAGAAATATACATTTACCGGGTTGCGTGATTATGTCATCAACATCATTAACAATCAGGGCGGTATTGCCACCGAGGATGACATCAATTTCACCATCACACCTGTTGACGTGACCACCTATACCTACGCGCAGAACTATTCCTATTATTCCGGTTCTTCGTCTTCGTCTACGGTGACCAAGATTTCGCCCATGGTGTCGCGGCCCGCAATCGCCAGGTTGCTGCTGGACCAGGCAAAGATTAAAATTACCTATAGCAAACAAATTGTCAATTAATGTTTGCAGAGTAAGAAAAATGTGCTACCTTTGCACCCGCATTGTAAATCATCGCAGTGCACCAAGCCGCAATAGCTCAGTCGGTAGAGCATTTCATTCGTAACGAAAAGGTCGCGGGTTCGAGTCCCGCTCGCGGCTCAATCAAAGACGGGAACCAGGAGGTTTCCCGTCTTTTTTAAGTTTAAATGGATTATGGAAATAAGCGTCAAGGATTTCATGGAGCGTCAGCCCAATCACCCTAAGGTGGCTGAGACCGACCAATTCTATTTGTGGATTGCACTCAGGCTTGCCAAACTGTGGGATGAGTCGCCGTGGCTGCGGCAGCTGGACGACAGCGTGCGCCGCGATGTGGTGCTTGCTGTGACGGGCTACTATCAGGATGTGGTTGCCGACGGTGGCGTGTGGCGTTCTTTCACACGCCTGCACCGCAACAGGTACGGAGTGCCGTTGCCCAACTACCATTGCGGTGAAGATTATATCGACTATGAACTGAATCTCAATGATGTGCGTTTTGTGATGTGGTGGACCATCGTTGGCGAGGCCGGTGACATTGCCTGTGATCCTCAGGATTCGCAATTGGAGGCATTGGCAACGGCTTTCCACATGCTGCTCGATAAAGAATATGAGCAGGCACCCGTGCCGCGACAGTTCTGCATCGCCAGCGAGGTAGAACTCGATGATCCCGCCGATGCCAGGCGCATCTATGATTATGCCTATTGGCTATACTGGCGCAGTTTCCTGTTCAGGCCGTCATCCCAAGCCGTCATGAACAGGGCAATGCCCGAGGCTCAGGCCATCATTGCCCGTGCCGGGGACAGTGACGCGCGTCCCCTGTTGCAGGACCTCAATGAACGTCTGATGTACACCGAGCCTGTTGGACCCATTGCATTGACTACCGCCCAGTGGCTGCGCCTCATCATCGAGGACACGCTTCCATAACAGTTTTTTTCATCAAAAAAATGTCATCAAAAGAACTAGCCTCTTGATGACATTTTATTGATGGTTACATTGCTGTCCACTAAAAATTGTGGACGGTTAATAAATAAAATTTTCAAACAAACTCGGTTCACTTGAACCATTGAGTTCTTTGACATTGTTGAAATTCTGTTTGTCGAAAAGATCCCGTAACGAGGTCTTGTCAGTCAGTGAGATGCTCAGGATCTGGAGCGTTTCATATATGCTGCGCTCAAGCTTCATGTCATGTTGCACGA
>Ga0247609_10005687_pt1 | contig 12178 bp, 12 predicted proteins | sample 172DNAGHGlowgp2_FD_193487 | JGI IMG/M metagenome (GOLD analysis project Ga0247609, IMG submission 193487) | Sheep rumen microbial communities from Palmerston North, Manawatu-Wanganui, New Zealand - 1728 DNA GHGlow gp2 | ecosystem: Host-associated > Mammals > Digestive system > Stomach > Rumen ... | reverse complement strand
AACTCGTATACTAACTTCGTAGAGCAGATAGAGTGGAATGGTGACGAGAATTAGGGTCATCAAGTCGGGAGGAGTGATGATGGCGGCAACCAGCATGATGACGATGAGTGCGTGCTTCCGGTACTTATAGAGCATCCATGAGGAAACCACGCCCAACTTCCCAAGGAAGAAAGCAACGACGGGTAATTGGAAAACTACGCCCATCACCAGTGTCAACGAGACGAATGTAGAGATATAAGAGTCGAGCGTGATATTGCTCACTACCTTTGCCGACACGCTATAAGTGCCGAGAAAACGGAAGGAGATAGGGAACAGCACAAAGTAGCTCATCAGCACACCGAGCAGGAACAACACATAGATGATAACAGCCACTTGCACTGAATATTTGCGCTCATTCTCATAGAGGGCGGGAGAAATGAAGCGGAATAGCTCATATAAGATATAAGGTGACGCTCCAAGCAGCCCCAGATATACAGCTGTCGTGATGTGTGTCATGAACTGGCTCGACAGGTCGGTGGCAATCATATCCACGTGAAACTCTTCAAAACGGAAATCAATTCCGATTGCTTGCATGGTCGTTTCAAGCCAGCGATAGGTACAGAAATCCCATTCGCTCGGAGCCAACAATATGCTCCAAGTGATGTCTTTGAAACAGAAAACGACAACGGCAATCAGTCCTGCTACGCCAAGAATGCGAAAGAGCATTTGGCGGAACACTTCTAAATGTCCGCCAAATGTCAACAGATTGCCGTCCTCCTCAATTTCTTTATTTTGAAGATGTGGTTGCTGCTCCTGCATCAGTTTTTTCTGCTTCGAGTTTTGCTTCCGTTCCTTCTTCTGTTTCTTTTCCTTCTTCGCCATCTTCCTCAATATCTTCTTCAAGTGGTTCTTTCATGCCTTTCTTGAAGCTTTGTACGCCCTGACCCAAGCCCTTCATCATTTCGGGCAGTTTCTTTCCTCCGAAAAGAAGCAAAGCTAGCCCTCCAATCAAAAGTAATTCTGTTGTACCGATAAATAATAATTGTGATGCCATAGTTCTATTCTGAAACTAAAAATATTTCTTTCGAATCAAAGTTTATCTCCCAATGACCACCTATTGAAGATTCCCATTGATACTTTTCTGCCATTCTATCCCACCAATCCTGGAATTTCGTACTTGTTTCGCCTAAGTCCTTTACTAATTTCTCATACATTTCTGCATTGTCTGTAGTAAGAATCTTAGCAAGTTCATTTAACCCGTTGCGACGTTCGAAGAGCGTCTGAATTTCATTACGCTCTTCAGGAGTCACATGTCCTACAAGTTTCTTTGTTGCCATTATTTCCTGTATTCTGTATAGTTTAACAATCTTCCATTTGCGTGCCTTTCTACTCTTGCCGTATTGGTATCAGAGCTAATCAATACTATGACTGTATTCATCCAATTAAACACACGCCATCCATTATTTACTCCCACATAACTCAATTGTTGATTAAGTGGGCACAGAGGCATTGAGGGCATAACTTGGCCTGTAATGGTGTTTGATTCTGAGCCAAACAAATTGATTGTTGTCCGTCCATAGAAGTCCGTCCAATATGTAATTGTAACGGTTAAGCCAGTTGCGTTTGAATCCATTTTATTTCCTTGGGAATCGTAACACGCATAGAATTTGAAATTGTACACTTCGACATTCTGAGCCTGCGTAGAAGTAAATATGCTAAGGCATAATATGATTAATGATATAAATTGCTTCATGTTTTCAAATCTTTTGATATTTTTCAAACGGGTCTAAATAGTCAATTTCTTCTATATAATCGTGCCATAAAGGGTTCTTGCATTTACCTATCTTCTGTAGTAATTCCCTACTTGCATTTCTTTCCATGTGCGCTACTACACATTGCTCATGAGAAGGTGTATTGACTTCTAAGGTTGTTTTGCGATTGAGCCAGATACAACGCTTGCACTGATATGCATCACAATGTCGGCAAATGGGGGCATGGTCGAGCCTGTACAACTGCTTGTTCTTGATGTCAAGGCCGTGTTCCAAGTCGCCTACACTATCCTTCTCGTTCTCATAATAGAACGCAGGGCAGACATAGAACTTCCCGTTGGGTGCCAACGTGATATTACTTTCACCCGCCCCGCAGTTGTTCATCTCTTTGAGCATTATGCGGTCGGTCAGCAGGTTGAGCTGTGGCGACTTGCCTGCAACATATAGCCTTTTCATCTCTGTAGCTAACTCAGAGAGGATATGATTGTAACGCTCAAAATCCCCGTCAGTGAAGGCCTCAACATCTGTAACAACAACATTCAGTCGGGACACCTTCCCCAGAACGGACTTCAAAAAGGCAAATCTGTCAAACAGATTGGCTTTGTCTGTGCGCAAAACGTAAGCCTTGTCCTCCTTGAACTTGTAGTATTGTAGACTCATCCAGTCGTGAAGGACTATAACGTCAGCCTCATCGGCCAATTCCTCGTCAGTCGTAAGAGATGATACAATCTTGCTATGGTCTATCGTCTCGACAGTATCTTTATACACCTGCGTCATTTCATAGTCAGGATATACGAACTGAATCATCAGATTCTCCATCATACCAAAGCGGATACCCTTCTTCAGTGTTTCAAGCGGCATAAGATTCGCTTCGTGCTTTGGATTGTCACAGTGGCAATACGTAGTACTTGTATCGTCCAATAATATAATAAGGTATTGCAACATAGTCTTAGCAGATTTCTGGTCTCACTTCGCGCTTGTTTTCCTCAAACTCCTCACGCAGTCCTTCCAGTTCCAACTTACGATAGAGTTTGTTCCAGTAGTAGTTGTTGGCTCGGACACGGGCTTTGTGCATCTTACAGATAGCTGTCGATCGTTGATAAATAGTGTTCGTATCTGCTGAATCATAGTTTTCTCCTTGACACCAAGCACAGCCATTGGCGACTTCACAATTTATACACTCGTCTGAGGATTGTGTACAACGGTCTAACGTCAAGAATGGGCGTAGTTTGTTTTTGTATATTCCGTCTCTCACGTTTCCAATAATCCATGCTTTCTTATTTCTCAATGAATACTGAGCAAAGCGAGTACAAGGATAAAAATTGCCAGCAGCATCAATGGAAAGCATCCTTCCAGCTCCACACCAATTTTGGTTTTCTAGTTCTCGGTCCATAGGTTTTCCCAATGATTCTACAAAGAATGAACAATAATAATTCTTGAAATAACCTTCGTCAATAATTGCATCGGCTAATTTAATTAACTGTTCCTCAAATAAGAGGTTGTCACCTTCTTTCCAAACGTTTTCTCCTACGCAGTTTATATTAACTTCCGTAATTCCCAGTGAGAACAAATGTATGACAGATTCTTTTACATAGGGTATGTCTGCAGAAGATATAGTCACCTTTGTAGCTGCTCCAGGAAATTGCTTCAGCCATAGCGGGATGTTGCGGACCACGTCATCATAGCTTCCTTTTTCGTCTTCTGGTCGTGGCTGAATGCCCCGCTCCATCTCTGGTGTTTTCCAGATACGATTCAGGTCGTGCTTCCGTTTCGTACCGTCGATAGTAATACCTATTGACAGGTGACTTTGGTTCTTCTTGACAAACTTTTGCACTTTATCCGTATGATAGTTGATACCATTGGTCGAAAAAGAGAATCGATAGGAGTTGAACCAATGGTGATTTCGACGATACATTTCTGTCTTCAGATAATCGCAAATTCTGTCTATCAACTCTATTTCGAGAAAAGGCTCACCTCCTATAAAGTCCCACACGACAGACTCTTCAGGAAAATCAGACTCATGAGAAAGTATATAGTCTATAGCTTGTTTTGCGACATCCCATGACATCCTTTCTGAAGAGTTCTTGCCTACCAGATAACAGTATTTGCAAGCCAACTGACAATCCTTCGTAACAATAAATGTTATATATTTAGAAACACCTCTTTTCCAAATACGCGAACCTTGATATTCTATCATAAGAAGAATAATATTTAGGAGGATGTGCCTATCTTGGCACACCCCCCAATGTTTGTAATTAGGTTACTTCGTGTTACTATAACCGCCTCTACAGCCGCCCGAACAACTGGTGTTGCAAGATCCTTGGCAACCAGAATAGCAACTCGTTTGACATGAAGTAGCACACGAGTGATCACATCCTGTTGTTTGAACTCCTGAAGCGTTCATAACACCGGGTACATTTGCCAGCACAATGGCACCCAAAATGGGCAGCGCACCCTTGGCAGCCCTCTTGAAGAACTCACGACGTGACTGGAGTTCTTCGTTCTTCTTGTTCTTCTGCATAATTGTATAGAACTTAAAAGATGCCTATGAACTCCCAATTCAGCGTTAATATTTGTGTTTAAATCTGGAAAAGAAAAAGACGTGGGAGTTTATTCCTCCGCGCCTATCCCTGATGTCAGGCTCTCGCATTGCCCCTTTGCAAGGATAAGCAACGCAAGCCAGCCCACGCCGAGTAGTATTATAGATACAACTCAACGCTACACCTTATTATATAATAGGAGCAACGAATCGTTGGGATATAATACACCCACGCGAACGCCTCGTTGCATTACCGCCGTGCAAAGATTCAAACTTGCGAGATTTGACATCACAGACAGGTAACGTTCAGAAAACGTCCTTTCCCTTCGGCTGTCCTTACAAGCGGTGTTCTCAGCCTCTGGATTCCATCGATGTTTGTTTTGACCCGCCCTGCCCTCACAGCCATCAGCCATTCTTGCGTCCCTTACGGTAGCAAGCGAGTAAACTCGAGCGGCTGGCCTCCGACAACTTGGACTGGCTTAGTCGGTGGCAAAATTACAAAAAAAACGGCAGAAAACTTTCTTTTTTGATAAAAATCTTCGAAAATTTTGGATTATTCAAGAAAATGTACTATGTTTGCAGCCAATCTTATGAAGATTCTCGGATAAGATAGTCCGAATCAAACGATAACAGAACCCGTCGGCATCCCGTAGATCTGCTGGCGGGTCACCTTTTTATAGATAGTAGTGAGCAATCAGAAGTCGCGCACGATAGAAGAGCTATCATGCGCTTGTGAATATCCTATTTGGACGTTTATTGTTTTAACAGATTCCTATTACTATTCCCCTCCAAGACTTGCATCTGCTGAATAGCAATCTGGTTCAGTTTCACAAGCCTTTCTCCCTGTGGAACACCATCATTGATAAGCACAGCATTGATATTCTCCATATTCGACAAGCATATCAATTCGTTGATAGTGGCATAGTCGCGGATATTGCCTTTCAATTCAGGATTTGCCTCGCGCCACTGCTTAGCAGTTATTCCAAACATTGCCACATTCAGCACATCAGCTTCTTCTGCATAGATAACACTGGCTTGTGCTGGGGTGATTTCCTCTGGGATCAAGTGGCTCTTGATGGCATCGGTATGAATGTGGTAGTTAATCTTGGATAGTTCCCGTTTGGCCGTCCAGCCCAACATTTTTTGCTCCTCGGCTTTCAGTCGCTGGTATTCCTTGACCAGTAGCAGTTGGAATTTCGGGCTTATCCACATGCCAAAGTGGTAGGCTATATCTCGGTGGGCATAAGTGCCACCATAGCGTCCCGCTTTAGAAAAGATACCAATGGCACAAGTCTTTTCTATCCATGTCTTGACTGACAGGACAAAGTTGTTGCTCCCCGCCATGTTTCTAAAAGTACCGAATTCGGTACAATTAAAATTGGGATTGTAGAGCATTTCCCATTCTCCGAGGTACTCAATCGTGCTTTTCAGACTGAGCCAACGGAAGATGATGTGCTCCTGCAACTGACTACGAGCCATATCCGTCAGCGAAATGTAATCATCTTCATTATGAGAAATGATGGTTATCTCTGTATTCTGGAGTTAATCTTTGCCATAAGTAATCTGTCTGTTATGAATTATGTGTGCAAAGATAGTATTTTCTGAGAATATCCCCGCTTTTTGGGGACTGTTTTCGCTTTTATCCCGATTATTATTAGTAAATTTGCATCTTATTTGCAATCTATAACCGTAAAACAAGATATTATTGACAATGCACGGCAAGAGGTTGTCGTGTATGTGAACAAGCATTCCGACTTGATGTTCTGGCATATAGGTCATTATATCAATGAGGATGTTGCCTCCTTCTCTGGTGCAGATTGCATGAGTATTCAGCCTGAATGCGATGCGTATTCAGGCTGAATACTATGCTCATTCAGCCTCGTTGCTCATTTTCATACAATCAAGAGCGTCGTCTGCATAGCCATTCACGCTCGCTTGCAATTTTTTGTCTTGAAAAACGAAAAATTGACTTCTTGCCTACATCTTTTATAACATACTGATTATCAATTAGTTGCAATTCAGTACAAATTACGTCACAATTCAGTACGAATTACAGTGCAATTCAGCACGAACGGCAAGCTAATTCAGCACGAATCTCAAAAACAGCTAGTTTTTTAATGAAATTCTTTGATTATTCCCGAAAACATTATAACTTTGCAAACGAGAATTGAAGATATGGGTGTAACATTCGACGATACAAAGAAAATATTTGTGTTCGACTTCGAACACGATGGTACTGAAGACATCGTCTGCCTGACAGGTAGTGGCTATCAGGTAGAAGCCTTTGGCAAATGCTTTTACTATGGCTACGAATTCTCTGAGCAAGTAGAAAGTTCTGTACGTACCGCTTTTATTAAATATGTGAAGTTCACTGAGTCCTTACAGAACAACCCTGATTTGACAAATTTCATCAAGAAAGCGATTGACAATCTCCACAAAAAGATCAATCTCTACAACTATGATCTTGTGGTAATGCCAGAATCATCGAGTAAGGTAAATCAGTACATGCTGCGTTATATCTACAGATTTGCCCAACCCACATTGTACAAAATGACGCTTGTGAAAGCTCTTCCTTCGAATATATCTTTCGATATGAAAGCCTACGAAAAGCAATATCTTGACGATATACTGGAAAATGGAATGCCTCGCTATTCGCAAGCAGCGAAAGAACAGGCCAAGAGCTCTATCAATGCTATGCTGGAGATGATACATAAGAAGGACTACTTCACAATTGCCAAGGATGTGAAAAAGAGCCGGCTCCGCCCGTATATTATGAATTTTCTCAGATTCGAATCCGAGGAAGAAAAGGAGCTTTGTTCAGTGATCCGTCAGCAGAACGTGCTGGTCATAGACGATGTTACAACCAGTGGCTCAACCCTCAATGAGGTTCTTCGTACGCTTCGAATTCTTAACGAAGATAACGAAATAACCATCTTCAGTCTCATCGGCCGCAACGACCTGATGGCGGAGTCGTTATAAATGCTCCAGAATTGACGCTATAAAAGTTAGTAGAGACGACCTACATCTGGACGAGAAATACACAAAAAGAGAAATTCTGTACGAAGATTAGCTTAAAAACATTCATTTTTAGTAAAAAAAGAATGGGATTTGCGAGGAATAAGAAAAATAGTTTTATCTTTGCAACAAATTAGCAGCATTATGACTGGTGCAACTCGATATTATCGCCATTTTAAGGGTGGCAAATATAAAGTTCTGGCTATTGGTCAGGACAGTGAGTCGCTAACAGTTGTTGTAGTATACCAAGCTTTGTATGGTGACCATAAAGTATGGGTTCGTCCCAAAGAGATGTTTGATGGTACTGTTGAAAAAGACGGCAAAATTATGAAGCGTTTCACAGAAATCACAGAGGAAGAGGCTTATGAGAAGTGAAGAGGACAAAGCATATCTTGCCCATAAACATAAAGGAGGAAAGGCCAATGCCAAAGGTGGACTTTACGAGGATTGTTATGCTGTATTCCAGATTGTTTCGTGCATTGCCAAATATAAGGTTTCTTTGGATGGTGTTGCCTTTCAGACTCAAATGGAGGACACCTTTGTTGACGATCTGCTTATTGCTCATCCAGACAAAAACGTATATCACCAACTGAAAAACACCCAGGAACTAACTTGGAACACGAAATCGTCTGATAGAACAGTAGTATCCGACTTTGAGAACCAAATTAAAGACTGTAAGGAACGTCATGAGCAATTTGCTCTGAAACTGGTTTTTTCTGCAGCAAAAAGCAAAGTTGGCGAGAGCATTCCATACAACATTAAAGATTATACCATTGCAGAATTTTTCCCATACGAGAGAGATTTAAATGGTCTTATTCTTATCAGTGACAGGTTTCAAGATGTTCTCAGACAGATATCGGTTAATGGCAAAGATGCAACAGTTGATGAGTTGGTTAATATCGCGATGGTATTTCTTGGAACTTGGAGAAGTTGCGGTAACGAAAAGAAAGTACGATTGGCTGATATTGTCACACGCTCAATGGGTTTGAAGCATTTCAATCTGACCATATTCCCGAATGGCACTATCAGTCCTGCATGCCGTGAGATCTTGGACTGCATAGAAGGGCTTCACTATTCTGCAATCGGTAGAATGTTTTACTGGCAACTGGGTGATTTCACTGGCACTTGTCCATGGCCTGAAAGCAAAGAGCAGGAAATCATAGATAAAAAGCCAACTACAAGGCGTGAGTTGGTTGCCATTTTATAAAATAAGAGGGCTTATGAGACAATTCGTAAATCTTCAATATGGTAACGAGTCCGTCATCAGAGCATCGCTTAATGCTCTCGCGGATAAAAAAACTGGCATTGACAGGTATCGTAATGCTTTCCGCCTGTTGGGCATCGAACTTGGAAAAGTGTTGGCTTCGGAGTACAAATCCATTTCTGCCAGTCAGACTATGTTGGTTTGTGCCTCGGAAGATGCAGACTGGTTGGCTAATGGCGTAGAGGCGGGTTTAAACATAGGAGAATTGAAGAAATCCGTTTATTGGAGTTCTCGCGAGACCGTCTATATCAATGAAGACGGCTCTAAAGTGGAAATATCTCCTATTGAGAAGGCATACGAAGAAATGATAAACGATTGTCAATTGTTGATTATCGTAAAATCCATCATAAGCACTTCGTGTGTAGTAAAGACTCAATTAACCAGACTGATAGGAAGACTATCACCACAAAGAATCGCCATAGTTGCTCCTGTCATGTATAAGGATGGAATTCCGAACTTAATGCAAGAATTTCCTAACGAGATAAACAGTAAGTTTCATTTTATTACCTTTGCCATCGATGACGAACGTGTTGGCAGTGAGGTAATACCAGGCGTTGGTGGTATGGTGTACCCTCGTTTAGGGTTAGGCAATATGGAAGAGAAAAATCGCTATATACCCAAAATGGTACTTAATAAACTATAGTCAAGAAGGTATTCCTCGACCAATAGGACTAATAAACGGCCATCGCCGTCAGTGAGCATAAGCAAACTTGTGTTGCGCCAATGTGGTTTGGAAGTACAACTGTATAACAATAGGTAACGAAACGGCATGGCAAAGGTCAGTATCATCATACCCGTCTATAACACAGGGCAGTATCTGGAACAGACCTTGCGCTGTCTGACTGAGCAGACGCTGAGCGACATTGAGATATTGGTGGCAGACGACGGGTCGACAGACAACAGTGCAGCGATTGTCGGGAAGATGCAGCAAGAAGACGGTCGCATCCGCTATTTCCACCAGGAGAACCGCGGGCAGTCGGCCGCCCGAAATCTGGCGCTGCAACAGGCTACAGGCGACTACATCTACTTCATGGACTCGGACGACCTGATTGATACCGATGCGCTGCGCCAATGTTATGACTATGCCGAGATGACCAGAGCCGACTTCGTGTTCTTCGATGGCGACATTCTCTATGAAGACGGTACCAACGAGCTGGCATGGAACTACCATCGCACGGGTCTTTTTGCCGAACAGACGGCCTACGAGGGGGAGTTCTTGCTCAACAAGGTGCTCGACACCGAGAAGCACAGCTGCGTGGTGTGGCTGCTCTTCATCCGCCGCAGCTATCTGACGAGCATCAACCTGACGTTCCATGAGGGTATCATCCACGAAGATGAGCTGTTCACCACAAAGCTGACCCTGCAGAGCCGTCGCATCTTCTGTCTGCAACAGTGCTTTGTGAGCCACCGCGTCAGAACCACATCGACTATGGGCAAGCACTACGCCCGTCGTAACATCGACTGCTATCTGACGGTCATCGACGAGCTATTCAAGTTTCAGGACTCGCCTGTCATCCGTAAGTTTGCCCGCTACACACTCTCAAAGGTCTTCTACACGGGTCATCTCATCCCCAGGAAAGACAAACCCGCCGTGTTCTGGCGGGCAGTGAGATCGGGCTATCTGTCCTATATCGGTATGAAGTCAGTAATGGTTTTCTGGCTAAAATAGCGCCTATCCTGTTTTTTTTGCCTTTCGTCTTGCTCGAATTCATATTATTTTCGTAATTTTGCGCCCTGATAAGTCATCGCCCCGTCCGTTAAGGGGTTATTCAAACAACAAAAACAAACAGAACAAAATGAAAGTAATGAAATTCGGCGGAACGTCCGTAGGTTCCGTAAACAGTATTCTAAGCTTGAAGAGAATTGTGGAGGCAGAGGCCCGCAAAGAGTCAGTCATCGTTGTCGTGAGCGCGCTCAACGGCATCACCGACCAGCTGCTTGCCACCTCCGAAATGGCAAAGAAGGGCGACAAGCAGTATCGCGAGGAATACGACGCGATGGTGCTGCGCCACCACCGGATGATTGATGCCATCATCACCGACAACCAGAAAAGAGCCGACCTGCTCAATCAGGTGGACAAGCTTTTCGACCAGTTGAAGAGCATCTACTACGGTGTGTACCTCATTCACGACCTGAGCGAGAAAACACAAGACACCATCATCAGCTACGGTGAGCGTCTGAGTTCACACATCGTGGCTGCCGTCATAGAGAATGGCGTTCGCATCAATTCACGCGACTTTATCCGCACGGAGAAGAAACACGGCAAGCACGTGATTGATGCCGACCTGACCACGCAGTTGGTTAAAGAGACCTTCAGTTCAGTATGTGGCGACACTGTCGCAACAAACAAGACTGTCTACGTTGTCCCCGGTTTCATTGCTCGCGACCGTGACAGCCACGAGACGACCAATCTGGGTCGTGGCGGCTCTGACTACACGGCCTCTATCCTGGCCGCTGTGCTGAATGCTGAGGTGCTGGAGATATGGACGGATGTCGACGGCTTCATGACTGCTGACCCGAAGGTCATCCAGACAGCCTACACCATCAACGAGCTGTCATACATCGAGGCGATGGAGCTCTGCAACTTCGGTGCAAAGGTCATTTATCCCCCGACCATCTATCCCGTCTGTGTGAAAAATATCCCCATCAAGGTGAAGAACACCTTCAACCCTGAGCATCCGGGAACACTCATCAAGGCCAAGATTGAGAACGATCAGAAGCCCATCAAGGGCATCTCCTCGATCAAGGGCACTTCACTAATCACCGTAACAGGTCTGTCGATGGTGGGTGTGATCGGCGTGAACCGCCGCATCTTCACCACGCTGGCCGACGAGGGAATCTCGGTGTTTATGGTGTCGCAGGCTTCGTCGGAGAACTCCACCTCTATCGGTGTGCGCGATGAAGATGCCGAGGCAGCCGCAAAGGCTCTGAACAATGAGTTTGCCAAGGAGATTGAGACGGGCGCTATGTTCCCCATGCAGGTGGAAAGCGGACTGGCCACCATCGCCATCGTGGGTGAGAACATGAAGCAGACACCCGGTATCGCAGGCAAGCTGTTCGGCACATTGGGCCGCTCAGGCATCAGCGTGATTGCCTGTGCCCAGGGAGCCTCAGAGACCAACATCTCGTTTGTGGTCGACGGCAAATTCCTGCGCAAGTCGCTCAACGTGCTGCACGACTCGTTCTTCCTGTCAGAATATAAGGTATTGAACCTCTTCATCTGTGGCATCGGCACCGTGGGCGGCATGCTCCTGGAACAGATCCGCACCCAGCAGCAGGTGCTCATGCAGAAGAAGCGCCTGAAGCTGAACGTGGTAGGCATCTCGGATGTGAGCAACTTCGTACTCGACCGTGATGGCATCGACCTCGACAACTACGAGCAGCGCCTCCGTGCCGGTGAGCCTGCCAACACCGAGAAAATGCGTGATGAAATCGTGAAGATGAACATCTTCAACTCCGTCTTCGTCGACTGTACGGCCAGCCGCCAGATTGCCACCCTCTACCAGACGCTTCTGGAGCATAACATCTCTGTGGTGGCTGCTAACAAGATTGCGGCCTCTGGCGACTACGACAGCTACCTGAAGCTGAAACAGACGGCTCGCGACCGTGGCG
>Ga0247609_10005686_pt1 | contig 12179 bp, 6 predicted proteins | sample 172DNAGHGlowgp2_FD_193487 | JGI IMG/M metagenome (GOLD analysis project Ga0247609, IMG submission 193487) | Sheep rumen microbial communities from Palmerston North, Manawatu-Wanganui, New Zealand - 1728 DNA GHGlow gp2 | ecosystem: Host-associated > Mammals > Digestive system > Stomach > Rumen ... | reverse complement strand
ATATTTAAATTTTTTTTTTTTTTTTTTTTTAAAAAAATTTTTTTTTTTTTTTTTGGAGAAAATCGTAAAAAAAAAAATTTATGAGGTCAAAAAAATATTTGACTATATGTTTTCATTTTTTTCTACTACATTTTTTTAAGATTCGCTCTACATCTAGCTTTTTGGCACTTTTTTTTTTCAGATTGTAGTAGAAAACGGTTTTTTTACTTACTACAAAATTATTATTATTAAAAGCCTAAAAACCTAGTACTGGCGCGGCTAAAACGGCATTTTTTTGAGGAATTTTTTGTAGTAGCTCTGTAGTAGAAAATGGCTAAAATGTAGTAGAAAATATTTTCCATTTTCTACTACAAATTTTTTCCGATCAAAGGCAAAAAAAAAAATGACCTCTCACATTTGAGAAGTCGCAGATAAAAAATTTTTGCCGGAAGTTTTTAATCCGACTCAAGAGAATCTTTGGTAAAGACGTAGAGCCAAACAGATTTTTCTTCCACGCGCTGAATCTTTTGAAATGGATGCTTGGGATTGTCGGTGGATTCAAAAAAATTATGTTCGCCAAAGCCTCTGATGATAGCATTTGAGGAAGGGAAATCTTTCAAAATTTCACGCAAGGCTCGCGGAAAAATTCCCACTGTGCCATTATTAAATTTTACGCCGTAAATTTCGTAAGCGTCCCCCTCTGGAAATAAAAATTTTTTCCCATCTTGGGCTTGAACTTTAAAGTAACGCGGATGGCTGGAAATAAATTCTCTGACCGTTTGGAGAGCCCGACGCACATTGGTTGCCAGACTTTTTCGGGGTAATTCCTTTATCAGAATATCAAAGTCAGCTATACATTCTTCCTTCGCGAGCGCATAAGTAAAATTCAACATGGTCTGCAGATGAATCAGAGCAGTATGAAAAGCCGCAACGCTTGAAATATGATTCGGCATAAGATTTTTTTCTTTCTTGCGGTACTCTGATTCAAGAAAATTATAATCCTGCAAAATTTTGTCATCATTGGCAATGATATATTCAATCCATTTTTTTCCGACTTGCCCGTAATGTTGCTTTACAAACTGATGAATTTCAATAGCCAAGGCGTTATCAAAAATTTTGGGGTGAGTGATTTCCAAAATTCTGCTGATAGCTCCTTCACCACTAAATTCATTTGTCAACGACTGCTCGCCGGTTGAAATTCTCACGCCGCGAAAATATTTTCTTGTTTGCAAAGAATTATCTTTTTGATTCCTTGAGCGATTAACGCCCGATTCAAAGTTGTAAATCAGTGTATCAATGTTATCACGAATTTTTTTATTTGCTGATTGAAGTTCATCTATAAAGGAGGGCAAGTCGTTGAAAAGAACTCCCATCGTATCGAAAGAATTAGTAGTACCGTCAAATTTAAATTTAATCTTATCAGGGTTGCCAAAAATTGACAGAGCAAACTTCACAGCGGCAGATTTTCCATTACCGCTCGGTGTAGCAAGATGAAGTTGTAAATTGCGAATGTTGAGCAAATGAATAAGTGGAGCGGATGCGGCAGCACCTATTACGATTCGGGCGACTATGGAGGCGGATTTAACTTTCTTGAACATCTGTACCCATTTTCCAAAACTTCCACGAATAGCGAAGGCTTGTTGGAAATCGAAGTTCCCGCCACGAACAATAAAATTTTCACCGTCACCGGGTGGGTAAATAAATTTCGTGAAAGAATCGTCTGTCCAACCGGGTTGTCGGTACATTTTACAAGTTGGAATTTTTTCGCGATTTTCCTTATCTCCGATCAAATGCATAAGGTAAGATGACAAATATTTTGATTCTTGACTTGAGAAATTTGCTCCGAAATCGGTCAATTCTAAGATTTTTTTTCCATCAGCGATTGTTTGAGCGTCAAAAATTGAACGTCGCCAAATTCCTTTTTCATCACGGATTGCAACTTCATAATTAGTTAAGTTTGTATCAGGATTGATAAATTTTTTTGTCGGAAGAATGGGATTTAATGTAAGTTGTTTCCTTACGCCTTTGATAATGGCGGTTATACCGTCATGCGAAAAAGTGGATTCAAAGGAAATTGGAAGAGCAAGTTCTATCGGAGCGTCAGGACAATTTGTACGTGTCGTGAGCGTACTCAAAAAGGCTTGTTGTTCATCAAATTTTTTCTGTACGGATTCTTGAGCAAGATGTCTTTGATAATCCTCATGTTCCTTACGGATTTTGCTAACTTGAAAATCGACAGTGCGGCGCAAATCGCTGAGAGAAAATTTAGCCAGTGAAACAATATCTGATGTGTCAGTTTCAGCTTTTTCTTCGATTTTCATCTTATCTCGCGCATTTTTTTTTGCCGCAATGAATTGATTAAAAAATTTCGTATGGTAGTCAATCAAAAAATCGTAAAATTTGCAAATAGCGACGGAACGAATATTTTTGTTGTCGGTGACAATGGATATTGTAAAATTTTCGACCGTCAGTTTACTTAAAAATTTTTGTGCATTATGAATTTCTTGAAGTGTATCCGGATTGATTGAGCCGTTTACTTCACTCCAAGTAGAAATTTTTTGTTCAAATGCAGTTTTTTCAGCGATTTCTTTGAGAGCAATTTCGGCGGATTGGTAAATCTCGCAGATAATTTTTTGGAGTTCAGCTGAATCTTTTTGTAAAATATCATTTGCGTCAATCTTTGATTCAGTTTCTGACAAGAAAGTTGCAACCGTCGGGCAATTCGCTTGAATCAATTTTTCACACAAATTTTCAGCTGATTTCTTGCCCGTTTCATCAGAGTCCAGTAACAAAATAAATTGCGGCTTGATAGAATTTTTTTCTTTGGAGCGTTTTGCAATTTCATCAAGTAAAGTTTTTCCTGCATCTGCCCCACCGAGAGCGACAACAGGAAATTTTCCGTTAGTTGCTTGCCAAATACTCATTGCATCGATGTAGCCTTCAACAACAAGAATTGGCTTTTCAGAATCAAGAGCAGTTGAATTGAAAAGCATTTTTACTCCGGAATGTTGCTTGGCTTTTACGGTTTTTTGAATATTGATAGGTAGAGATTCAAGCGATACGGCGAGTCTTGCGAGGAAAGTGGTATTTGAGGCAGGGATAATGACACGCGGAGTTTTTTCTTTACCCCATTGCGGAAAAAAACCGCAATCGAAATGTTTAAGCGTTTTTAAAGTCAGACCGCGCCAACTTCCACTGGTTGAGTTAAGCCACGATTCTAAATTTGCTTGTGTGTTGGCAAGAAATCTGGAGTAATCTTTAGGTACTTTTTTTGGATTTTCGCTTGACGTTGTTGGAGGTAAATCATACAATGACTTAAAATCATTGTAGTTTATGTGGCAGATCTTTGCTCCAATAGCGAGTAACTCGCAGAAACCTTCAAAATTGTTTTTGTTGATGTTGTTCACATTTGCAATAATTTTGAGCAAATCGCCGTTGAAAAGACAATCTCCACGCCTGCAACCATACAACCAAACGCCATTATTAAGCGTGGGAGTTACTCCCGTAGCGTCCTTTCCTGACCCGTTACCGCAAATCGGACAGATAAATCCGCCGTGTTTTGCCGCTGTAAGAAAATTACTCGGCTCAGTTCCGTTGATAACATCTTTCAGAATTTCCCTATCTCTGTATGATAAAGATTTGATAGCGGAAACGTCCATTTCAGATACAACAATGTTAAACATATTTTATCTCCGTTCAATATGACACTCGGCAAGTTGGGGGACGAGTCTTGTGTCTGATTGAGCAATCTGCGCCTTGACGTAAGTTAAGGCGTTTTAAATTTTTCCTTGTTTGGAATAATAGCATTAAAATCGCTTTCCAAATTCTTATATTTTTGCTTTATTCAAAAGTAACTTGAGGGAAAGTTACTTTGAAATGTCATCAAGTTGATAATGTGCCTTAAAGTCTATGAAATTTAAGATTTCATTTTGGGCGGAAGTTGAAAGGATAGAAAATTTTTCTACAAAATGTGAAATATTTTTTTCATTGGCTGGCTTTGATGTTCCATACATAAGTTCATCTAAACTAACATTATACAGTTCAGCAAAATTTTTTAATTCTTCGGCAGAAATTTTGCGCTTATTAGATTCAATGGCAACCAATGCAGTTCGTGGAATATTTAATTTGTTTGCGACAAATTCTTGAGATAAGTGTCGATTTTTTCTTAAATTCTTAAGTCGAGCATACATAAAAATCACCTCCAACAGATATTATCTGAAATAGTCTGAAATGTCAACATTGTTTGATTGTTTTTCCGACAATTCTAATAAAAAAACAAAAACATAAGATTTTGGGAATCTTTTTTGGTGAGATAATTTCGCCAAAGGAGGTTTTTCAAGTGGCAAGTTATCACTTGAGGCTGAAGAATGACAGAAAACCTAACGGGCAAAAAGTATCTGCAAAAGGACACGCAGACTACATTCTACGCGAGGACGGAAAAGCTCACGCGGATTATATCAATCGCGAAGGATTTCAGAGCAATAGGGATGATTGTGTTTTCAAGGGCAGTCAGTTGCCAAAATGGGCAAAAGGCTCGGCACAACAGTTTTTCTCTGCGGCGACTCGCTATGAGGATAAGGGAAACAGGCGCTACAAAGAAATAGAACTTTCTTTGCCTAACGAGTTGACGTTGGAGCAAAATCGCGAGATTGTCGACAGATTCATTGCGAATCATTTATCGAATCATTATTACGCCTACGCAATCCATGATAAATCGGGCGAGTTATCGGGACAACGTCATCCACACGTTCACATTATGTTTTCCGAGCGTCTTATCGACGACGTGGAAAAAGTGAGTGAGCGACCGGCTTACAAATATTTTCGTAGAGCGGCAAAAACGTTGAAAGGCGAGCAAGTAGCAAGTTTTGAGCGACGACGGGATCACGGCGCTCCTAAAGATAAAAAATGGCACGATAAAAATTTTTTGAAAGAAATTCGCGCTGACTTTGCGACCATACAGAACGAAATATTGGCAAAAAACGGCTTTTCGGTTAGAGTGGATCATCGCACATTGCAAGCTCAAAAAAAAGAGGCGGAACGTAACGGCGATGAAATCCTCGTTCAAGTGTATAATAGAAAGCCAGAGAAATATATAGGAGTGATGTCAACACATTTAGGTGATGAATCGGTGAAAAATTTGTTGTCGGAACGTGTGAAACGACAAGAACAAGAAGATGCAATATTCCAGCTGGATTTTCAAAAGAAAATGGCGTTAGAAATAGAAGTGCAAAAATTGGTGTCGCAAGTAGAAATAGCAGTTCTCTCCATGTCAAAAGCTGAAAAAATTTTGCCGCAGGAAGTGTTGTCAGAATTGGCACAAATTAAAAATCTCAAAAAGTCGTGGCAGAAAGTCCATACGGCAACAGAAAAAGTGCTGTCTGAATATCTGACGATAGATGAAAGAAAATTACTGATAGATTTTAAAGGTAAAGTGGGTGAACGACAAAATTTAAACTCGTTGTTACAAGAGATAGCCCGTCCTAAAGAAACGCACGTTCAAAATCTTCAGGCATATGAAGAAATAACGCAATCAATAGCCAACAAAATGCGTTATTTGGACGCAGACATTGAAAAAATACGTCCGAAAGTTCTTGAATTGGAAAAAAAATTAGACAACATAGGAAGGCAGAAAAATATTCGGCAGGTCATTCACAATAATTTGCAAAGCAACTTGGAAAAATTAGCACAACTTAAAACGCAGTCGACTGCGTTTTTGCAGTACGTTAAAAATTTAGAGCACATAGAGACATCTCAAAGCGCAGTCAACAAGATATTCAGTTTTTCAGAAGTTGAACGCATAGTAAAACAGCAGTATTCTGATTTGAAGACTCAGTACGAGAAAAAGGTAGCTGAGCGCAATGCGTTGAAATTAAAAGTTATATCGGCGAGCAGAGCAATAGCAATGGCTAAGAATATTTTTGTGCGCGGCGGCTTTAAAGAATTGAGGGCAAAAGAAAATCGATGTCGAAAGCTGTCAAAAAAGTACGAGCGAGATTGTGAGCAATATCAGCGACAAAAAGAAATTTTTCAAGCGACCGATTGGCAAGATAACGGGCAAAGGATTCAAGCCATTTATTACTTGACTAAAGATAAAATCCGATTGGAAGGTATCCATCGAAAAATCCAGCTAATTCAAGAGCAAATTAACGCTACGTCTGCTGACTTGGAAAAACGTTGTGAGACGCCAAAAGCAAAACAAACAACAGGGCTTATCGCCGCCAGTATTTTAAGAAATAATTTGAAATATGTGCGCGAATACGAAAAAACGAACCAATGCGTAAAAGAAATGTCAAAGAACGTTCAAATTTTTAAGAAACGTCTCGCTAATTTGAAAGAGAACGTACCGAAAAAACTAAAAAAATGCTACTATCAAGTAATTTCGGCAGATAATACTGCAACCCAACATTCACCTTCGACTTTGACATCGTTGGTGTCGATAATCGCCGACGCTTTAAATCACGAACCGGTAGCAATGGCACAAGTGGTATGTCTTTCCAGCGACGATCTGCTGGAGAAAGATTGGGAATGGCTTACAGAATTTGAAAAAGACGAGCTTATGATAAAAAAGATAATTCGTGATTTGTAAGATTCCTGATTCGCAAGGAAATGTTCACTTACCACTTATCTTGCGATAAGTGCGAAAAAAACCGCAGGAGGGAGCGGTTTTTCAACGTGAAAAATTTGTCGCTCGCCTAAAACTCGCTGAACCTGCGGTTGGCTTTTTTCTTATTTATTTTTGGAAAAAATTTTCAAAAGTTAATTTCTATATTTAATTCTCACTTATTATTTTAGCTGGAAATTGTTTATATTCTTCATTCCATTCCTGAATACTTAAAACTTTTAAATCGTCTATCATCGTTTCAATCATCATTATTCCTTGAGATTCACTCTTATTTTTGAACTTAAAAGGCAATCTGTCTCTTAAACGATTATACGCATATTTTCGCAATTCATTGTTTCTGCGTCCTTTATGCTTGGCTTCAAGAATATAAACGTAAATTTTCTTCTTTTGGATTCCTCTATCGGTTGTTCTGATAAAATTTAAGCTATCAAAATATTTGCGAGCAACTTTTCTAAGACCCTCTCCGTCAATGGGATTAAATTTTTTGCTTTCTCCTTCAGTTTTGACATTGGAATTCTTATATTCTATGAAAAATAGATTGTAGTTATCCTCAACCACAAAATCCACATCGTTCAAAATATTGTCTTTCAAAGTACAAAATATTTTGTGCAATTTGTCTGTTGCCCAAATTGCTTCTGAAAAATCCATTTGAAATCTGCCGTGTTCATCTAAAAATATTTTATTTTCTTCATTCTTCATTGAGTTCATAAACCTCATCTAACAATTTATCAAATGACTTCAATATATCGTTATACTCCAATTCATCAAAATATTCTCTAGATTCAACTTGTACATCAACAGAATATTCTTGGTAAAGAGAATGAAACATCACGGAGTCACCGCCTTTACGTCGAACATCAAAATACTTTGCAAATAAATAATTATGGGTACTCACTAAAATCTGAACGCCTTGTCGTGACAGTTCAAGAATACAATCAACTAATTTGGGAATAAAGTCGGGATTTAAATTAGCCTCCGGCTCATCCCAAATCAAAATGGAATCCAGAATGATGCTTTCATTCATCAAAAGTTGCCAAAGTAATCCAATTTTTTTCAATCCTTCAGCTTCAACGGCAAAATTAACTTTGCGTCCATCTTTTTTATGAACAAAAAATTCTTCATTTTCGATAATAATTGTGCCGTCAATCATTTTTTCAAGCATGGGCAAAATTGAAGTAGCGAGTTTTGGCGGTTGTTTCAATGTCCATTGATTAGCTTTGTTGATTATGTCCAAAAGCGTTTTATCAAAAGGAAATTCTCTATACTTGTCGGACATTGCTAAAAGACCTTTGGAATGTGTCAACATATCTTTTGAAGGAATAAAGACAGCCGAAAAAGATTCGTTTTGAGGAAAATGTATTTGATACGATTCACAAGATTCATCTGCTAATTTAGTTTTCTCAAGCTGATCTAACGAATTTACTGCAGATACATTAATAGAATCATTGATTATAACTCTACTAGTATCAAAACTTAATGAAACAGCAACAGCTTCTTTGTTCTTACTATCGGATTCTAAAAAAATATCTATAGTTTTATCACTGCCATTTTTGGATAATGCCACTGAGCCATAATTTTTGAAACATTTTTTTAAAATATTAACACTTTTATTTTTACTGACTTCGCAAGCCGCATAAACAGCTTTAAGCAAATGAGTCTTACCAGTACCGTTTCTGCCGATGAATATATTAACGCCTTTTGCCAAATCAATTTTTAAATTCTCAAAAACTGTGAAATTTTTTAATTTTATTGACTTTAAGTTCAAGTCATATTCACCCCTTACGTCCGTTATAATTTCCCAGACTTAATTTCTCAAAATTTTTTATTATTCCTTCACGGCTGATTTTTATTTTTGAGGAATTTCAAGAACTTCATCTTCAAAAATTTTTAAAGCCTCTTGTTCCAACTCATATGCCAAAAATCTTTTCTCATTCGCCAAAAGTGCCAACGAATTTATTTTTTCCTGCGCGACTGAATTTTTTAATATCGGCACTGGAATTTTTTTTACTTGCTTGTCGTCAATTTCATCGACAACTGCGCCGTAAGTATTTCGCTTGATAAGTTCGCGACCATATTCAGACGATAAAAAAATATTTAAATAGCCTGCAAGTTTTTCACTCGCAGGAATTATTCTGATAATATGCTGACTCGCCGCCCAATTTTCCCAATGTTTTGGAACAAGAGAAATTTTTCCAATCGTACCGCTGCAAGTTATCAAAGTCATATTTTCGTGAAGTTCGAGCTGTTTAGAAATTCTGTCCGCGTGATGAATGTTCGACAAAAATTTTTTATTGCTTGGGTCAAGTTCACCAATTTGTTTACCGCCGATAAAAATTCTGCCGTGACCTTCTTCAACATAAACTCTTTTAAATCTTCCGGGCAAAATAATTGCGTCGGAAATTTTTTTGTCGCCGAGTTCAACGAGTTCAGCTGAATTTTTTTGCAAATGCTTAATAATTTTTCCAACAATCGGTTTATGAAATGATGCGTCGAACCTGCCGAGTAAATTTTTCGCACTGATTGTAAAAATTTTTTCTTCGCCAAAATCTTCAATCGGCGGCAAATTTAGTTCCTCAATCAAAATTTTTTCCGCAGAACTTATCAAGTCGTTCGATTCGTCGCGCAGTGCATATGACTTCAAAATTTTTTCGTGAATTTTTTGCTTGAGATTTTCGGGAGCGTCGGGAATTAAAATTTTCTCCAAATGTTCAGGCTCAATTTGTTCAATAACTGCTCCATAAATATTTGATTGAATTAAAATTTGTCCGATTCTTGATTTTAAAAAAGTATAAACATATCCCGAAAAATTTTTACATTCCAATCTAATCGCATGTTCACTGACAAGAAATTTTGACAAAGTTTTATTTACAAAAGCCAAGTTTCCAATCGTGCCAGAACGCGAAATTAAAACTGTTCCTTCATTAACGCGCAAATTATCAACTGCCGAAGTGTTTTGCATAAATTTTACAGGTCGAGGATAACAGTCAAGCATTTCTGAACTGCCGATAAATCCGATAGAATTTTTATTTTTTTTGACATAATTTCTTTTTAATCTGTCGCCGTAATGAGCAAATTCTACAGGACAATGCACGCCAATTAAATTTACTGCAGGAAAATTGCCGTTCAAAATAATTTTTCTTGCGTTGAGAGCGTCAAGGTCAAAAACACTTGCCTCAAGCCTTAAATTATTTTTTTGAATTTCGGAAAGATTTACTGCGCAAAATTTAATTTTGTTGTCGAGAGAAATTTTTTTTTTCCAAGCGAGAAAAGTTTTAGCAACGTCGGAAGTCTCGTCGTCAATAATTTTTTCGCCTTTGTCGTTCAAAATTTCGTTGCCGTCATCATCGCGTTTAAAAACAGAATTGCCGCGTTTATCGTGACCGATTTTTTCAACTTGAGCCATAAAAATCTCGTAATCTTCAATTTGCCCCATGCGAGTTTCAAAATCGATTTGTTCGGGAGTTTTTTTCTGCAAGATAAGCACAGAAGTTTGAGTACCGTTGTGCGGTTGAAAAGTATCGGCGTGAAGGTCAAGGCTTGCGATGATTTTTAAATTTTTGATAATCCACGCACGAATATAACCGAGTCCGGGCGAGCCGAGAATAGAATCAGGCAAAACAATTCCCATGCGACCGCCAGGCTTTAAAAATTGTGTGCAACGCTCAACAAATAAAATTTCCGGCGGAACTGACTTTTGAAAATTATCAGTCATAGTCCACAAATTTTTTTCTGAATCAAAATTCCAAATACGAGCAAGCTCAAATTGTTTCAAAATATTTTCATCGTCAATCGGAATTTTTGAACCGTACGGCGGATTGGTAACAATTACATCAAAAAGTCCGATAGAATTTTGATTTTTAAAATTGTCTGGAGAAATTTCAAGAGCATTGGAAATTCTGTTTTTAAACTCTGTTGACCATTCGTGCGGCGGAAGAAGAGAATTTGTCTGCAAAATATTCCCACTACCGTCATTATTCATAACCATATTCATTTTTGTAGCTTTGACTAAATCGGGATTTAAATCAAATCCGAAAAAATTTTTCTGTGCAATATCAGAAATTTCTTGTTGGAATTGAAAAATAATTTCCGGCGACCAACTCTTTCTTTCGCCGTAAGATTCGACAAAATTTTTTTCGACCGAGTTCATAACGTGCGTCATTGCCGAAACGATAAAACCGCCCGTTCCGCACGAACTGTCCAAAACATTTTCTCCGATTTGCGGCTCAATCATATCAACAACCATATGCATAATATTTCTCGGCGTAAAAAACTCTCCGCGATCTCCGCGCAAATTTGCTCCGACAATTTCTTCGTATGCTTTGCCTTTGATGTCGATATTTGTATTGAGCAGGCTGTACTTTTGAAGTTCACCGACGATTCTAGATAAACTTCGCGGCTGAAGTTTAATCTCATCATTTCTATCAAAAATTTTTCCGTAACGCTTTTTCACATTATCAAAAATTTTTGAAATTCTTTTATAAACCGAAAGTTGTCCGTCAGAATTTTTTTTTTCGGAAGATGTTGCGAAAAATTCAAGAATTTTTTTACTGCTACGCTCGTCCTCAATCTTACAAAAGATAATTTTTAAAAACTCAAAAAATGCTTTATCTTTTGTCAAGCCGTCATTTGCATAAATATGGTCGTGGCAAGTACGAAAAACAAAAAGCAAATTATCATCGACTGCGTTTTTCAAATTTGTTCTTGTCGGTCTATCAATTTCTGAAATATTTTCTTCAGCGGACGGAATATCGTTATATTCTTCAAAGAAAAAATTTTTCGTTTTGCTGTCATAAATTTTTCTGAAAACAAATTTTTCTCGGCTATTAGTCCACATTCCCCATTCGCAATTCGGACAAATACTCATGTAAGATTTTAATTGCGCGATGCCGTCTTTTGAGTTTGAAGATTTTGTTTCAGACTTCTTGCATTCTATAATAATTTTTACATTGTCCTGATTTCTTTCAGAAATATTTTTATCCCAAATAACAATATCTGCGCGAGGTCTCCTTGAACCGAGTTTTAAAGCGTATTCGATTGCAATTTGAACTGTAAGATACTTATGTTCATCAATCAATCTTTTTTCAACCGTTTGACGAACATATTCCTCTGGAGTATCGTTACGAAATTTTCCATCAACATAATCACGAATTTTACCTTCAGGAATAGTAGCGATATTTTGCATATAAATCAATATCTCCTTACTTCGCCAAAATGAAAATAAGCTGAAATTTTCTTGATTATAATATGAAAAATATCTGAATACAAGAAAAAAATTAAATTTCTGTAACCAATAACATCGCGAAATTATTTAGAAAAAAATTGTCGAAGATTTTTGCTCATGAACGGAAAAAATTTTGTAGTAGAAAATCGGGCTTTTGTAGTAGAAAATTTTCTACTACATTTTCACTCAAAAAAGTAAGGCGTGGTGCGGATGTTAAAAAATCTGTAGTAAGTTGTTTTTTCATTTTCTACTACATTTAAAAAAAAAAGTAAGGCGTGGTGCGGGTTTTTAGCTTTTGTAGTAGAAAATCGGGCTTTTTTGCACCGAACATATACGTTATATATTTTTTTTAGAGAT
>Ga0247609_10005680_pt1 | contig 12191 bp, 10 predicted proteins | sample 172DNAGHGlowgp2_FD_193487 | JGI IMG/M metagenome (GOLD analysis project Ga0247609, IMG submission 193487) | Sheep rumen microbial communities from Palmerston North, Manawatu-Wanganui, New Zealand - 1728 DNA GHGlow gp2 | ecosystem: Host-associated > Mammals > Digestive system > Stomach > Rumen ... | reverse complement strand
ACCGTTGGTAGGATTTGGGGTAGTTGGAATGAAAACTGAAACTAGATGCATTTCTCATGAGGCATTTTCAAAAATTTCTAAGTCTTCTCCAGTTAAGAATCATACTGACCAAGTTTTTTCCATGGGGAATCTAGTAAGTATCACTTTTTTGAATGAGTTTGTATTTTTTAAGGTGTTAGTTGCTTGTTCTGTGATTTTGGTTAATGAATTTAATAATGGGACTTTTTCAATTAATGGATCTAAAAAAGATTTTACTCTTTCTCAAATATGTCAGTGATTCATTATGAATCATAATAGCCAAATCAGTCCACACAATACCAAAAATCATAAGAAATGTACTAAAATTTCAGGTAATAATAATTTATCCATCATAGCATCAGGGAATAACTCTACTATTTTACCTACCCATCTTAGAATAAGAGAAAGTACCCATCATAAAATTACAAAAAATAGTACTAATGGTAAAATTGCTAATAATCATGTTAAAAAATGATTTTTTACTTTTTTATTTTCATCTGTTAATGATTTTCTTTTCATACCAAAATTTACTATTAATAAAATATTCATACAAAAGTATATTATATTATTCTAATACTAAAAAACAATACATTCAAAATTAAAAAAGTCTCACCCTGATTCAGAGTGGGACTCTTCTATAATTTTAGATGTTGCTCTTGCAATGCCCGAAGTTATTATGTAGGTTACAGCTTTAACAACTGATATATCTATTTCTATTAATCTTTCAGCCTTTACGGCAGCTATTCGATGGCTTGTTAATGGAGAAAACGATATACAAACTGTAATTAATTGATCTGGATTCGTCTTTAAAGCCTTACTAAATTCTTCAGGACTAAGTCCTGTAACGAATCCAACCTCATACCCTCCCGGAAAGGTTTCTACTAACACCACTTTTTGGAATGATGCCATAAGTTCCAAAGTGTCTGATATTTGGTTTGTAATTCTATAAAGGTAGTTTAGTAGAGGGATTCTGTAAATTATTGGTTCCAATAAAATAGTTGAATATCTATTAACTTTCGGCTGGCGTGATATGAATCCCAGTATCGCAATCAGAGCTAACAAAATTAGTATTCCCAGAATTTTCACCATCCAATCTGGGAAACTGAATGTTTCAATTAAGCTTTTTGGAAAAAGGATATTAAACGATGGAAGAAAATCGAAAATCCACTTCAAAATTCCAAAAAACATCATGAATGGCAGAACTTTCTTAAATCCTGCTTGAAAATTCTTTTTAATCATAATATTTAATTTTGTTTGTGAATCATTTTTTGTTTTTCTTGCCTATATTCTATTTTTTTTATATAAAAAAACAACACAACGTTTAACTTTCTATTAAGTCAATATTTTATATTTGATTTGTTATATAAGTATATAATATAAGTCTGAAAATCTTTTGAAAATTTGAATAATATTTCTAGTATATAATTATAAATTATTGATTTTATTTATTTTTTCAAAAATTCATGAAAAAATATTCGATTTCCTTTATAATAGCTGTTGTATTTGGTATGTTATGGATATGAAATGCGTTAGCTGAAGCAGAATTGCAAATAGATGCAGATAATAATGAAGTTTATCTTATGTCGTGAGATAATAAAATAACATTAGATAATGCTGAGGAATACTTTTCTTGATCATGAAGTATTAATTCTGAATCTACGTTATCTTCTGATACATCTTCGAATGATTCTCAAACTGGTACATGAAGTGAAGTTGGTACATGAGATGTAATTTGAACGTGAGATACAATGTGAACATGGGGGGTTAATACTTGAGTTGTAGCTTGAACATGAGTTGAAATTGAAACAGGTTCAGTTCGTGCATTTTGAGATAATGTTTATGTAGAATTGTTAACATGAGATGAATTTGATAAAGCTTTGTATTGGATGTATATGAATTGATTGACAATGTATGATAATTCTGAAGATTTCCGTCCTTATGATAACTTAACCAGAGAAGAATCGGCTAAAATGGTTGGTCAGCTTTATAGTGTATTGTGATTTTCAAAGGAAGATAAGTGATTTAATTGTAATTTTGTAGATACAAATCTTTTTAATCCTACGTTGGCAGAGCATATATATAATGTTTGTAGGTGGTGAATATTTAAATGAAATGATAATACTCAGCAATATATGCCTCATGATAGTTTAACAAAGGGTCAGCTTTTAGCTGTATTGATAAGGATATTTGAATGAAAAGTATCAAATGAATCTGGTCAGCCTCGATGGATTGAATATTATGTGAAAGCTTTTGCTTTGTGAATGACAAATGAAACTAATTTAGCTAAGTTTGATCAACCTGTTTCTAGACGAGAAGCTTCTTTGCTTATATCTAGATTCAAGAATATGATTCTTGATGAAGAACTATATAAGTTATATTTGCTTCGTTTAGATAATTTGGTTTGAGATGTTGATTCTTATCAGAAACAGTTGGAGGAGATAAAGGATCAATGGTGAAAAACAATTTCTGAATGATGAGATAATTCTGGTTCACAAATATTGGATACAACAAATCCTGATTCAAATTGAATTACAGTTGCTAGTGGAAGTGTAAACACATGAAGCAATGTAAGTCTTGAGATTATTGCGTGAAATGAAACGTTAACAGATTCACCTGAATTTATGGAAGCGATCAATTGGATGTATGATATGTGAATGACTTCGTATAATACGACAGAGTCTTTTATGCCATATCAGACAATTACTCGTGCGCAAGTAGCTAAAATGTTGGACAAATTTGCTACTGCTACAAATATGACGGAAGTTAGAAATTTTTGAACATGTGAGTTTAGTGATGTAGCTGTTGATTCAGAATTCAAAGATGCTATTACTAGAGTTTGTCAGTATTGAATTATGGCATGAGCATGAGATAAATTCTCTCCAAATCAGGTAGTTACAAAGGCTGAATTTGTTTCAATGCTAATTAGATTATTTGATGGAAAGACTTTAGAAGAGAATACTAATCCACGATGGCTTCCTTATTACAAGAGAGCAATTGAAATTTGATTAATTTCTGCACAGGATACTGTAACGTTTACATCTGAAATTGCTAGATACGAAGTTGCTACATATTTGTATAGGTTGAAAGTTAGGTTGACTATGTATAACAATTTAAATTCTAGTCAACTTTCTGATGAAATAGTTAAGACATTAGATGAGACTCAGGAAACAAGTGAAGACTGAAAAATTACAGCGAAAGTATATGTTGATATTTTGGCGTTAAATAATTCGGCATTTGCTGACGGTTATGTAGAGATCTTATGAGAAAGATATAGAATTAAGAAATTGAATATAGATTCTTATAATGTATGAGCAAATAGTTTCGTTCGATATGGAACTCTTTATAGTATAGAAAGTTGAGATTCTATTTGAAGTATTGCTTTTATTCTTACAAATTGAGCTTTAGTAGAATGAACTATTCGTGTAGATAAAAACGCTTATTATCTAACAAAAGATTCTAATACTACAACATACTATAACTTAACTCAGAAATAATAAATGATTAGGATATTGTGAAAAGAAAAAAACGCATGGAAAAAATTATTCCCAGTTTTTGATAAACATCCAGAATTAGTCTACCTAGATAATGCAGCTTCTACTCAAAAACCTAAGGTTGTAATTGATTGAGTTTCAGATTTTTTGAAAAACGATTATGCAAATATTCATCGTGGATTGTATGCATTATCTGAAAGATCTGAAGAATTATACTATGAATCAAAATGTAAACTTGCAGAATTAATTAACTGTAAACCTAGTGAGCTAATCTATTCACACAATTCTACGTATTGTATAAATTTAATAGCTCAAGCATTAGTAAATAGTTGAAAACTTTGAAAATGAGATAAAGTTTTGCTCGGAATCCGAGAGCATCATTCGAATATTCTTCCGTGGAAAACATTATCTAAGATATTTTGATTTGAAGTTGAATTCGTAAATGAGACTACTGATTTTCAGATTGATTGGAAAGACTTTGATAAAAAACTGAATAAGAAGGTGAAAGTTGTATCTTTTTCTCATGTATCAAATGTTACGTGAGAGATTATGAAAGTGGAAAAAATTAGAGAAAAAATATGAGAGAAAGTTTTCTTTATGGTTGATGGATCTCAATCAGTCCCTCATATTCCAGTTGATATTGAACAAATTCAATGTGATGCTCTGGTTATGACTGGGCATAAAATGATGGCTCAGACATGACTATGAATGCTTTACCTAAAATATCATTGGGTTAAAGAATTAAATCCATTAATTTTGTGAGGTTGAACTGTAAAGGATGTCAGTATTGATGACTTTTCTTTGCAGAATAATGTAGATAAGCGAGAAGCTTGAACTCCAAATATAGTTTGAGCAGTAAGCCTTTTAAGAGCATTAGAAATGATTGAATCAATTTGATGAATGGAGAAAATTCGAGAACATGAAAAAAGTCTGATTAAAATCTTATGTGAATGATTCGAAAAAAGGAAAGATAGGGTAACTTTGATTTGAAATATAAATCCTGATAATCGTGTTTGAACATTTTCTTTTATAGTAAATGATGAAAAAAATTTTAATAAAATATGAGATATTTTTGCTAAAAATAATATATGTATTCGTACATGATGACATTGTGCGTATCCATTACATAAATCACTAAATATTTGATGAAGTGCTAGAGTTAGCACGTATTTGTACAATACTGAAAAAGATATCGAGAAATTCTTTGAAGTTTTAGATCAAATCATTGGTTAATGTCTGTGCATAAAAATTTCATAGAATGATATTGAAGAGATTGGAATAAACTTTGTAGTGAAAAGCTTTTGCCATATCAAAATGAAATTTTTGAATTATTTAGTGAAAAATTTTATGTAGATGCAGAAAAAGATGGAGAGAAATGAAGGAAACTACTAAAATCTCGATGAGGTAAATGTGGTGAAATATGCAATGAAATACATTTAACTTTATGATGAAACGGTGTTGTAAGTGAAGATTTAAGGGATTTGATAATTAGTGTAGTAAATTTAGATTATAATAGTCTTCTTGAAGTTTTTCAAGTTTTGAGAAATGAGTATTTGAAAATTTGAAATCAATGAGTAGCTAATCAGATTTGAATTATTTGTTTTTATTTAGAAAAGATGTGGTGGATATCTAAGTCTCACACAATGATAAAAAATGAATAAAATTTTGCATTTTTTTGTCTTTGTATGTATAATAGGTTTATATTATTTTGTTTAAAAATTTAATGACCAATATTGAGCAATTAAAGAAAGAAACAGATGAAATAAAAAAATGACTAGATGAACTGAAAAATAATGTTTCACTTTCTGAAGTAGAGAAAAAAAATAAGGCAGAAACTTTAAAAGCTCAAGTAGAGACGGCAAAAAAAAAGATTCAGAGAGAGATCCATTCATTAGAGGGTAAAACAGATGATGAATCAAAAAAGGAAAAAGAGGAAGCAGAAACTCTTTTGAATAGTTTTAATGAAACTATGAAGCTTTATGCATCTATTTTGAATAATTGAAATACATGACTAGAAACTTCAGCTGTAGTATCATCTAAGGTAGTAAAGAAAGAAAAGTGATTTTTTGGAAAAACTTGAGATTGGCTATGAGAACAATGGGATAAAGCAAAAGAAAATCCGTGAAAATATATACTTGGATTTACTGGACTAGTGGCAGCATGATGGGCTGTTAAAAAAGTATGGAATTGGATATCTTGAGATGATGAAAATAAAACAGAAAATGATGAATGATCTGAGATAAAATCTAAGAAAAAAAAGGAATCTTTTTGGAAAACAGGGTGGGGAAATTTTCTAAAATGGACTTGAATTACTACAGCTGTTTGATGATGAGTTTATGGTATAAGTAAATTATCATGAAAAAAAGAGTCTAAAACTGAAATAATTCAAGAATGATGAGTTGAAGTATCTGAAGCTATGTTTAAACAATTGTTATATATGGAAGGGGATCAAGATTTCGTTGCTAAATCTCATGGTAAAAAATTCTGAGAAAGCTTTGTTACATGACCGTATGGGATGGTATATAAACATATAGATGGAAATGGAAATTTATTAAAGAATCCAGTTCCATTTAATAATTGAGAACATGTGAATAAAGATTGGGCAGAAAAAAATGCTAGGGCCTATTATAATAAAAAGGCAAAGGAATGGAGTGATTTATTGAGATGAAAATGATATGAATATAGTCAAGATATGTTGGATGCTTTGGTATCTGCCTCTTGATGAACTAAAAAATCTGTAGATAGACTAAAAAATTTTGTTTTATCTCATTGGGATGATAAAGATGCAATATTTGATTTTATGTCAAAATTTGCTACAACGGCAGCTTGAAATTGAAAAACTATGCCATGACTTGTAATTCGTAGAGATTTTGAGGCTAATCGGTTTAAATGAAACAAAGAACCCCTTTCTGCGTATCAGAAAAGGCATTATCAAGATAGACACTATGCATAGTAATTGTTTTTTCTTATTATTTTCAGAAATTTTGACTTTCTAAACTACTATTCCGTCGTTCAATAGCTTTATTAAATTCTTCGATTGTGAATTGAGGGCAGTATAAATCTGTAAAATATAATTGAGCATATCCAATCCACCAGAGCATAAATCCAGATAATCTTTTGGCTAATTTTTGTTTAGTTCTAATAACTAAATCAACAGTTGGTAGTCATCAAAAATCCATATATTTTTCTAGGTTTTCTTTATTTATTTCTTCTCATGAGTTGTTTAATTTTTTCATAGCTCTTAATATCTCATCTTGTCATCCATAATTTACCGCTAAAACGAAAGTTTTTGGACTATTCGAAAATACGAATTCAGCTTCTTTTTCGTTGATAAAATTTACTAAATGGCTAGGTAACTGTGTTTTATCTCCAGCAAAACGGAAATTTACATGATTTTTACGCATCATATCGTAAAGATTTTCAGTAATTTTTTTGTAAAGGTCGAAGAGATAATTCAATTCTATTTTGGTTCTGTTTTTTAGATTCTCTGTACTTAATCATCGTAATGTAAACACATCTATTGATGTATTCTCAAATATATGGATAGCGAGTTCTATGCATCTCTGAAATCATTCTAGGTGTCATTCTAAACTGGTTTTTCATAATTCTTTTGCCCAAGTTCTATTTCAATCGGGTATTAATGCTATATGTTTAGGATATTGCATAAAAAATATTAAGTATTAAAAATATGATAAGTGATTGTAAAGAAACATAGTTTATTTTCAATGATAATTGAATTCAATTTTATTGATTATAATAAAAAGGACTTTTTTTGTGTTTAAAAAAGTCCTTATAATTAGATTGTTTACTATTTATAATTTTATATTTTGTATGACTAGAAAGGCATTTCTTCATCAATAGGAGCAGGTTCTCCACCTTCTACTCCAAAGCTTTCATCTTCTCCTCATTCTCATTTAGAGTCTAAGAAAATGAAGCTATCTACTATAATTTCTGTAGAAAATTTATCAGCACCTTCACTATCTTGCCATTTTCTAGTTCTAAGTCTACCTTCTACGTAAATTCTTTTACCTTTTACTAGGTATTTACCTAAAACTTCAGCTCATTTTCCATAAGCAACACATCTGTGGTATTCAGCATCTTCCATAGTGTTTCACTCTTTGTTAGTGTACTTTCTGTTAGTTGCTACAGTAAAATTTACAACAGGAGTTCATGTTGTTTCAATTGTCTTAACTTGTAGGTTATTAGTTGCTCTTCAAATAAGCATAACCTTGTTCAAATCCATTCCCATTAGTATAAGAAATCAGAATATAAAATGCCACATATTATGGCTTCATTTTTGTGTGTACTAATATTAAATAAAAAATCAAATCTTTTTTCCTTTACATTAAAAGATTTTCTGTAAAAATAAAAGGCCAACTTTTTAGTTAGCCTTTTTTGCGGTTTATTATTTATAATTATTTCATTGATCATAAATTAACGAGTTTACCATCTTTAGTTAAGAATGCAGCAAATCATTTATTTAAGAAATAATAAATGTCATCAATATATCCAACTCTTGCATCATCGAAATCTCGGTAATAGTAAGAATTATCATCTTTGTCAGCAAAATTTTGAGATAAGAATTCTTTGATTAATGCTGTAGAAGTTTTGATGGACAATCATTTTAATCCCACAAATGTGTCATATTTATAGTTCCAATTATTCTCACGAGTACCGTTTTCTATCAAATTTCTGATTTCTATGGGTAAAATTAATTCCTGTTTATTTGATCTTCGAACGAATACTCTAGGATTGTATAGGGCAGGAGAGCTGCTTGATTCTCCAGTAAATTCGTAAGAAGCTATAGCTGAAACTGCAATATTTTCTGGATTTACTTTAGTTAGACAATCTTCATATAATCTCTGTTCTTCATTACATCTTTTACCATCAGTAGCTTTTGTACATGAATCAGTCAATTCGGCATTTACATTCTTTGTAATGAGAGAACTACATTTAGTTTCTGCAGTCTCGTGATCTTTGTAGTCAATCTTATATAAATCAACTTTTGCATTATCTTGCTTTAGTCATCCGTATCCATTATCAGTTGTAGAGTATCATAGTCCGATTAAATATTGTACTCCGTTTTTAGCATCAGAATATGGATGCAAATATGTAGAGTATCCAGGAATCTTTAATTCTCAAATAATTTTTGGATTAGTTATATCTTCCATATCTATTACGAATAGAGGATCGATATTTTGATATGTAACTAGGTATAATTTATCTCATATATAACGAGAAGATTTGAAATTTTCTCCTGGTTCGATATTCATCAGACTTCATTTTAATTTCAAATTTTTATCAAGAATTGATAGATGAGTAGCTTTCTGATCATACCAAGTTGTAGTCAAAATTCTGAAATTTCAGTCGTTATCTTCATCCATTGAATATTGATTTAGTGGTTCTCATGGAATGATGGTTGAATCTTGATACTCTACAGATTTTCATAAATTAAATTTATGAACTAGTGTATTTTCATCTCTATAATACCAAGAACTGTAACATCATCTCAATGAACATTTAATTGGATTTGAGAAATATATTGGAGCAGGCAAGTATAACGAAGATTGAGACATATGAATTTCTTTTACATTTCCGAATACTAGATTTTGTTTAGGTGTGGCATTTAAATCATTCAAAGAAATCTGAGAAATTAATGTGAAATTAGGATAAGTATCAGTTTCTTTCATGGTATCTTCTGAAGGCAATAAGTAGAAAATACTATCACAAGGCATTGTAGTTACTTTTTTATCGTAAGATTTTTTGGAATCTGAGCTTTTTTTGAGAGTGATATCAGTTAGTTTTGGTTGCATTTCGTTAAATAAAATTGGTTCATCTCTCCAAGCAATATCATACCAACTTAAATTGATAGAAGAAATGAGATAAAGCTGATTTCCAATCATTCTAGCATCATTGAATGATCCGTAAACTTCAGTCAGTTTCTCTAGTACTAAATTGTCTAAATCACTAATGTCATATACAATTACTAAAGTACGGTTTGAACCTAATATAGAGTCATATTTAGCTGTATAACGAGATCCTAAAATAACTAATTTGTTTCAGTTTAAGAAGAGTTGAGTATTATATATACTGTCTGGAATGTTGATCTTTGCAATAATTTCAGCATCAGAAAGGTCACTCTTTCTAGGAGTTTTAATTATTGAAACATATTTATTACTATAATCTGCTTCTGCATAATAAAAAAGATAAGTTCAATTTGATTTTAAAATTTCAGGTTCATCTACTCAGACTTTTTGAATATTTGTAGTAGAAAAGTCTGTAATTTCTCACATATCTGCAGATTTTGCTATTCAATTTGTAGGTATAGCTTCCATAGACATCTCATCTAAGGCTAAATCTTCAACCATTGCAAAATCTGCTCATTTTAAAGAATTCGTAGCGTAATAGATATCATCATATCGGCGATGAGTTTGTTTTGGATGTAGTTTTTTATAAGTTTCCAAGAAATCGCCCATAATTTTTTCCATAGATTCACAAGAATTTACTTTAGTGAAAGTAATTTTTTCGTTTAAATCTTGAGCTTTTTTCTGTATTTCTTGTTCAGCTTTTTGATTTAGTTCATCTTCGATTTGTGAATCAATTGTTATTGCATAAGTAGATGCTAATCATCCTACAATAACTGCAGAAGCAATAGAAAATAAAACGTTTTTTGCCTTCATAATATATGATTATAAAATAAAAACTTATATCTTATATAATAATAAACGAAAGATTTTCAAATGTTGTGGCGATTTTTTACTTGTTTTTCAAAATCCATCATAAAACTATGCTTGCAGTCTCCATTCTAAGAACATTTTCTCATAAATCAACGACTTTTGAATCTTTAAATAATTTTAAATCTTTTTCGGAAAATCATCACTCAGGTCAAATTACTCAATATAAATCTTTATATGAATTTTTGATTACTTCTCAATATGGAAGTCAGTTCATATTTGCAATTATTACATTTTTTCAAGAGGTAATATCTTTCAATTCATTATCTGACTTTACAAACTTGATTTCGGGAATTTGAATTCATCGAGATTGTTCAACGGCTTCACGAGAAATTTTATCTAAACGTTCAGATTTTTTATTATTTCGTTGGCGAATGATGCTGTGCTCACTTACCCAAAAATAAATATTCTGAACTCAGATTTCAGTTAATTTCTGCACGATTAATTCAGCTTTTTCTCGTTTATTTGGCATGGCAATAAGCATTGAAACATTCTTTTCATTAAATTCAAAATCTTTACTTGAAATTATTGCAGCCAAAAGCTTTTGATCAGTTCGGTCGAGAATAGAAAGCTCAAGTCTAGTTGTTTTATTTTTCTCTGTATATTGAATGCAGATTTTATCTCATTTCTGGATACGGAGAACTTTACGGAGTTGGAAAATTAATTCAGGGACAGGAAAAACTTCTAAATTATTTCATTTTATGTGGATTTTCTCTGCATCAATATGGAATAATTGCATTGATTATGAATTATGATTTTAATTGCTTCATTAATTCAGCATTAACGGTCTGAGGGTTGGCTTTTCCTTGGGTCTTTTTCATAACTTGTCAGACAAAGAATCAGATTACACTTTCTTTTCATCATTTGAATTGCTCAACTATTGCAGGATTTGCTGCTAATACCTCAGCAACGATTCTTTCGAGCTCTGAATTATCCATCGCAGGAGCATCAAATCATTTTTCTTTAATAACTTCTTGAACAGATTTTCCAGATTGCAAAACTATATCGAATACAATCTTTAACTGATTATCAACTAACTTTTTCTCTTTTTCTACTTGCAAAAATTCCTTGAATAAAGGCTGAAACTTAGTTAAGAATCCATCCAAATTTCAGCAAGATTTTAAGAATGCAGTTTTTTCTGCAAATAATTTTTCAGCATCGATTCACTGCTTTTTAGCTTCATCAGAAATAGATTTTAATAATGTTATTTCATCTCATTGAACGAAATCCAAAGCCCATTTCATTGGTCAAACCATCCATTTTGCGACAGTTTTTGGTTCGAATCATTCATTCACCATTGCAAAGAAGAAATCAAATAGCGATTTGTCCAAGAGGAGAGCATTGATATATTCTTTATTAAATCAGAATTCTTTACATTTACTTACATAATCAAAAGGACGATCAATCTGAACTTCATCAAACTCTTTCAAATCATCAGCAGAAAGCTCCAAAGTTGGCATGTCAGGTTCTGGGAAATAACGGTAATCAACAGCATCCTCCTTACTTCTCATCATGTATGAAGTATTTTCATCATCGGCTCGGCGACGAGTTTCCTGTGCAACAGATTCTCACTTTGAAATTAAATCCCACTGACGACGACTTTCAGCTTCAATAGCTCTTTTTATAGCAGAAAAAGTATTGATATTCTTGAGCTCAACTCTAGTCCCGAGTGGGTCAGCTTCATTTTTACGAATAGAAATATTTACATCCACACGCATCTGTCATTTTTCCAGGTCAGCATCTCATAAATCGTTCCACTTAGCTAAACGCTGAATCTCTTTCGCAAATTCTACAGCTTCATCAGCACTAGAAAAATCTGGATCAGTAACGATTTCTAGTAGTGGAGTTCCTGCACGGTTGAAATCAACCAGACTTTTTCAGTTCTCGTGAATCATTTTAGCAGCATCACATTCTAGGTGCGCTTCGTGAATTGTAACAGTTTTTTGAC
>Ga0247609_10005678_pt1 | contig 12193 bp, 7 predicted proteins | sample 172DNAGHGlowgp2_FD_193487 | JGI IMG/M metagenome (GOLD analysis project Ga0247609, IMG submission 193487) | Sheep rumen microbial communities from Palmerston North, Manawatu-Wanganui, New Zealand - 1728 DNA GHGlow gp2 | ecosystem: Host-associated > Mammals > Digestive system > Stomach > Rumen ... | reverse complement strand
TACTTTACTGTTTGGCGATTGTAAAGTTACTCATTTTCAGTGAGTTGAGCAAACTTCGAAGCCTTTTTTATTCCTATTTTATGTTAAATTATGCAGGTGCGCCATCACTTGCGAAACTTTAGTTAAACTATTTAAAAACTAATTGAATTATGGCTATTAAAGTAATTGCACAACGACGTGAAGTGAAGCTGGGTAAGAACCCTGGAATGAAGTTCGTGATGCGTCCGGACCTGTACATTCCGATTGCAGAGAAGAAGGTGTTCAGCGAGGCTGCAACCCACAGCGGTATCTCTGCTGGTGTGATCAAGGCGGCTTGGGATGCCGCAGGTGAAGTAATCCGCACGTGGGCCACTGAGGGTCACTCGGTCCCCCTGCCCGGACTGGGAACGATGCGCTTCGGCGTCCGCTCGAAGGCGGTGGCTGACCTGGAGGACGTAAAGACGAACCTGATCAGCGTGCGCCGCATCATCTTCACCCCCAACACGGACGTGAAGGACGAGCTGAAGAACACCAGCATCCAGATTACCTGTCTGGACGAGGACGGCAACGTGCTGAAGCGCGTCACCTCCGGCGACAGCGGCGACATCGAGGACAACGAGAACGAGGGTGGCAACACCCAGAACGGTGGCACGAACACCGGAGGCGACAACGGTGGTGGTAACACTGGCGGTGGTAACAACGGCGGTGGCACGACCGACCCGGACTATGGCGACATCGGCGATGGTAATTAAACGGTAGCGCCTTCGGGCGCACCGTTTTTCAATTCACAATTAAACAATTCACAATTCACAATTATGAAGACAAATCGTTTTATTGAGATTGCGGTGAAGGTTGTAGTAGCCGCGCTCACGGCCTTCCTGACAGCCATCACGACCACGTCGTGCATGGGCCACGGACCACTCGCGTTTTAACGACCACGGATCTAACGGATTAAACGGATAAACAAAAAGACAAACTCGCAATCATCACTGCGAGCTTGTTTTTATTTATACCGCCGGTAAGTATTAGATAACTCTATTGTTGCAAGATGAATAGATGAATGGTGCAATCCAATGAAAGGATGCACCATTTTTCTTCCATATTCTACTATAATCTGTCTTTTCCATATAATTATCGTTTAGTATTCGTAGAGTTTAATGTGGAGAATCTTCCACTCACCGACACCGATGCGGGCGTGACGGCCTTGGTGGGTTTGATCACCGTTATGACGACGGAGGTATTGCATGCTGCCATCGTCAGATATTTCGACTTCATCGACGGAAAGGAGACCAAGACGTTTACCCTTAAAGAGTTGAGAGTTGAAAGTTGAAAGTTGAGAGTTGGCACCTGCCTCGGCGAAACCGTCCTCACCTAATGTCTTTTGCTGCTCTTGTTGTTTCTCGGTTGGGGTCTTGAAGTCGACGACCACACCGCTGCCTGCCAACAGGTAGTCGAACTTACCAAGACGGATGAGCATTGCACCGCCCTCAGGCCATGTGGTGCCGTCAGTAGCACGGGGATCCCAAGGCAGGGTGAAATAGTGTCGACAGGTCATCACCACACCATTATCATCTATGACGCGTTCGCGATCCTCTTGGTCGAAGAGGATACCATAAGAGGTGAGAGGAGAGTGGTGAGAGGTAAGGGAATAGACTTGTTGCAGCAGGTTGTAGGCCTGTGTCACGGATTCCGTTTCTTTTGGACTGGCTTGGTCGATAGCAAAGGGACTGAAGCCCAAAGCTTGATGCTCGCCAAAGGCATAGAGGGCACGCACTCCGCTATTCTCGCAGCAGCGGCTCTCAGGGATGAAAAGACGGTTTTTTACCGTGCCTCCGTCTTGCGGACGCAATGGCATAGCATACTGCGCACACCACGACTTGAATCCTGTATCGTAGATGTCAGGAGCCAAAAGGTCGATGCTTGGTGCACCTTCGTGCCAGAAGTCGATGAGATGTGCCAACGGACCTGCCGACGGATATTCGCCAGGACGGCGCCCACGACTATTCATGGCGGCATTCACATAGAGTGGCATGTCGTGAATCTCACGGGCCGCCTTAGCCAGATGCTCTACATAGTGGGCATAGCTCAATGCCATAAACTTCTCGTCTGCATTCTCATCGGTGCCGTAGCGTTCTGCCCAACGTTCTTGTTTATAGGCTTTCTCTGCTAATGGCGAGTGGTCGCGTGCCGATTCCAGCATACCAATCTCGTTTTCTATCTGCATCATAATGACCACCTCGCGTCGCGGGTCTTTCTCGCGGATATGTCGCATGAGTGCCGAGAATGCTTTCAGGTCGGCCTGCAGCACATTGTCGCTGAAGCACGAGGCTATCTCCATCTGCTTCCCCTCGGCGGTCATCGCCCGTGGGAAACGTTTTGTGTCCTGCTTGAACCACCCGGGTGTATAGCACGACATGGAGTTCTTCCAAGCGCCGAACCAGAGGAACACGACGTGTAACTGCTCACGTCGTGCCACGTCGATGGTTCGGTCGATGAGTGTAAAATCAAACTTCCCCTCCGCAGGCTCCATCAACTCCCAATAGGCAGGTACAAGCACCGTATTCAGTCCCAATGCCCGCATTCTTGGCATCACCTCGTCTATGTCCTCCACCGATGTAGTGGCAGAATTACTCAATTCGCCGCCAAGGATGAGATCATTTAACTTCTGCGCTGAAACAGTCAGTGCGCCCATCATTACCATGATTGCCACTGTCATTAATATAATTCTCTTCATACGATTTTACATATTTAATGGTAACTCTGCTCTCGCTACTCCATCACTTCTTTCATCCACTCTTCGGCAATTGCAGGCCATAGAGCTGTACTGCCGGGCTGACTTCTGAGCGATATGGAATGTCCGCCGAATGGGAAGACATGCAACGAGCAGTTCTTTATGCCGGCCTGCTGTAAAGCAGTAAAGTACTTTACACTGTTCGATACGTTCACGGTACGATCGTCAGCAGCATGAATTAGTAAAGTGGGTGGATTGTCCTTGGTGACCATCTCGTCAAATTTGTTCTTCTCCATCATCTCTGCTATTCTTGGATGCTGTCCTTTATAACCATACACGCTGATGACGGGACTGACAAGAATGCAGAAGTTCGGACGGAACGGCTGTTGGTCAAGCGAATCGCCGCACGCACTCAAATCCTTACTGATTGTCGAGACCCCTGCACATACATGGCCGCCTGCACTGCATCCTATCACACCCACCTGATTGGGGTCTATGCCATATTCCGCAGCATGGGCTCGTACCCAGCGCACGGCTCGCTGTGCATCCTGGAAAGGTACAATCGTCGCGTCTTTTACATCTGGCTGGTTCGGTAGTCTGTGGAGCAGCACAAAAGCCGTCACACCAAACGTATTGAGCCACTTAGCGAGACTTACGCCTGCAGTCTCGTAGGCCTGCTTGTTATAGCCTCCGCCAGGAATTACAATTACAGCCTTATTGGTCCGTTCTTCAAGTCCAGGCACGTATGCATACAGTCTCGGCTGCTCAACTCTCCATATACGGTTCCTCGCAATAGAATCATAATGCTGGGTTCCCACTGTATTAGGCATCGTCACACCCTCATAGATATTGATGCGGCGATGTGAGAACAAGTCGCTTTCTTGTGCGCTTACCGATAATAAACTCATTACTTCGATTGCCAATAAAATCAATATTCTCTTCATTCTTCGTATATTTTAAATTCTTATATCGTTATCTCTCTCTTGACTACGATCCATATTATTTTAGTTTGTGAAATTTTGTTGCAAATATACGAAAAAAATCCCAAATGACGAACGAATGAGTGCAAAAAAACGATTTTCCTTTTGCATTTCACTCGTTTATTCGTAACTTTGCAGCCATAAACCATTTCAAGTCCTAAAATGATGAAGCAAGTCGTGATGTTTGCGTGGCTGATGGCCATGTCGCTGGGTAGTGTAAAGGCCCAGGACGTGAAGGTGGAATTCTTCACGCCGAGTATCGTTCATGTGGTAAAAGGTGAGCCTACGAAGACGTTGGTAATTACTGCCAAACCGGAAAATGTTGCCGTGACGCAAACGGGCAATACGTGGAAGAGCAGCGAACTGACGGTAAAGCTCGAACCCGAGACGCAGACCCTGGTCTTTATGACGAACAAGGGTAAGGTGCTCCTGAAGGAAAAGGGCATCAGTATGGTGCGTAAGACCGAGGATGAGTTCGAGGTCAGTCAGAGCTTCTTCCTCGACAAGGACGAGGCCATCTACGGTTTGGGAACCATCCAGAACGGCAAGATGAACCGTCGCGGCGAGAAGAAACGCATGGAGCAGTCGAACCTGGAGGACTTCCAAAACGTGCTGCAGAGCATCAAGGGCTGGGGCCTCTATTGGGAGAATTATTCGCCTACGCTGTTTGAGGACAATGCCGAGGGTATGTCGTTTACCTCTGAGGCCGGTCAGGGCGTTGACTACTACTTCATGTTTGGTGGAAGTGCCGACGGCGTGATAGCCCAGATGCGTCATCTGACGGGCGACGTGCCGATGTTCCCCCTGTGGACCTACGGCTACTGGCAGTCGAAGGAGCGCTATAAGACAGCTGCGGAGACGGAGAGCATTGTCGACCAATACCGTGCTTTGCAGGTGCCTCTGGACGGTATCATTCAGGACTGGCAGTATTGGGGCTCGAACTATTTGTGGAACGCGATGGATTTCCTGGCGGAGGACTTTGCTACAGGACCTCAGCTGATTAAGAATGTGCACGCCAAGCACGCCCACTTCATGATCTCAATCTGGGCCAGCTTCGGACCGCAGACACAGCAGTTCCGCGAACTGAACGAAAAGGGGCTGTTGCTACCCATCGAGACGTGGCCACAAAGCGGCATCTCGCATATCTGGCCTCCCGTCATGAAATATCCCTCTGGCGTGAAGGTCTATGACGCCTTTAGTCCTGAGGCCCGCGCCATCTATTGGAAATACCTGAAGACGCTCTACGACTACGGTTGTGATGCGTGGTGGATGGACTCTACCGACCCCGACTTCTTCAATCCCCGCGAGAGCGACTACGCGCACAAAGTGTATGGCGGTACCTGGCGTTCACAACGTAATGCCTTCCCGTTGGAAACCGTTCGCGGCATCTATCAAGCCCAGCGTAAAGAAGCCAATAGCCAACAGCCCTCGCAACGCCACACTCTCAAAGAGAGAACAGCCAATAGCCAAAAGCGCGTGTTCATCATGACGCGCTCGTCGTTTGCCGGTCAGCAGCATTATGGCTCGAACATGTGGAGCGGCGACGTGAACTCATCGTGGGATATGCTGCGCAAACAGGTGCCTGCCGGACTGAGTTTTTCTTTGACGGGCAATCCCAATTTCAATACCGACATCGGTGGATTCTTCTGTGGTTCCTACAATACCCAGGGTCCTGCCTCGGCGCCGAAGAATCCTCAGTTCCAGGAGCTGTATGTGCGTTGGATGCAGTATGGATTGTTCTGTCCTGTGTTCCGCAGTCACGGTGCCGATGCACCTCGTGAGATCTGGCAGTTTGGCAAGAAAGGCGAGCCGGTGTATGACGCCATCGAGAAGCAGATTCGCCTGCGCTATCGCCTGTTACCTTATTTATATAGCACCGCCTGGCAGGTGACGAGCAACAACGACAGCTATCTGCGTCCGTTGTTCAGCGACTTTGCCAGCGACAAGAAAGTGTGGAACATGACCGATGAGTTTATGTTCGGTCGTAGCATCCTTGCAGCACCCATCGTCGACCCCCAATATACGGAGGAAAAGATCATCCGCACGGATGCCATGACGGGCTGGGACAAGAAAGAATTGACAATTGACAATGGACAATTGACAATTGACTGGACGGCCGCGAAGACTGCCGTGAAGTATCTGCCGAAGGGTGCTACGTGGTATGATTTCTGGACCAACAAGGCATACAAGGGCGGACAGAACGTCACCCTTGAGACGACGTTCGACCGCGTGCCGATGTTTGTGCGTGCCGGCAGCATTCTGCCCTTAGGTCCTGAGATGCAGTATGTGGGCGAGAAGGCTTGGGACACCCTCGAACTGCGCGTCTATCCTGGTGCTGACGGCCGTTTTGTGCTCTACGAAGACGAGGGCGACAACTATAATTACGAGAAGGGCATGTACAGTGTCATCCTGTTTAGCTGGAACGACAAGAAGCACACGCTGACCATTGGCGCGAGGAAAGGTGAGTATCCTGGAATGCTTCAGACGAGAACATTCACGGTGGTTTGGCCTGACGGCACCACGAAGACAGTAAACTATCAAGGACAGGAAATAAACATTGAACGTTGAACATTGACCATTGAACATTAAGAAATATGAAAAAGTTATTAACGACAATGGCAGTCTGTTTGTTGACATTGACTGCTACGGCCCAAGAGCATAAGTTATGGTACGACCAACCCGCCAAGAAATGGCTGAAAGCGTTGCCCATAGGCAATTCCCATCTGGGGGCAATGATTTATGGTGGCGTCAAGGAGGAAGAAATCCAGCTCAACGAGGAAACCTTCTGGAGCGGTTCCCCTCACAACAATAATAGCCCGGAAGCCCGTGAACACCTGCAGGAGGTGCGCGACCTGACGCTGATGGGTCGTGAAGAGGAGGCTCACCAGTTGTTGGATAAGTACTTCTTCCGCGGCCCTCACGGCATGCGCTTCCTGCCGTTGGGCAGCCTGAAACTCAAGTTCGACTACGACAGCGACGCGGAGCCGGTTAACTACCGTCGTGAACTGAACCTCGGCAATGCGCTGAATACCACTACCTACGAGGTGGACGGCGTGAAGTATGTGCGTACCGTCTTTGCTTCGCAGGCAGATAATGTCATCATCGTACGACTGGAAGCCTCGAAGAAAGGCGAGCTGGAGTTCGACATGAGCTTCGACAGTCAGCTGATTGCAACGCCACACTCTGACCATCGGTCAGAGAATGCACAGGTCTTTTCGGTTTACGAACACGAAGGCATCGAAGGACGCGTCAACGAGCTGGCAGCCGTTGTTGACGGTGTGGAGCAGGAAGGCATCAAGGCCGGTCTGAAAGCCGAGTGCCGCATCCTGGTGGAGTCGGACGGTAAGATTGAGCATAAGGCCACGTCGATAGCGGTGGACGACGCCACTACTGCGACGCTCTATATCACCGCCGCTACCAATTACGTGAACTATCACGACATCAGCGGTAACCCTGTGAAGAAGAACAACCAGACGCTGGCTGGCGTCAAGGGCAAGGCGTACAAGCAGTTGTTGAAGGAGCACTTGAAGAAATATCAGGAGCAGTACGACCGCGTGTCGCTAGAATTGAAGGAACCCGCAGGAAAACCTGCGGGAACGGCGGCTTTGCCTACCGACCAGCGCCTGACGAATTTCGACGGTAGCGACCTCGATATGGTGTCGCTGATGATGCAGTATGGCCGTTACCTGCTGATTTCCAGTTCGCAGCCTGGCGGACAGCCTGCCAACCTGCAAGGCGTTTGGAATGACAAGAAGAATGCCGCTTGGGATTCGAAGTACACCATCAATATCAATGCCGAGATGAACTACTGGCCCTCAACGGTTGGTAACCTCATTGAGAACCAGCAACCGTTGTTTGCAATGATTAAGGACCTGAGCGAGACGGGTGTCAAAACTGCACAGGAGATGTATGGTTGCAGGGGTTGGGTGGCTCACCACAATACTGACCTCTGGCGTATTGCCGGACCCGTCGATGGTACCACGTGGGGAATGTTCCCAACGGGTGGCGCCTGGTTGACGACGCATATCTGGCAACAGTATCTCTTTACTGGCGACAAGCAGTTGTTGGCAGACTACTATCCTGTGATGAAGGGTGCTGCCGACTTCCTGTTGGACTATATGCGCATTCATCCTGAATTTGGTTGGCTGGTCACGGTGCCTACTGTTTCGCCAGAGCATGGCCCCGTGGGTAAGAATACCACCGTGACGGCTGGTTCTACGATGGACAACCAGATTGTGTTCGATGCGTTGAATCAGGTGGTGCGTGCCGCTCAGGTATTGGGCATCAGCGACGATTCTACTGCCGTCTATCGTACTGCCCTTCAGCAATTGCCTCCCATGCAGATTGGACGTTACGGACAGTTGCAGGAGTGGTTGTGGGACGGTGATAATCCCAAAGACGAGCACCGCCACATCTCTCACCTTTACGGACTCTATCCCTCGAATCAGATTTCCCCATATTCCCATCCGGATTTGTTCTCGGCTGCTGCCAACACGCTGAAGCAACGTGGCGATATGGCTACGGGTTGGAGCCTGGGCTGGAAGATAAACTTCTGGGCGCGTATGTTGGATGGCAACCACGCCTTCCGCATCATCAAGAATATGCTGACACTGATTCCCGACTCAGTGGAGTGGGGAGGTCACGGAGGTACCTATCCGAACCTGTTTGATGCCCATCCGCCCTTCCAGATTGACGGTAACTTCGGTTGTGCTGCCGGTGTTTGCGAGATGCTGGTACAGAGTCACGACGGTGCCGTACATCTGTTGCCCGCCTTGCCTGATGCTTGGTCAGATGGCGAGGTGAAAGGCCTCAGGGCTCGTGGTGGTTTTGTGGTGGACGAGAAATGGAACGGAGGGGAACTTCGTTCCGCAAAGATACGTTCGACGATAGGCGGAAAACTGCGCCTGCGTTCCTATGTGCCTCTGCAGGGCAAGGGGTTGAAGGAAGCCGCTGGTCCTTGTCCCAATGCGTTGTACGAATCGGCTGATGTCAAGCAGCCCCTACGCTCTCCAGAACTGAAAGCCTTCGAACTGTTGGATATCCGTCCCGTCTATGAGTACGATCTCGATACCAAGGCAGGGGGAGTGTATGAAGTTAGAGGTAAGAAGTAAGAGGTGAGAGGTAAGATGTAAGAAGTAAGATGTAAGAAGTAAGATATAAAACCAAAAAAGAACTATGATGAAACGAATGATGACTGCTGCAGCATTGGCATTGTGTCTGCTGACAGCCCAAGCAACTGAGAAGACATTCCAGAGTCCAGACGGCAAGATGGCCGTTACCGTGAGTGACCAAGGCGGTAAAGCCACGTATCAGGTGACGCTCGACGGAACCGTATTTATTACTCCCTCTCCGCTGGGTGTGAAGATGAACTTCGCAGACCTGTCGCAGGGCCTTACCCTGAAGGACTGCCAGACAACCACCGTCAAGGACGAGTATTCGCTGAAGACCATCAAGCAGAGCCACGTCAGCTATGAGGCTACGGAGGCTGTCTGCCAGTTCACAAAAGACGGTAAGCCCGCATTGGATGTCATTTTCCGTGTGACGGGTCGTGATGTGGCCTATCGATATAAGATCTATGGTTCGAAGAAAGACATGTTCAGTGCTGTTGTTGAAAGCGAAGCCAGCAGTTTTGTGCTGCCTGAGGGTACCACAACGTTCCTCTGTCCGCAGGTAAAGCCGATGGGTGGTTTTGCCCGCACCTATCCCAGCTACGAGACTAGCTATACCTGGGACGACGAGATGGGTAAGAACGGCTGGGGCCAGGGCTATACCTTCCCTTGCTTGTTCAAGACACCTCAGGGTTGGGTGATTATCTCTGAGACAGGCACCGACGGCAACTACGTGGGTTGCGCGCTGAAGAATGACGGCGGTGCAAAATACAGCATCGACTTCCCTCAGGCATCAGAGATGGACGGCTGGGGTACTCCCAACGCCAAGGTCGCTCTGCCTGCATTGACTCCTTGGCGCACGATGACTATCGGCACCACGCTGGCTCCTATCGTGGAGACCACCGTTGCCAACGACCTCGTGCAGCCCAAATACAAGGCTTCGAAGGACTACACCTATGGCAAGGGTACCTGGTCGTGGATTATCCGCATGGACGGCAGCTGCAACTACAAGGAGCAGAAGGAGTATATCGACTTCTCGGCAGCTTTGGGCTATCGTTCCGTATTGGTTGATGCTCACTGGGATTCACAGATTGGCTACGATAAGGTTGCCGAGCTGTCGCGCTATGCTCAGTCGAAGGGTGTAGGCCTGTTCCTGTGGTACAACAGCAACGGTTTCTGGAACGATGCTCCTCAGGGTCCTCGTCATAAGATGAACAAGAGTTCCGTTCGTCGTCAGGAGATGAAGTGGATGCAGGAGAATGGCATCCTGGGTATCAAGGTCGACTTCTTCGGTGGTGACAAACAGGTGATGATGCAGCTCTACGAAGACATCCTGACCGATGCCAACGAGTTTGGATTGCAGTGTATCTTCCACGGATGCACGCTGCCTCGCGGTTGGGAACGTATGTATCCGAACTACGTCGCCTCTGAGGCTGTGCTGGCTTCCGAGAACCTGAGTTTCGGACAGGGTGCCTGCGATGCTGAGGCCAAGAACGGCTGTACGCACGTCTTCATCCGCAACACCGTAGCCTCTATGGACTGGGGTGGTAGTGCTTTGAACAAGCGCTACAGCACTGGCAACGACCATGGTACCTATCGTCGCACCAGCGATGTTTATGCGTTGGCTACTGCTGTGTTGTTCCAGAGCAGCGTCCAGCACTTCGCTTTGGCTCCCAACAACCTCGAGGATGCTCCCGCTTGGGCTATTGACTTTATGAAGCAGGTGCCCACCAACTGGGATGAGGTTCGCTTCATCGACGGTTATCCTGGCAAGTATGCCATCATTGCCCGTCGCGCAGGCGATACATGGTACATAGCCGGTATCAATGCCGAAAAGCAACCGTTGAAGAAAGTCCTCTCGCTGCCCATGTTTGTGAAGGACACCCAGTTGACCGTCTATGCTGACGATGCTAAATACACCAACGATCCGAATGTCGTTGGCAGCGTCAAGACTGTCAAGCAGAATAAGAAACAGCAGATGAACATTGTCATCCCCGAAAATGGTGGCATTGTGATAGTTGGAAAGACGAAATAGTGAAAAAATGAAAGAAAATGGCGTGTATTTCGAATATTTTGCTTACCTTTGCACCCCAAATAATAATATAGGAAAAGAATTAGGCTTATGAAAGTAGCAATTGTGGGTGCCTCAGGTGCCGTAGGTCAGGAGTTTTTACGCATCCTCGACCAAAGAAATTTCCCGATGGACGAACTTGTGCTGTTTGGCTCAGAACGCTCAGCAGGCACGAAATACACTTTCCGTGGTAAGGAGTTGACTGTGAAGTTGCTCCAGCATAACGACGACTTCAAGGATGTCGACATCGCCTTCACCTCTGCTGGTGCCGGCACGTCGAAGGAATTTGCCGAGACCATCACGAAGTATGGTGCTGTGATGATTGACAACTCCAGTGCTTTCCGTATGGACGACGACGTTCCCTTGGTAGTGCCTGAGTGCAATGCTGAAGATGCCCTGAACCGTCCGCGTGGCATCATTGCCAACCCCAACTGCACCACCATCATGATGGTCGTCGTGCTCCAGCCACTGGAGAACATCTCGCACATCAAGCGCATCCACGTTTCTTCTTACCAAAGTGCTTCTGGTGCTGGTGCTGCCGCTATGGCCGAACTGCAACAGCAGTATAAGGAGATGGTAGAAGAGGGTGAGGTGAAGACCATCAAGAAGTTTGCCCACCAGTTGGCTTACAACGTCATTCCGCAGATTGACGTCTTCCAGCCCAACGGCTACACGAAGGAAGAGATGAAGATGTACAACGAGACCCGTAAGATTATGCATACCGATGCCAAGTGTTCGGCTATGTGTGTGCGTGTCAGCTCGTTGCGCAGCCACTCAGAGAGCGTTTGGATTGAGACCGAGCGTCCCATCAGCGTTGAGGAGGCTCAGAAGGCTATCGCCGCCGCTCCTGGTTGTACGCTCGTTGACGACCCCGCCAATCTGAAGTACCCCATGCCGTTGGAGACTGCTGGCAAGGATGACGTCTATGTGGGTCGTGTCCGCAAGGACCTCAGCGACGAGAATGGTCTGACTTTCTGGCTCTCTGGTGACCAGATCCGCAAGGGTGCTGCGCTCAATGCAGTCCAGATTGGTGAGTATCTCATTAAGGTTGGAAACGTTAAGTAAGATAAACATAACATCATAAAAAGGTAGGCTAACTCTTTGCAGTTAGCCTATTTTTTTGTATCTTTGCCGCCTGTATGACGTATGTTGATGTGATTTTGCCAGTTCCCTTGCATGGGATGTTTACCTACGCCGTGCCTGAAGGCATGACGGTGCAGGTAGGCGTTCGTGTGTTGGTGACCTTTGGACGTTCGAAGTCGTATGTCGGACTGGTTGGCCGCGTTCATACGACAAAACCTGAAGGTTATGAGGTGAAGCCTAT
>Ga0247609_10005677_pt1 | contig 12194 bp, 10 predicted proteins | sample 172DNAGHGlowgp2_FD_193487 | JGI IMG/M metagenome (GOLD analysis project Ga0247609, IMG submission 193487) | Sheep rumen microbial communities from Palmerston North, Manawatu-Wanganui, New Zealand - 1728 DNA GHGlow gp2 | ecosystem: Host-associated > Mammals > Digestive system > Stomach > Rumen ... | reverse complement strand
ACCGTAGGGCTGTCTTCACGCGAAGGCAGCCCTTTATATATCTCTGTAGCCCGGACATTTGGGCAAAAACGGCAAAAAACCAGGGCAAATCCCAGGGCACGCCCCGGCAAACGCCCGGGCATCTGGGCAAAAACGGCAGAATCCTAGGGCAAATCCCAGGGCATGCCCCGGCAAACGCCCGGGCATTTGGGCAAAAACGGCAGAATCCCAGGGCAAATCCCAGGGCATGCCCCGGCAAACACCCGGGCATTTAGGCAGAAACGGCAAAATGAGGCACCGGACGGGTTTGATATAATATTCATAGAAAGGGAGGATGGATATGAAAGTTATATCTATTTACTTCAAGTTTTCACTGGTAACCTCAACAATGTTCCACGCGGTCGAAACGGATATCCCGCTTGCAGGTGAAGACCTTGTGGTTTCCAAGATAATAAGAGAATCTAATAAAACTGAGATAATCAGTTTTGCGTCAGACCGGGAGACTGCCGATAAGTTCCTTGCCCTTATCGAAAAATATGATGTCACAAGCTGGCCCGGCAGGATTCCTTCCGTGCTGAAGATCCCGGAAGAAGGCGGGAGAGTAAGAAGCTGTTTCATGACTTTGAGATTTGATGACGGAAGCACGGGCGATGTGACATTCAGGGAAGTTCCGGAGGAGACCGGAGCGGAGGCACAGAAGGCGTTTACGGAGTTGGTTTTCGCATCGGTTGCCAATGAGAAAAAGATCTCTTCCCGGACGGTGTACCCGAAGCTTTCCGAATGCCGGGAGATCCGCGAGAAACACGGTCCTGTCGTTGCAGTTGAGACACGCAGCTATTCGTGCGGAATGATGTACAACAGCAATCAGACTGTATATCAGACCATTGAGAGATCCGGAGAAGGCAGGGTGCGTGTTACTGTCCGTAAAAAAGCCGGCAATGAGCCTGAAGCCTCCGGAAGTGCCGAGACCGAATCTGATATCCTGAGCAGGGTTCAGGAGATCTCTGACAGAGAGAATCTGCCTTGCTGGGAATATGCCGCGATAGACCCGTCCATCCCAATTGACCGTTCAATGCAGCCTTTGGACTATTCCAGCAGTTCTTCATTGTCGGTTTATTATGACGACACGCTTATAACAGGGATGCCGCGCGTCAAACGCACGATAGGTGAGAGTGCCTGCAAGCTCGGAGGTGCAGAAGTCGACAGGGAAATCTCCGATATGGTATATGAAGTTGTAACGAAATCCGGTGTAAAGGTCGATATGCCGTATATCAATTACTTCGCAAATGCACAGCCGCTTGCCACGCAAACTCCGCCCATGACGCAGTTTATGGGCATGGGTATGGCCTGGGCAGCCGCCGGAACGGCTTCTTCAGATCCTGCACCTGACACATCACGCGTGTCTTCGCCCGCCGCATTTAACAGTGACGATACATGGAACTGCCCGTCATGCGGAGAGACCGGACTTACCGGCAAATTCTGTCCGGGATGCGGCCGCCCGGGACCTCAGACAGAAACACAGAACTAGACATTTTGTGTCTAAAACCCCGAAAACACGGCAATTCCCGCTTTGTGTCGTGTTATTTTCTGCGGAATCGGCATATTCTGACATTGATCGGAAGGAGGGCCCAAAACCTTGGATCAGAAAAAGACAGGACAATTTCTCAAGACTTTACGCAATGAGAGGGGAATAACCCAGGAACAGCTGGCTCAGAAGTTCAATGTCAGCAACAGATCCGTCTCCAGATGGGAGACCGGGACCAACCTGCCTGACATCTCGTTGCTGGTCGAGATAGCCGATTTCTATGATGTCGATGTAAGGGAGATCATAGACGGGGAAAGGAAAAGCGACATGATGGATAAGGAAACCCGCGAGGTCGCCGGTAAGATGGCGGATTATGCGGGAAATGAGAAGGGCAAACTCCTGAGGTTTGTCCAGATCGCGGGAATATCGGGAACGGCAGTGACCATTCTGGCGCTGGTGCTGCAGACACTGGCTTATGAACCGGATCTGAGGCGCTTCACGGCAATACTTCTGACATTTGCGGCATTTGTGGTCATGGGCGTTATAACGCTTTATGTAACAGGAATCTTGCAGAAGATAACCAAACACCGGAAACTCGTCAAAGCCATAAAGGTAACCACAATAGTCGTCATGGCTCTGGTGACGCATTATGTGCTGATAATCGTTCTGATCATAGGCATGTTTGCCGCTTCCATCTATGGTGCCAAAGTTGAAGTAAGTACCGACCCGGGCGAATATAACAAGTATTTTCACCATACGGATCCGAGCGAATACCAGATGGGCAATTACGATCTTTACGATGTGTTCCCCGCAAAGCTGGATGCTGAAGTCAAAGAGTTTCACTTCACATACTATAATCCCTGGGATCCCCAGTACATCGTGTACATGACTCTGGATCACAAAGATAGTTATGACGACGAGATAAAGAGGCTGCAAAGTATCGGTGTTGATGATAACTACGTGAAATACTATTCGGTCACCGGAGAGCCTGAAGGCTATGATCTGGTCGCAATGAAGGCAGATCATTACAATGGTTTTGTCTATGCCATGATCCCTGTGGACAGGACGGACAATACCGAGATCACTTATGTCGGGATCACCTTCTGCAATTATATCCTGGACGTTGATGTGCACGGGTATATGAAGGAGGAATACCTGCTGCCCGGGTTTGATGCAACGGAAAATAATCCGTACAAGGAATACATGTTGGGAACATAAGATTACCCGGATATAAACAAACCGTAAATAATGTTTTTTTGATATTTCCCGCCAAAGGACTTCCATTTATAATCTAGACATCATCATCAGGAAGAGCGGGAAAGAACGATGTATTATGCCAGTATTGGAATAATATCGATAATCGTCCTCGTCATCGTCAATTTTGAGGCGTTGAGGAAAGTTAAGGGTCCGGGCATCAGTGAAGTCCGGATCGAGTACCGCTGGTTCCTTCTTACCCTGTTATCCTATTTCCTGGTCGATGCATTGTGGGGCATTTTTGACGAACAGGGCTGGGTGGCCGTCACATACATTGACACAATCCTTGATTTCTCCACCATGGTACTGTCGGTGGTTTTCTGGGTAAAATGCGTCATCTTATTCACCGGGAGCAAGGGCAGACTGTCTAAAGCGTTCATGTTCTGCGGATGGTTCATATTCGGATTTGAGATGGTCATCCTTACTGTTAATCTGTTTGTTCCGATAGTCTTCACCTTCAGTGCCGAGGGGGAATACATAGCGCTTCCGGCAAGGTATATCGCACTGTTCATGCAGATGGTGCTCTTCTTTGCGACAGCGGTCTATGCGTTTGTCACAGCAGCAAGATCCAAAGGCAGCATGAAGATACACTACATGACCGTCGGTTTTTCAGGGATCATCATGGCGGTATTCATCGCGCTGCAGATGATGTACCCGTTCATGCCGTTCTATGCTCTGGGATGTCTTTTCGCGACATGCGCGATCCATTCGTTCATATACAGGGAGAAGGACATTGAGCACAGCCGTGAGATGGAGAATGCCAACAGGAAAGCATTCAGGGACGGGCTTACGGGTGTTAAGAACAAGCTCGCATATCTGGAATCTTTAAAAGAACTTGAGATACAGGCAAAAGATCATTCGTTTGAAGGATACGGTGTTGTCGTATTCGACCTGAACGGACTCAAGGTCATCAATGACACGTTGGGACATGAAGCCGGCGATGAGTATCTGAAGAGCGCATGCAGGCTTATCTGCGAGCATTACAAACACAGTCCGGTCTACCGTATCGGAGGAGACGAATTTGTCGCGATCTTAAAAGGCAGTGACTTCGATAACCGGGATAATCTCAAGGAACAGTTTGACGGAATGATAGATGAGAATCAGAAAAAAGGCGGGGTCGTCGTATCAAGCGGAATGGCGGTTTTCGATTCCGGCATAGACGAGAGCTACACGGAAGTGTTCATCCGTGCCGATAAGATGATGTACGAGCGGAAGACTGCCCTGAAGTCCAGAGGGAAGTAATCACCTCAAAACCTGAATATAAATCAAAGATAAATTGAATATTTCGCGCAGGCATTGTTGTTACAATAATCGCATCAAAAATGCTTACAGCGGGGTGTTTTTATGCTCGATCTCAAAGGAAAACGGGTCCTTATAACAGGTGCTTCAAGAGGCCTTGGAAGGCTTGCGGCAAAGCTCATGGCTGAGCAGGGATGCAATCTGATCCTTCAGTCCAGAAGCCTTGAGCACACGGCATCACTTGAGGAGGAAGTTAAGGCAATGGGCTTGGAATGTGATTCTTTCGCGGCCGATCTTAACTATATCCCTTCGGTAATGAAGATGCTATCTGACATTGATTCGCTCAGGCTGGATGTTGATATCGTTCTCAACAACGCCGGTCTTCAGATCGCATATAGACCGGATTACTTCGTGACACCGCCTGAGGACTTCACGGTCAGTTTTAACGTCAATACGATAGCTCCCGCCATGATCTGCTACCATTATCTTCCCCGTATGCTCGAAAAGGGTTTCGGCCGCATCGTAAACACTACGAGCGGCATAGACAAAGAGCCTGAGCAGGCCGGATATTCTGCGGCAAAAGCAGCCCTTGACAAGATAACAAAAGACATGGCGTCCAGACTCGGAGGGACGGGCGTTACGATGAACCTTACCGACCCGGGCTGGTGCAGGACCGATCTGGGCGGCCCCAACGCTCCGAATGCTCCTGAGAGCGCAGTTCCGGGCATCGTTGTCGGAGCCTTCGTGGATAATGATGTAAACGGCAGGATCTTCCGGGCACAGGAATTCTCCGGTATGACACTGGAAGAAGCCGTTGCCAGGGCAAATAAAATCTGACAGGAGACAGCTTATGGAAAATTTCACTTTCTTCTCACCTACAAAGTTCGTATTCGGAAAGGGCGTGGAAAATGAGGCAGGACGCCTTGTTAAAGAATTTGGCGGAAGCAAGGTCCTTATTCATTACGGTGGCGGAAGCGTTGTACGTTCGGGTCTTCTGGACCGCGTAAAAGCATCTCTTGATGCTGCCGGAATTGCGCATATCGAGCTGGGCGGAGTTAAGCCGAACCCCAGGAGCGGACTTGTATACGAGGGTATCGGTCTCTGCAAAAAGGAAGGTGTCGATTTTGTCCTTGCTGTAGGCGGCGGAAGTGCGATCGATTCATCCAAAGCTATCGCTGCAGGCGTTGTCTATGACGGCGATTTCTGGGATTTTTACTGCGGAAAGCCCATCATGAAGGCGCTCCCTGTCGGAACCGTTCTCACGATCGCTGCAGCAGGAAGTGAAGGTTCCGGAGATTCCGTTATCACCAAGGAAGAGGGCATGTTCAAAAGAGGAGCGAGCGGTGAAGGCATAAGACCGAGATTCAGCATCCTGAATCCTGAGCTCACACAGACACTGCCTCCTTATCAGACAGCATGCGGCATCACGGACATCATGGCACATCTTTACGAGCGATATCTTACAAATTCCAAGAATGTCGAGGTTACTGACCGCCTGATCGAAGCCCTTCTCATTACCATGAAGAATGAAGGTCCAAAGGTCATTGCAGATCCTGATGATTATGAGGCGCGTGCAAACATCATGTGGGCAGGCACGATGGCTCACACGAATTCATGCGGTGTCGGAAGGTCACAGGACTGGAACAGCCATAACATCGAGCATGAGCTGTCCGCACTTTACGACTGCGCACATGGTGCAGGTCTTGCTGTTACGATGCCCGCAGTCTTCAGATATGTCATGGATCACGATAAGGCGCGTTTCGAGCAGGCCGCAAAGAGAGTATGGGGCGTTGAGACCGCTGAAGAAGGAATCGATGCTTTCAGGAATTTCCTGATCTCGATCGGAATGCCTTCCACATTAGGCGAGTTAGGCGGCAAGGAAGAGGATATTCCCGTGCTCGTCAAGAATCTCTGCTACGGGGACGGCCGTGACGGAACGATCTCCGGATTTGTCACTCTCGATGAGAACGACTGCACGGAGATATACAAAGCAATGCTGTAAAACGGATCTCCCGATCTGAAACAATACCTGCCGGCAATGACCAAGACTTTGCCGGCAGTTTTATATTGCAGCGTAATATGAAAAACTGCATTACAGTGCATGGACAATGCAATGCGGTTTTTGCTTTTTTTGAATAATGCATGAACGGGAGAACCGCGTTTACTTCTCGAAGATCACTGCGCCGCACTCATAAGGATGATCGATCAAAACGACATCCTTACTTTTTGTCTTGCTCATATGTCTTATAACGAGACATGTGATCAGGAAGTCGCCTGCCCCAGCAAGGATCTGGATAGCGAATATACCAAGGAAAAAAGGATTGCCAAAGAAAATGCATATTATCCCGGGTATTATTCCCAGAAGGGTCATCGGCATAAGAGAACCGAAGATATAGACAGGAATGGAGAGCGGGACTTTGCATGTGCAGTAGGGTGTAAGAAGCTGAACAATAAAACCGAATTCGATATCTTTAAAGTGCCCGGGTGTTCCAAACGACCAGCAAAGGCCGTGGATCCCTTCGTGGATAAACACAAAAGCAATAAACGAAACCAGAAAGATCACGATATTCATATAATCCGGCCACGGGGCATTAAGAATACTTTCCATGTTCAGCCCGCGGTTATAGAGAATGAATGCAGCCGCCACAACTGCAATGATGGGCAGAGTGATGAGTATACCGACTGTATTTGCCTTCGCGATGCTTATGGTAAGGTCAACACGCCTGTAACCCTTTGAGATAAGTTCTTCCTCGATCTTCCCGAAATTCTCTTTTCTCCGGAGTTCTGCCTTGCTGAGTTCTCTGTTGTCTTTGCCTGTAACCTGTCCGTTGTTTCCGCTGTTTCCGCTCATGATCTTCTCCTTATAAATTCCTGAAAATAATAACACATGAAGTCCTACGCAGCGTGATAGGAGTATAATTAGCGGAGAAAAAGTAAGGGAGAGGTGTTATGAGCAGCATAAAGATCCGGAAGATCAGCATAACTGATCTTGATACAGATGCAATTGTAAACGCAGCCAATTCAAGTTTGCTGATGGGCGGCGGAGTCTGCGGTGCGATCTTCAGAGCAGCCGGAGCTGTGAGACTTCAGGCTGCCTGCAACAAGATCGGCGGCTGCAGGACAGGAGATGCGGTCATAACACCCGGTTTTGATCTTAAGGCAAAATATGTGATCCATGCAGTCGGTCCTGTCTGGCATGGCGGGCACAAGGGTGAACCGGAGGATCTTTACAGTGCATATACGAGATCTCTGGCTGTCGCAAAAGACAACGGACTTCACTCGATCGCGTTCCCGCTTATTTCCGCAGGCATCTACGGATACCCGCTGAATGATGCATGGAATGTCGCTCTGACATCCTGCAGGGATTTTACCGAAGCAAATAAGGATTATGATATTGATATTATTTTCGCGGTGCTGGACGAAGGAATAATGAATACCGGTCTGAAGACGATGACCGGTCTTAATATCACTGATACAATGTGAGTTGATCTGAATAAGGGAGGGACGTTTAAGTGTTTTTCACTATTGAGGAAACTTTAAAAACTGCAGACCGCAGTGACATCAAGGGCAAACAGTTTGTTGCCGTAATGTCTTTTGAAGAGTGGCAGAAAAACAGGGACAGCTTCGAGATGGTAATCGATATGGATCTCGACCTGTCAGATATTTTCATTACGAAAGCAGAAGTAAACTACGATTCGCTTACGGGATCTTTTGCCATACCCGACAGGAAAAACCCTTCGGGAGACGATCTCAAGTTCGCTTTTGTATTGGACGAGAAGGGCATCATCTTCATAGATGACCATGATACTGCTCTCGGGATCATCAAACGCATTCAGCAGACCAAGAAGTGGAAGATACCGAGCCTTGAAAGATTCCTCTACGATTTTCTCGACCAGATCGTTAAAGACGACCTGAGATTAATGGAGAAATACGAAGACGAACTGGATTCGATGGAGCAGGCAATAATCGACGGCGATGAGAACCTCCCCTCAGGACGTCTCAACGACATAAGAAATGACATACGTTATCTGCGCATCCATTACGAGCAGCTCATGGATCTTGCCGCCGAATTCGAAGAGAACGAGAACGGATTCTTCGAACTGGAAAACCTGAGATACTTCAGGCTCTTTATAAACCGCGCCGAGCGGCTTCACGAGCAGTCGACATCCCTTCGTGATTACACGATGCAGCTCCGCGACCTTTACAAGGCACATCTTGACCTTAAGCAGAACCGCATCATGACGGTGCTTACTGTTGTTACCACTATCTTCATGCCGCTTACGCTGATCGTCGGCTGGTATGGAATGAACTTCCGCTACATGCCCGAACTCAACTGGGAATGGGGCTATCCCGTGGTGATCGCCGCAAGCATAGTAATAGTCATCGGAAGTCTGTTATTCTTCAAGAAAAAGAAGTGGCTCTGATCAGTGAATCCGTTTATCGTGTTATCAAACAAGCTGTCATGTAAGCTCGATGAGAGAAGGGACAAAAAGATCTGCGGGATGAGTCTCGGAGCCTTTGTTCCGACCCCTTACGCCGAGAGCCATGGTGCCACGGGGAGCCAGTCAGCGCCTTATCCCGGACTTGATATTATCTTTCGTGATCTTGTACTTGCAAAGGAAGATTCTTTCATAGACATCGGCTGCGGAAAAGGCCGTGTCATAGCATATATGGCATCAAGGGGATTTCCCTGTAAGATAACCGGCATAGAGATCAACCCGGTCGTTGCCGGCATTGCAAAGCGCTGGACTTCACGCTACCCGAACATCGAGATAATCGAAGGCGATGCGTTCGGTCTTGATTACAACGACTATACTGTCCTGTTCATGTACCGTCCGATGGAGGAGTTTACTTTCAAGATGTTTGTTGAGTACCTTGAGGAGACACTTACCCATCCCGTAAAGCTCTACTATTATGTCGATGTCCAGAGCGGTTACTACCTGAACGACAGACCCGGCTGGACTCTTCTCAACCGCCGTGAGCTGTTCTTTGTCAGAGGTCTATTTATCCACAAGGAACCCCAGCGGTATTCGGTATGGTCTTATACCCCCGGGTGAAAGGGCATGGCACATATAGAAACTGTTGGAGATGTTCAGTCTCAATAGTATCATAAGGGAGTCAGCTGTTTTTATTTGGAACACTCGAAAAGGCACCTTATAGCTTGAGGGGAGGTAATAAGATGTACCGGAAACTGCGTGAATGGTTCAGCATAAGATTAGCCAAGAATCCCGGACAGATAGTCCTTCTCTCGATACTGGCGTTCAACCTGTTCTTTCTTTTCTTTTCAGCGTTCATCATAAGCCGGATGTCATTGACCGGCACCGAGGAACTGGGATTTCTGGAATCGGCTTTCTACACGGTCTCCATGATCCTTGACGCCGGTTGTATCTCATATGTGGTTGCGGATATCGGACCCGGAAATGCCGCGATCGCGATCGTCTGCCTGCTTATCGTCATTATTGGCATGATCTCATTTACAGGTGCGGTCATAGGATACATAACAAACTACATTTCCGGCTTTATCGAAGATTCGAATGCCGGCAACCACCGGCTGCTCATGTCCGATCATTTTGTGATACTTAACTGGAACTCCAGGGCTTTGGAGATCGTGAACGATCTATTGTACTGTGACAGCGTGAAAAAAGTGGTCGTTCTGGTAAGGTCCGGAAAAGAGGATATCGAACGGCAGATAGATGAGACCCTTCATGAGACGGTAAAGCGTGAGAATTACAGGATACAGGAGAAGGTCAAAGACCGTCCGTTCCTGTCGCGCAAATTGTATTTTGAGCGCAACAGGTTCAAGAACCATCTGACGATCGTTGTCAGGGAAGGTGACGTGTTCTCCTCAAAACAGCTTTTCGATATCTCATTACAAAGGGCAAGATCAGTTGTCATCCTTGGAGAAGAGACAAATGACAATTCGTGCAGATATGCAGTCAACGAGAGGATCGAAAAGTACAACAACGGCAATTCACTTACCATCAAGACTCTTATGCAGGTGTCGGACATCACGTCGGCCTCATTCTCGGAGGACAACCAGAGGATAATCGTTGAGGTTACCGACGACTGGACATGGAATCTGGTGCAGAAGATCATCCGCAGCAAGCAGGTCGACGGCAAGTGCAATATCGTACCTGTCAGGGTAAACCAGATACTGGGCGAATTAATGTCCCAGTTCTCTCTTATGCCGGAACTGAATACCATCTACAATGAACTGCTCTCAAACAAGGGCGCCGCTTTTTTCACTGCGCCATGTGATGACGAAGACGAGATCAGCTACATAAAAAGATCCCTGGATTCCAATAAGCATGTTATCCCTCTTACGGTCAGAAACGATAACGGTAAGAACTTCTGCTATTACATGGCTCTGAACGGGGATGACAAAGACAGAACGGAAGACACGGAACTGTCCGGAACGCCTGTCAGGATCAACAGAAATTTCTGGCTTGAGAAAAAGAAGATCATTATCCTGGGTCACAACAGCAAGTGCCGCGAGATAATGAACGGCTTCACGTCATTTATCTCCGAATGGGGGTACAGGGATTCCGACGAATCGCTCCTGAGCATTGTAGTCATTGATGATGAGAAGAGTCTTGAAAAGATGGATTATTACAGGGAATATCCTTTTGTTATCAAGACTGTTGCGGCCGAGATCTTTGAGAAAGACTTGATCTGCGATACGATCAACGGATTCCTTGAGATGAACGATGAAGATGTGAGCGTGCTGATCTTATCCGATGACCTTGTATCCGAAGAAGAGACAGATGCCGGAATGTTCGCAAACCTTGTATATGTTCAGGATATCATCAGCGACAAGTTAGAGGCGGATCCGGACTTTGATGTCGGAAGCATCGATGTGATAGCCGAGATCAACGACCCCAAGCATCATGACGTTGTAAGCAGTTACAGCGTCAAGAATGTAGTCATAAGCAACAGATACATCAGCAAGATGATCACGCAGATCGGCGAGAAAGACGCGATCTATGATTTCTACCAGGATATCCTCGTCTACGATGACGGCAGCAGTGACGGGTATGACAGCAAGGAGATCTATGTCAAAAAGGCAAAGGATTTTTTTGCCGATCTGCCGCGTGAATGTACTGCAGACAAGCTGATCCGGGGTGTCTTCGATGCGACCTTTGATCCTGATGTTCCGGCCTCCAAACAGAATGTAACGATCGTGCTGGGCATTGTCAGACAGGACGGTGATATCACACTGTTCAGCGGTGACCAGGCAGCCATAGATGTTAAGATCGGGGAAAAAGATAAGGTTATAGTATTCAGCAATCACTGATATAATCATTCTGTCGGCAAAGGTTTTTGGCAACGGTTTCAATGTATGGGGAATAGAATATGAAACTCCGCAGAAAACTCTTCTCAAGCAAAGATCCCTACGACTGTACCGGGTCAGAGATCTTTTTGGATGCCTGCAGGGAGAACTTCGATCATCTTATCGCTCACTGCGAAGATTATAAGAAGATCTGTGACGGGCTTAATGTCCGCTCTTCAGAAGATATTTCCGCGCCTTCAGATATTCCGGTCATCCCCACCATGCTCATGAAGCAGCACGATTTCCGTGCGGGTCCCTACATGATCATGGCCACATCCTCAGGTACGAGCGGAAAGATGAGCCATGTGCGCTTTGAGTTCGGCGCACTCTGGTCGGCGCTTAAGATGTCCTTGCGTGTCACAAGATACCACGGCATCACTTCTCTGAAGCCCTGCCGCTATATCGTCATGGGTTATAAGCCTCACCGCTCCAATAAGACGGCGGTCGCCAAGACTGCTTATCTGACGACATTTCTCGCGCCCGCTTTGAGCAGGAAGTTCATCTTAAAGCATACGCCGGACGGTTATAAACCTGATTTTGAAAGCATTGTCACCGCTCTCGGAAAATACGAGAAAGGCAAGGCTCCCGTACGTTTCATGGGGTTCCCATCATATACATTTTTCCTGTTCAGGATCCTTGAGGAGAAAGGTCTTTCCTTCAAGCTCCCCAAGGGTTCGAAGATCCTGCTCGGAGGCGGCTGGAAGCAGTTCTATCAGGAGGCTGCCGACAAGGAGACCTTCTATAAGCTCGCTAAGAAAACGCTTGATATCGACGAGGAGAACATCGTCGAATTTTACGGAGCCGTCGAGCATCCGATCCTTTACACTTCATGTCCGGCGCACCATTTTCACGTGCCCGTCTACAGCA
>Ga0247609_10005676_pt1 | contig 12199 bp, 10 predicted proteins | sample 172DNAGHGlowgp2_FD_193487 | JGI IMG/M metagenome (GOLD analysis project Ga0247609, IMG submission 193487) | Sheep rumen microbial communities from Palmerston North, Manawatu-Wanganui, New Zealand - 1728 DNA GHGlow gp2 | ecosystem: Host-associated > Mammals > Digestive system > Stomach > Rumen ... | reverse complement strand
CGATGGATTATATTATTGCTTGATTGTCTGAATGTGTGATTGTTTGAGTGGACTGGCGCAGCTCTCTTACTCCTGCTCGCGGTGCTCGCGAAATCTATAAATCTTGTAAATTTCTTTTCCTCCGGGATTTTGTCTGGGTGCGGGGCTGGTTTATATCTGGTAGATTTTTATAAGGTATCGCTGGCTGCGCGCGATGGGATATATTAATGTGTTAATGTGGGAATGAATACTTGAAATAAATAAAATAAAACTATATAATTTATGTCTGAACGTAAGAGAATTTACCTGTGCCTGGCTCACATGAGCGAGGACGGAATGGAACAGAAGTATATCAAAGAGGCTTTTGATACTAACTGGGTGGTGCCTTTGGGACCCAACGTCAATGGTTTCGAGAAGGACCTGGAGGACTTCGTGAACGGCCTCACCCCTAACCCCTCTCCAAAGGGCGAGGGGAACTTACACAAGCGTGTGGTGGCTCTTTCGAGCGGTACTGCTGCGGTACACCTGGCGCTGATTGCTGCTGGGGTGAAGGCAGGAGATGAGGTGATTGTGCAGAGCTTCACTTTCTGTGCATCGAGCCACCCGATTACTTATCTGGGGGCTACGCCTGTATTTATCGACAGCGAGAAGGACACTTGGAATATGGATCCAGAGTTACTGGAAGAGGCCATTAAAGACCGCATCGCTAAGACGGGCAAGAAGCCGAAGGCCATTGTTCCGGTGGCACTCTATGGTATGCCCTACAACATTGACAGAATCATGGAGATTGCTAACCGCTACGAAATCCCTGTGATTGAAGATGCAGCTGAGGGATTAGGCTCTCGCTGGAAGGGTCGGGTGCTGGGTACGTTTGGTAAGTATGGCGTCCTCTCGTTCAATGGCAACAAGATGATCACCACCAGCGGTGGCGGTGCATTGGTGACGGCCAACGAGGAGGAGTGGCGCGAGATTATGATGTATGCCACGCAGTACCGCGAGAGTTACCCCTACTATCAGCACGAGAAGATTGGCTTCAACTACCGCATGAGCAATATCTGCGCGGGTATTGGCCGTGGACAGATGACCATCGTGAATGACCATATTGCGCATCATAAACACGTGCAGGCTCTCTACGAGGAGTTGCTGGCTGGCGTGCCCGGCATCGCCGTGCATTCGCAGCCTAAAGGTCACACGGATAGCACAGATAGCACAGATAAGGTTCCTGTCTTCGACAGTAACTATTGGTTATGTACCATAACCTTAGAACCAGAGGTTAAGATCAAAGGCCAAGAGAACGCCTATAAGACCATAGTGACCGGTGCCGTGGGTGGTGCCGCCGGTGTGATTCATGCCGCTTCATCAGCGGTAACGGATTGCCAGCCGAATGACAACGTGGAGGCATTGCGTGTCTATATGGATGCCGCTGGCATCGAGGCAAGACCTGTGTGGAAGCCAATGCACAAACAGCCGGTGTACTGTCATACAATTGAAAATGGAAAATTGAAAATTGAAAAAATGCCATGTGGAGCGGTTTGCCAGACTTCGGATACAAGTGTGGCCTATGTGAACGGCGTGAGTGAGGCAATGTTTAAAGTGGGCATGTGCCTGCCTGCCGGGCCGTATGTGAGCGATGATGACGTAAAATATATTGTCGATACCATTAAATCTGCAATACTGTAATGAAAATCTTAGTGACTGGAGCAAAAGGGTTCGTGGGTAAGAATCTTTGCGCTCAATTGAACAACATAAAGGACGGCAAGGCCCGTTGCTATGGTGATGTGACCGTGGAGGCCGTTTATGAATACGACATCGATTCTAAGCCGGAAGAGTTGGATGCCTGGTGCAAGGATTGCGACTTCGTGTTCAACCTTGCTGGCGTGAACCGTCCGCAGAACCAAGAGGAGTTCATGCAAGGCAACTTCGGCTTTGCCAGCACGCTGCTCGATACCCTGAAGAAGCACGGGAATAAGTGCCCCGTGATGCTCAGCTCAAGCCAGCAAGCTAGTTTGACTGGCCGCTTTGGTAACAGCGAGTATGGTCGCTCGAAGAAAGCCGGAGAAGACCTATTTCTTCGCTATGAGAAAGAATTTCTGCACAGCGAAGAAGGGTTTAAGGAGTTTAATGGTTTAAGAGGTTTAAGACCTCGTGTTCTGATTTACCGTTTCCCGAATTTGTTTGGTAAGTGGTGCCGCCCGAACTACAACTCAGCGGTGGCGACCTTCTGCAACGCCTTTGCCAACGACCTGCTTTACACCGTGAATGATCCCAGTGTTGAACTGGAACTGCTCTATATAGACGACCTCGTTGACGAGATGATAGCCTGCCTCCGTGGCGAGGAACACAGATGTGAGTTCAATGGCCTGGAGGTAATACCGACAGGCAGCTGCGAAGCAGCAAAATCCGTGAAATCTGTGGAATCTGTGTGCGAAAAAAGCAGTGTGCCCGAAGGGCGTTACTGCTACGTTCCCACGACACATAAAGCCACTCTCGGTGAGATAGTGGACCTGCTGAAGCAATTTGCAGCCCAGCCGCAGACCCTGATGATACCAGAGATTCCCGCCAACAGCTTCGCCAAGAAGTTGTACTCCACGTATCTCTCGTATCTCCCGAAGGAGAAAGTCGCTTTCCCGCTAAAGATGAACGTGGATGACCGTGGTAGTTTCACTGAGCTGGTTCACACCTTGAACTGCGGTCAAGTGAGCATCAACATCAGCAAGCCCGGCATCACCAAAGGTCAGCACTGGCACAACACCAAGTGGGAGTTCTTCATTGTGGTCAGCGGTCACGGCCTCATCCAAGAGCGTAAGCTTGGCACCGATGAGGTGATAGAGTTTGAAGTGAGTGGCGACAACATCCAGTGCATCCACATGCTTCCTGGCTACACTCACAACATCATCAACCTCAGCGACACGGAGAATTTGGTGACAGTTATGTGGGCGAATGAGATCTTCACCCCCAACAAGCCCGACACATACTTCGAGAAAGTTTAATTAAAACGTTAATTACCACAAATTGCCCATTAATTATTCATTAAAAATATACGTTAATTACCATATAATTTAATCGTTAATTGCTGACGCACAACAAGATAATTAATGAATAATTACATGATAAATTAACGACAATTAGGGTTGCTTGTCAACTTTGGCGAGGAGAGTCTGGTGGGAGAGCGTTGGGCGTATGACCAAAGCACCAACGAATGTTTCCTTGTTGACAAAAACATGGAGCCAGTTGAGGATGCTGATTATAGCTACTTGCTGGATGACGACGAAGAACAAGATAATTAATGAGAAATTATACGGTCAATTAACGACAATTAATGTTTAAAAAAGAAATAATATTATGGCTGAATTTAAGAATAATGGAAAATTAAAGCTCCTGATTATCGTCGGGACTAGACCTGAAATCATCCGCTTGGCGGCGGTCATCAACAAGTGCCGTCAGTATTTTGACTGCCTGCTGGCGCATACAGGCCAGAACTATGACTACAACCTCAATGGTGTCTTCTTCAAGGACTTGAAGCTGGCCGACCCCGACATCTATATGGAGGCCGTGGGCAACGACCTGGGTGAGACCATGGGCAACATCATCGCCAAGAGCTACCAACTCATGGTGGAAGTGAAGCCTGATGCAGTTTTGGTGCTGGGCGATACTAACAGCTGCCTCAGCGTGATTGGAGCCAAACGTCTGCACATCCCCATCTTCCACATGGAGGCTGGCAACCGTTGCAAGGACGAATGCCTGCCCGAGGAGACCAACCGCCGCATTGTGGACATCATCAGCGACGTGAACATGGCCTACAGCGAGCATGCCCGCCGCTACCTGGCCGACACCGGCCTTCCCAAGGAACGTACCTACGTCACGGGTAGCCCCATGGCTGAGGTGCTGCACAACAATTTGAAAGAGATTGAGGCATCAGACATCCACAAGCGCCTGGGTTTGGAAAAAGGCAAATACATTTTGCTGTCGGCTCACCGTGAGGAAAACATCGACACAGAGAAGAACTTCATGAGCCTCTTCACCGCCATCAACAAGATGGCTGAGAAATACGATATGCCGATTCTCTACAGCTGCCATCCACGCAGTCGCAAACGTCTTGATGCTACAGGTTTCCAATTGGACAAGCGAGTGATTCAGCACGAGCCACTGGGCTTCCACGATTACAACTGCCTCCAGATGAACGCCTTTGCAGTGGTCAGCGACAGCGGCACCCTGCCGGAAGAAAGCTCATTCTTTACCAGCGTGGGTCATCCCTTCCCAGCTGTCTGCATCCGCACCTCCACCGAGCGTCCCGAAGCCTTGGACAAGGGCTGTTTCGTGCTGAGCGGCATCGACACCATAGGTCTGCTCCAGAGCGTTGATGTGGCAGTGGAGCTCATCCGCGACGGCAATCACGGCATTCCTGTTCCGGATTACGTGGACGAGAACGTCTCGACGAAAGTTGTTCGCATCATCCAGAGCTATGTGGGCGTGGTCAACAAAATGGTCTGGCGTAAGTACTAAGTAAACAGAACAACTGGACGCATTACGTCCGCAGTTTACAGAGATAGCAAAAATGCTATCAGGATTAAGAAATAGTATTCAAAAACAATTAAATGAGGGTAAAGATTAAAGATTTCTTTAACCTTTAACCTTTAAACTCTAAACTTTATAAAATGAGTGTATTCAAAGACAAGACCCTCCTGATTACTGGAGGCACAGGCAGTTTCGGCAATGCAGTGTTGAACCGTTTTCTCCGTACCGATATTGGAGAAATTCGTATTTTCAGCCGCGACGAGAAGAAGCAGGACGACATGCGTCATGACTTTCAGGCCCGTATGCCTGAGGTGGCCAACAAAATCAAGTTCTATATCGGTGATGTTCGCAACAAGAGTACTCTGAAATACGCCATGAAGGGTGTGGATTACGTGTTCCATGCGGCAGCATTGAAACAAGTCCCTTCGTGTGAGTTTTTCCCGATGGAGGCAGTGAAAACCAACGTGATGGGTACGGACAACACCCTTGATGCTGCCATTGATGCCGGAGTGAAATGTGTGATTTGTCTCAGTACTGACAAAGCAGCCTATCCTATTAATGCCATGGGTATCACCAAGGCCATTGAGGAGAAAATTGCCGTGGCAAAATCACGTCTTAGTGGCGACACCAAAATCTGCTGTACCCGCTATGGCAACGTGATGTGCAGCCGCGGTTCGGTCATCCCGCTCTGGATTGACCAGATCCGCAAAGGCAACCCCATCACCATCACCGAGCCTTCGATGACGCGCTTCATCATGAGCCTGGAAGAGGCCGTTGACCTGGTGCTGTTCGCCTTCGAGAACGGCAAGAATGGCGACATCCTCGTGCAGAAAGCCCCTGCTTGCACCATCCAGACGCAGGCCGAAGCGGTGGTGGAGCTGTTCAAGCACCAGGCTCCCAACACCCCAGAGATTCGTGTGATTGGTATCCGTCATGGTGAGAAGATGTACGAGACCTTGCTCACCAAGGAGGAGGCGGCCAAGGCCATCGACATGGGCAACTTCTACGCCGTGCCAGCAGATAATCGTGACCTCAACTACGATAAATTCTTCAAGGAGGGGGACACCAAGAGGGCGTTGATTGATGAGTTCAACTCGAATAACACGAAGATTCTTAGCCTTGAGGAAACGAAGGAGAAGATTGCTTCGCTGACGTATATTCAGAATGAATTGAACGGTATTCCGAATCTTGTATAAAACGTTAATTACCATGAATTATCCATTAATTTTTCATTAATTGGCTTCGCCTGAAAAAATAATTAATGGCAAATTAACGGGCAATTAACGGGCATTAATGTTTAAAACTTATGTGCCAATTGCTTTGCGAGCTGATTAACGCTACGCATACGGGGAAGGATTTGAAGGTTGAAGGTGTGGGTGAGGAGGCTTGGGTGCAATGCTTCGAGACGGCACGGCAGCAGCAGGTGCTGGCGATGACGTTCCCCACGATGTCGGCCCTGCCCAAGGAGCAGAGGCCGGGGTTTCTGCTGTGGTCGAAATGGATGGTCTACGCACAGAGTACAGCCGAGCTGTCGCATCAGATGCAGGAGGCCGTGAGGAAACTGGGCACATGGCTGGCCGAGGATGGGCTGGCAACGACAGTGGTGAAGGGCTTCTCGGTGGCGGTACATTACCCTCGGCCCGAACTGCGGGAGTTTAGCGACGTTGACATCTACTCCGGCCCCGACTACGAGGCGGTGAACCGCTGTCTGGCCAAGCACGGGCTGACAGTTGGCAAGGCCGACGGGCATCACGCCCATATCCGGGTTGACAACGTTTCGGTGGAGCACCACTTCGCCTTCGGCAACAGTCGCGTGAAAGGCGACATGTACGGCATGGAAACGGCTTTGCAGCAGCTGGCCGAGAACGACAGCCGCCCAACGGCAATGCCGGGCATCCGCTTTCCGAACGCTGCCTTCACCACACTCTATGTGGGTTGGCACGCCTACAAGCATTTCCTGCACGAAAAGATTGAGCTTCGCCATGTGGTGGACTGGGCACTGACCTTGAGACAGCTCATCGAGGCTGAGGCCGCAAAGGTTGACGAGGTGAAAGGCACGGCCACTTGGAGCCGCTTTGCCGACACCTTGACTGCCATTTCACTACATAGGCTGGGGCTGCCCAAGGAATGGTTTCCCTTGAAGGAGGTGGAGCGAGCAGAGGCCGTGGCAGCGGAAGAGGAGCAGCGGGTATGGGCCGACATCATCGGAGGCAGCCACACGCATCATGGCCGCAACAAGGGCCACCGCCGCCTCATCATAGCTCGCCGCCTGCTGCAGAACCAGTGGAAGTTTAAGGCGTATGCCGACGAGAGCGCGGGGAGGTTTTTGTGGAAGGAGTTTGTGGGGTGGTGTAAAGGTTAAAGGTTAATGGTTAAAGGTTAAAGGTTAATGGTTAAAGGTTAATGGTTAATGGTTAAAGATTTTATGACGATAACACAAGCTTTATTGGATACTATTTCGGAGCAGGCGAAGGCGTCGCCACGGCTCAGGATGAACTACGATTTGCGTAACTCGGCTGAGGATAAGAGCCAGCGTATGCTCAATGCCATTGAGCCTGGCACAGTGATGCCCATCCATCGGCATCAAAAGACTTCAGAGACGATTGCTTGCCTCAGAGGTCGGTTTGTGATTGAGTTTTATGATGAACTTGAAAGGATTTGTACGGATTCTATAGAACTTTCGCCCAATGGCGAGGTGGTGGCTGTAAACGTCCCTGCCGGGCAGTGGCACTCGTTGCGTTGCTTGGAATCCAATACTGTTTTGCTGGAAAGCAAAGATGGGGCATGGGAGCCGCTGACAGATGCAGACATTTTGAAGTTGTGATGAAAGGATTTTTGAAAGGCGTGTGGCAGTTATGCAGTTTCCTGTTTTGGCCGAGATGGTGATTTGCTTAGGGGCTTAGAGGCTTAGATGCTTATTTGGCTTCTTCGCTACATTAAATTTAATTCATCGGTGCTCAGTTCCCCTTACGGGGTGTCCAGCTTACGGCTTACAGCTTAAAAGGGTTTAAGAAGTTCAAGAGTTTAAGAGTTCAAGGGTTTAAGAAGTTTGCTCATCAAGCTCGCAGGCCATTCCCTTCGGTCAGGCAGCAAGAAGTTTAAGGTCGGATTTCCGTAAGGGGGTCCGGCCTTTTTTTGTGCCTAAATTGAGAAATTTTCGGTAATTCGAAAGAAAGTTGTATTTTTGCACTCGGCAATTTTGCAAAAATAATCGAGTAAATTGAGTATGGAGAAAGAAGATAAAGTAATCAATATCTTCTAAATGCATTTTTAGCATATTGTTCATTAGGCGAAGAGGTATTCCGATAACTCCAACAAATTTGGCAATTTTTGTAATTATTGCCAAAAATGTTGTATCTTTGCACCCGAAATGACAAACGCTGACATTATATTGGATTACGCATACGAGCACAACGAAACCATTGTGCATAAGGAATTTATGCAATGGTTTACTGAGGCCTTTCCTAATGAATCGGTTCGTAGTATGGATACCACTTTGCGACGAATGCAGGCTTCGGGTATCCTTTTGCGCACAGGATATGGAGTGTTCAAGTTGGGAAATGACGTGAAGCCCAGCTATCGGCCCGTGGTGAGCGAAGAGATGCGGCGGATATTTGCTAAAGTGTGTGAGAGCTATCCCTACACCGGCTGTTGCATCTGGCAGGCAAGCGAGTTAGGGGCTTTTATGCAGCATATGCCCAATCTGGATGTGCTGATTTTTGAGGTGGAAAAGGTGGCTGCCGAGGCTGTGTATGAAGATGTGAAGGAACTGGCTGGCAGTGACCGCAAGGTGCTACTCAACCCGTCGGAGCATGATTACCGCCTGTATGCAGCAGGCGAGAGGGCTTTGTTGGTGAAGGATATGGTGAGTGAATCACCACTACAGTCCGTTTATGGCATAGCAGTGCCTATGTTGGAGAAAATACTTGTTGACGCCATTGTGTCGCCCGAGCTGGAGTTTGCACGTGGAGGAGAGATATTCACTATTTTCGAGAACGCGGGCGAGATGTACCGCATCAACCGGAAAACGATGTTGCGCTATGCCACGAGACGCGGCAAAAAGGAAGAAATAGAAAAACTAGTAAATGCTACGATGCTATGATTGATGAAAGAAGCAGGAGCAGGGAGTGGATATTGGAATCTTGCAAGGTGAACAAGGTTAACGACCCCACATTGATGGAGAAAACCATCCGTGCTTTTTCGCTTCTGGAGGCATTGGCAAAGTCGGGGTGTCCCTTCCTGTTCAAGGGCGGTAGCGCACTGATGCTGCAACTGGGCTGCACACAACGGTTGTCGGTCGATATAGATGTGGTTTGCCCTCCGGGAACGGATGTGGTAGAGTATCTGAAGACTTATGCTGCGGAATATGGTTTTGGCGAGATTGTGCCGGTTGAAAGGCTGTCGAGGTCGAACGTGCCGAAAACACACGCCAAGTGTTTCTACCAAGTGTCGTATGTAACCAACAGGGCACAGGAGAAAGTGCTGCTTGACGTGTTGTATGAGGACATCTGGTACAAACACATCGAGCGATTACCCATTGAAAGCCCGTTCCTGCTGACCGATGGTGAACCACTTACGGTGAGCCTGCCAAGCAAGGAAGACCTGCTTGGTGACAAATTGACGGCCTTTGCTCCCAATACAACAGGAATTCCTTATATCAAGCAGACAAAAGGCAAGGATGGCTCAATTGAGGAGCGGCATTGTGGTATGGAAATCATCAAACAACTGTTTGACGTGGCTTCGCTTTTCGACAGGATTGACGACCTGAGTGTGGTGCGTGAGACTTTCGGCAGGATTGCACCCTTAGAGTTGGAATATCGTGGCCTTGACAGGAATAACCTTCAGATGGTGCTGGATGATATCCGCAAGACTGCCGAACTGGTTTGCACGGGAGTTTACACCAACAACCAAAGTTTTGAGTTTAAAGAACTATTGGGCGGAGTACACCGTATTAGAGACTTGATAATCAGCGAAAACTTCAACCAGTATTCAGCCATAGTGGCGGCCTCAAAAGCGGCATATCTTTCGTTGCTGTTGGAGAGAGGCATTGACATCCTCAATCGTTTTGACCCCACAGTTGATTTGCGAAGTGTCAGGCTGGAAAGTCCGATAAATCCAGTAGTGAACAAAATTAAATCCGTTAAACCAGAGGCTTTTTGGTATTGGCGTGAGATAGAGAAGCTGTTTAATCGCTGATTTTGATTGGAGTTCGACAAGCATCACGAAGACCGAAGGGGTAATCTTTCGGTAGTGGAAAACGGCCAGACCTTGCCCTTCGATGTGAAGCGGGTGTATTACCTCTATGATGTGCCAGGTGGCGAGAACCGCGGTGCCCATGCCCACAAAGAATTGAGTCAACTGATTATCGCTGCATCAGGTTCTTTCACGGTTACGCTTGATGATGGTAAGTGTAAACGTAGTTTCTTCTTGAATCGTCCTTATCAGGGCTTGTATGTGAAACCTGGCATGTGGCGTGACTTGGAGGACTTCTCATCGGGTGCGGTGTGCATGGTTTTGGCTTCGGACGTTTATCTGAAGGAAGACTACATTAGGGGTTATCAGGAATTCTTGGAGTTTAGGAGAAGTTAGCTTACGGCTTATGCTAATAGACGATAAAGTATTAGATGACTTGACGAGGCGGGCGCAAAACTCGCCTCGTCGTCGCAAGAACTTGAACTTCCACGAAAGTCTCGAAGACAAGTGCCACCGCTTCCTGAATGCCGTTGAACCTGGTGCAGATATTCCCATTCACAGGCATCCAGAGAAAGAGGAATCATTTGTGGTACTGCGTGGCAAAATCCGTATCACAACCTACAACGACGATGGTTCTATCATAGAAGACCTCATCTTATCACCCACCGAAGGCCGCTATGGTGTGAACGTGGAAAAGAACGTGTGGCACACTGTAGAAGCCTTAGAGCCAGGCTCCGTTATCTTTGAATGCAAGGAGGGGCCGTATGTGCCGCATGAAATTGAGGGCATACTTGAAATCCCGGTGAAAAAATGAAAGCGTTTTTAAAAGGCGTTTGGCGGTTTTGCAGTTATTTGTTTTGGCCGAGATGGAAGTAGTGATGTATGATGGATGATGGAAGATGTAAGATGTAAGATGTAAGATGTGATAAGGATAGGGTCAATTAAATAGGGCAATCTTTGGCTGTCACCTCAGATTGCCCTGCTTTCACGTCGTTAACCGTTAAGAAGTTTATTTGTTGCGATGCTTGGTAGGCCCAACTTTTACCTTCTCAACGACGGTTGTCTTCGGGTGCTTATCGGCTTCTTTCATCGGGATGAAACGACCTGTCTCAGCACTCCTTGCTTTTTGTACTGTTTTTGACATAGGCACTTGTTACTCTGCCTTTTCAGAGGTTCTTTGTGAAGGCTTGTCCAAGGCCTTCGGGTTTGACATCGGATTTCGGACAATCCATAATGGGGTTGTGACTCAATTTCCGTGCCAACGGAAAGATTTTTCGGTAAAACTGGTTTTTGATAATTCTTGCTGTCGTTTTGGCAGCTATTCAATGTTTTGAGGCTGACAGCTTACGGATTATTTTGCTTAGGCGCTTAGATGCTTATTTGGCTTCTTCGCTACATTAAATTTAATTCATCGGTGCTCAGTTCCCCTTACGGGGTGTCCGGCTTACGGCTTACCTCTTAAAAGGGTTTAAGAAGTTCAAGAGTTTAAGAGTTCAAGGGTTTAAGAAGTTTGCTCATCAAGCTCGCAGGCCATTCCCTTCGGTCAGGCAGCAAGAAGTTTAAGGTCGGATTTCCGTAATGGTGTCCGGCCTTTTTTTGTTTTTAGGTCACACAGATTGCACGGATAGCACAGATAAGCTTCGCAGTTAAAAGTGAAGAGTGAAAAGTTAAAAGATGGGGGCGGGTTGTAACATTTCGGGTTTTGCGCATACTATAAGGGTGGAGAAATGAAAAATAACACGCTGAGAAACAAGGGAAAGAAAAAATATTTGTTGGTATATATGCGACAATAAACATTTTTTATTTATCTTTGCAGATGAAATAGCAAAATAAACTATGGACAGTATAGCTGACTGGATTGACGAAAAACCGCCACGCGGTAAATATACCTTCACTCGTGGAGAAGTTGTGTCAGCATTCCCGAGGATGAAGCCAGAGGTGATTTCGACCACGCTTTCGCGCGAGGTAAAAAAAGGCCGGATTATGATTCCCCAACAGGGGTTTTATGTAATCATCCCTGATGAGTACAAACTGCGAGGATTTGCCCCTCAGCCGTTTTATATGGACGACCTGATGAGGTATCTGGGCAGGCGTTACTATGTGGCCCTGCTGAGTGCGGGGAGCTATCACGGGGCGGCACATCAGGCTCCGATGACGTTCTGTGTGATGACCGAGCCGCCCACCATGCGTGAGAAAAGGACGCAGAAATATGCGACCCGCTACTTCTATCGTTCGGCAATCCCGATGGAATATGTGGAGCAGCGCCAAACGCAGACAGGTGTGATCAACATTTCGTCTCCTGAGCTGACCGCCATCGATCTGGTGACATATCAAGAGAGGGCAGGGAGTATCACGCGGGCTGCCACGGTGTTGGCCGAGCTGGTTGAGAAGACGGACTTCGGCCGCTTGGGGCCTGAGTTTGTGAAGGTGGCCCCGGTGGCCTGTTTCCAGCGGTTGGGGTATATTTTGGAGGCAGTGCTTGAGGAAATGGACGCTGCCGATGCGGTGTATG
>Ga0247609_10005675_pt1 | contig 12199 bp, 8 predicted proteins | sample 172DNAGHGlowgp2_FD_193487 | JGI IMG/M metagenome (GOLD analysis project Ga0247609, IMG submission 193487) | Sheep rumen microbial communities from Palmerston North, Manawatu-Wanganui, New Zealand - 1728 DNA GHGlow gp2 | ecosystem: Host-associated > Mammals > Digestive system > Stomach > Rumen ... | reverse complement strand
ATAATAAAAGAATTCAGGTTAAAACAAAATGGATGCCACCTGTACAATACAGGATAGCATCCATGTGTTCAACCTGATTAATAAATATGTGTCCAGGATTCTGGGTACATATCATTGTTACCATCTTTTCTTTATTTTCGTAATAATTTGTTCATAATTTAATTGTATAAAATTACCTATAAATAACGAAAATAGTTAACATAAAAACGGGCGTGATATACAAAATGCACAAAAAATGTAACATTTCATCTTGAAAACTTGAATTTTTTCAAATATTTGGTATAGTATACATAGCGAAAAAATGTAACAATTTTGTAATAACTTTACGGGTGAATGAAATTCATGAGGGATGAACGTAAAGGTAAAAGAAAGGAATTATAAAACAATTCTTACTTACGGTAATGATTATTTCATTATTAAGGGTATTAATTGCGAAGTTATGAAGAAGATAAGAGAAAGTATTAAAACAGTTGGTATTTGTATGGTAGCATGTGCATTAGTTGCACAGTGTAATGTAACAAAGGTTTTTGCTGATGATTTTGAAATTTCAAAGATGGCTGATGAAGAAACAGTTGTTGGAAGTTCAAACGTGGTAGAAAGTAAAACTGAAGACAGTAAAGAAGTTAATGGTGATGACTCAATAAAGATGGCTAAAGCAACTAAGGTTGGTAAAGTAGTTAATAAAGTTACTGATATTAAGAAAGTTAAAAAAGTTATTAGAGTAAATCAGAAGATTAATCTTAAATCTGTTAAATGCTTAAAATCTAAAAAGATGAAGAATCTTAAATTTAACTTTAAAAAGAATGGTCTTATTTCTGTTTCTAAAAACGGAGTTGTTAAAGCTAATAAAGTTGGCGTCGCAATAATTAATGTTAAAGAAGATGGCGCTGTGATCGCTAAAGTTAATATTGAAGTAAAAGAGTCATATAAAGAAGAACAGCTTAGATTATTATCATCAATTATATTCTGTGAGGCTAATACAGAATCATATGCTGGTAAAAAAGCTGTAGGTATCGTCGTGATGAATAGAATGGCTTCATCAGCTTACCCAAGCAGTATGAAGGCTGTTGTATATCAGAGAGGACAGTTTGTACCTGCTCATACAGGTTTCTTAGATAGAGCATATAAGATGTATGATAATGGTTCAATTCCTAAGGATTGTGTTAAGGCTGCTAAAGATGTATTAAGCGGAAGTAGAAGTGTTATAATCAAGGGTAAGGAAAAGAGCATGAAAGGCTATTTATTCTTCTCAAGATATGTACCTAATAAGAAGTTGCAGATTGGTGCACATCAGTTTAAATAATTGAATATAGTTTATTAGAGTCCTGAATACCAGGACTCTTTTTTTTCGATGAGGAAAGAACTGAAAGCTTGCTTTCGTGATTATCAAAATAATGTCATATATTTACATACCTTAAAAATGAGGATATAATCATATTAATGGTAGGAACGGAAGGAGAAGTATGGGTAAAATAATTGAAGTATTTTGCAAGTTGATTCCAAAAATCATTCCAGCAAATGTATATTTGCTGTGCGTAAATCTTATGGCATTAAGGAAAGTGCCTGAAGAAATTAGGCAGGAGCATTGTTTAAATAATAGGAAAATATGGAGAAGAATGTATGAAAAAAAATGGAGTGAATTGGATTTCGGCAAGTCCAATAATGTTATACAGCAATCAGAAGAAATCGTTGCAAAAGATAGTAGCAAAGAAATGGAAGAAAAAAAAGAAAGATTTAATAAAGCATGGAAAGTTTACGTATCTTTTATCGAGGAAAAAGAGAGAAAAGAAGCGAATAAATGGAGAAAAAAGAAAGAAGAGAAAAATGGCTTTATTAAAACTGATAAAAGTAATTATGAAGCCGATAATGATATTATTAAAGATTCTAAGGGTGATAGTAAATATTCTAGTGAAGATATTGAAGAAGCTATAGTAATAATAAATGAAACGCTTAAACATAATAAAGATAAATTTTACATTGAAAGACAACCAAATTTAAAAGATTTATTATATGGAATGCAAAATGATAAATTGAGTAAAAAATATATTGATGGTAGGGAATTAAGAGCAAATGAAAACTCGTGCGAAGTTATTGCAGTGTATAATGCTTCTTTGGATGTTTTTAAATTTGAGGGTTTGCTATCAATAGACTCTTTTGTTACATATTTAGAATTATTCGAAAGTAAAGGGATTGTTAAATCGGGATATTTTGGAACATCAGGAATGGCAATATATAGATATTATAAAGATATATACAATTCTAGAGACAAATATTCAAAAGAAATATCTAAAAATAGAAATATAAAACTAGGTGTGGAAAAATTAATGGGAAGAAGAATAAACAAAAAGAATCTTGAAAGATTTGAAAAGGAATATAAATCATATATCTTGATGTCATATAATAATGCAAGAGATCTAAGCGAAATGGTTCATACAATTTGCATTAGTAAAACTAAAGATGGATATAAGGCACATAATGATTATGAAGGATCGAGAGAATCGAAGACGCTTTACGATGCAGTATTTGGATATAATGAATATGCAAGTAAGCCTATTATGCTAATTGGTTTGGATGAGTATGATTAAATATAACTAGTTTATGTAATATAAATATAGAATATTAGTATAAAAAGAATAGTGACAAAATAAATATTGAGTGGTATAATGATTGTGACAATAAATTTTATATATGTTTATTGATTGGAAATTTATATTTATTGTATTGGTTTATTGTATGATGCGGGCAAGTTTAATAAGTTTATAAAACGGAGGATATTTATGAATTTAGAAGAAGCATTAAAAGAAATAGAAAGATTGAATGAAGTAATAAAAGCAAAAGATGAAGAGTTAGAGATTTTGCGTAAAAAGAAAAATGCAGGCCGTCCACCTAGAGGTGCTAGTTGGCAGAAGACATATAATGAGTTTGTTAAGCTCTATGAAAAAGGACTTCCAATGGTTGAAATCGTTGCTAAGTCAAGTAGTAGTAGAAGAACATGTTATCGTTATAAAGCTTATTACGAATCATTAAAGAAGGAACAACAGGAAAAGGAAAACAATTAATATAAAAAAGACTTTCAATTGAGGTTAACTCAAAATGAAAGTCTTTTTTATTGTAATTATATTTATGATAATTCTAACATCTTATCAATACATTTTTTAGCTTTGATTCTAACATCTTCATCCATTGTGATTTCTTCGCCAGTTTTTCCTAAGAGAGCGTTATAAACATCAGCAAGGGTTGTAAGTTTCATATTGTGACAAACGCAATCCTTTGAAAGTGGATAGAATAATTTATCAGGACACATATGCTGTAAGTGGCTTACGATGCTATTTTCAGTTCCTATGATAAATTCCTTCTTATCACTATTCTTAGCGTAATCCATAATGCCTGTTGTGCTTCCGGCGTAATCAGAAAGTTCTGTAACTTCTGGCTGGCACTCAGGATGAACAAGTAAGAGTGCATCTGGATGAGCCTTCTTAGCTTTGATAGCTTCGTCTTTCATAATTCTACAATGAGTAGGGCATCCGCCATTTACAAATTTGAATTCTTTTTCTGGAAGCTGTTTTGCAACCCATTTTCCAAGATTTGGATCTGGAATAAATAAAATCTTATCGTTATCAATGTTTTTTACAATACGAAGTGCTGCAGATGAAGTTACGCAAACATCACAGATGGTTTTAAGTTCGGCTGTTGTGTTAATATATGCAACAACTGTATGATCTGGATACTTTGCCTTAAGTGCTTCTAATAATTCAATGTCTAACTGTTCAGCCATTGGGCATCCAGCATCAGGTGCAGGTAATATAACCTTCTTTTCAGGTGATATGATTTTTACTGTTTCTGCCATAAATCTTACACCGCACATAAGAACGGTCTTTTTATCATCGTCTCTTGCGTTAAGTGCAAGTCCATATGAATCACCAACATAATCAGCAATTTCTAAAATTTCATCTGCCTGATAGGCATGAGCTAATATACAAATGTTTTTTTCTTTTTTAATTCGAAGAATCTCTTCTTGCATTTCAGCAATTGTCATTTTCTTATTTTATGATGTATAGTTACATCATAATCCTCCTAAAATATATTTAACATCTTCCATAATATATTATTTAAATATGGAACAAATGCTTTCACTTAATAATATAGTAGATATATATTCTTGTCAATGCAAAAGAACATTAAAAAGTGCATAAAGATATTGAAAATATTAGCAAATGCTAGTGTATATTCACCTAACTTTACAGTATATACGACAGGTGTCTTGTCAGCTGTATAAACTTGTGATATACTGATGGATATTTATACAAGGGAGAGTGTCCTATGAATAATGAAAATGACATTATTAAAACGGATGTTTTAATAATAGGTAGTGGATGTGCAGGACTTATTAGTGCGCTTCATCTTCCAAAAGATAAAAAAATTACAGTTATAACAAAAAGAAATGTTGAAAGAAGCGATTCATTTCTAGCTCAGGGTGGAATGTGCATGCTTGATGATGAAAGTGATTATGATGCATATTTTGAAGATACTTTAAAGGCTGGTCATTATGAAAATGATAAAAAGTCAGTTGAATTAATGATTAAGAATTCAAAAGAATTAGCTGAAGAGTTAGTTGGTCTTGGAGTAAGATTTACAAGAAATGAAGATGGCTCTTTTGACTTTACGAGAGAGGGCGGACATAGTAAGCCTAGAATTTTATTCTATAAAGATATAACTGGTAGGGAAATAACTGAAAAACTTTGGGAGGAAGCGAAGAAGCGTCCTAACATCGAAATAGTAGAATATAAGAAGATGGTTGACCTTTTAATAAAGGATAATGAGTGCTTTGGCGCTGTTATAAAGGATAATTCTGAAAGAGCAACAGAAGAAGAATTTGTAAATAGAGATCATGGAAAGATTTCTGTTGTATTTGCTGATTATGTTATTCTTGCAACAGGTGGGATTGGTGGATTATATGTTAATTCGACTAATTTTAGAAATCTTACTGGTGATGCTGTGGCTCTTGCTCTTATTCACGATATAAAGACAAAGGATATTAATTATATTCAGGTTCATCCAACAACATTCTTTACAGAAGAAGTTGAAGATAGAAACTTCTTGATTTCTGAATCTGTAAGAGGAGAAGGGGCTAAGCTTCTTGATAAGAATGGCGAAAGATTTGTTGATGAGTTATTACCAAGAGATATTTTAACTGCAAAGATATTAGAACAGATGGAAAAAGATGGAACTAAGCATGTATGGGAAGACTTACGTACAATTCCTGAAGAGGAACTTAAATCACACTTCCCTAACATTGTAAGACACTGTAAGGAAAAAGGTTATGATGTATTTAAAGAACCTATTCCTGTTGTTCCAGCTCAGCACTACTATATGGGTGGTATTGCAGTTAATTATAATAGTAAAACAAGTTGTGATAGATTATACGCTGTTGGTGAAACAGCATGTAACGGTGTTCATGGTAAGAACAGGCTTGCAAGTAATTCTTTGCTTGAGAGTATGGTATTTGCTAAGAATGCTGCTTTGGAAATAAGTGAAAGCTATAAGGAACAAAGAAGTGAAATTACACTACCTGACTTGAGTTTATATGAAGATAGTGAGAAACTTGAAAGAATCTATGGTGAGAAAGTTTTAAGAGCCATAGATGAAGCTGACAAATATGATAATGATGAAAATGCTAAGCTTGTTAGAAGTAAGATTAGCAGAAAATATAATTATTAGGAGGAAGATTATGTTTGATAAAGCAACACTTTTATGTAATGTGGATCCATTAATATTATCTGCTATTAAGGAGGATATAACAAGCGAAGATGTTTCGACTAACAGCGTTGTTAAGGGACCTGTTAAGGGAACAGCTGATCTTATCTGTAAGGAAGATGGTATCATATGTGGGCTTGATGTATTTAAGAGAGTTTTTACTTTGATTGATAATGAAATTGAAGTTGACTTAAAGAAAGAAGATGGTGATAAAGTAGCTGTTGGAGAAATACTTGCAACAGTTACAGGTGACATGAGAGTTATTTTAAGTGGTGAACGTACAGCACTTAATTACTTACAGAGAATGAGCGGTATCGCTACTTATACAAATAAGACTGCAAGTTTACTTGATGGAACAAAGACTAAGTTACTTGATACAAGAAAGACAACACCTAATAACAGAGTATTTGAAAAATATTCTGTTAAAGTAGGTGGCGGTAATAATCATAGATATAATTTATCAGATGGAGTTTTGCTTAAGGATAACCATATCGGTGCTGCAGGTTCTGTAACAAATGCTATTAAGATGGCAAAGGAATATGCTCCATTTGTTAGAAAGATAGAAGTTGAAGTAGAAAACTTTGACATGGTTAAGGAAGCAGTTGAGGCAGGTGCTGATATTATTATGCTTGATAATATGAAGCCAGAGCAGTTAAAGGAAGCAATTGCTTATATAGATGGAAGAGCTGAAATTGAAATTTCAGGTAATGTAACTAAGGAGAATTTAAACTTATATGTTGAGATGGGAGTTGATTACATTTCAAGTGGTGCACTTACACATTCAGCACCAATTCTTGATGTATCATTGAAGAATCTTCATCCAGTAGAATAATGTGAGGTAAGCCATGAATGCAATAGAAAGACAGGAGCAGATAATTAACATTTTAAATGAAAATTATGAATCTATCTCCGGAACTGATTTGGCAAAAAGATTATCAGTTAGCAGACAGATTATTGTAACTGATATTGCAATCTTAAGAGCTAAGGGTTTTGACATAACTTCAACTACAAAGGGCTATGTATTAGCTTCAGAGAAAGTATGCCAAAGGATTTTTAAAGTTCATCATGACAAGGAAGCTTGCGAGGAGGAACTTAGTATTTTTACAGATTATGGTGCAGTAATTGTTGATGAATTTATTAGTCATAAGGCATATGGGTTGATTAGAGCGGAACTTAATTTACGTTCAAGAATAGATGTTAAGGAGTTCCTAGAGCGAGTTGATGAAAGTAAGGGTATGCTTTTATCAAGTATGACAGGAGGTTATCATTATCATACTATTATTGCGCCATCAGTTGAGGTTTTAGATAAGATAGAGAACAAATTATGGGAAAAAGGATTTTTAGCGAAAATGCTTGAGTATGAGCCTGAAGTATTTGCTAAAGATTTATCTAATAGACAGAATAAATAGTTTGTAAAATTAGTGATAAATACATATAGAAATGCTGAAAAAGACAGAGAAATCTGTCTTTTTTTTGTGAAAGATTGACAGAAAAATAACGAAAATTAAGTCAATTTGTCGGGTATAAAAGTCAATTTGTCGGGTAAATTTTGTTAGATTTTTGTGATAAAGTGGATTTATCTTTATGAAGAAGGAGGTTTTTATATCATGAAGAAGATGTATAGTAAGGCGCTAGCGGTAATGTGCGCAGTTACTATGGCGCTTCCTTCAACAGTTTATACAAATGTATATGCTGATGGGGAGGTTACAAACAATCAAAATCCTGAGGAAGGAGGAAACGAGGAAGCCGAAGTTAAATATGAGAACGGAACACATGAATTGAGCTTGGGCAAATTTGGTGTTGCAGGAACACACAACGCTGAAATCGAAGTGGACGAAAACAAAGTACCAGTGCTTGATGATAAGGGAAATGCAAAAATCGATTTTAGTGCACAGTATGGACAAGTTTATTTTTCATTACCTGAAGGAATTGACCCTAAAAGAGTAACAAAGGTAGAATTTCCGGGTCTTGAAAGTGTGGCTGTTAAAGTTCAACAGACACAGGGTGATGATGATAATGGTTGTCTAGTTAACTATTCAAATTCATTGAGTTTTGAAGAAGGAACTGATTTTTCAGTAATAGTACTTATGAATATGGCAGAAGGTGCCGTATCAAAGAATGTAGGTACTATAGTTATTACATTAACAGATGCTCCAAGTGACACAAAAACTGTAACTTATAAACTTAGTGATCTTGATATTGCATTGAACGGTGGTGCAACAATCGAAGAAGGTAAGGTTACATACACAAATGCTTATCAGAGTATATTCTTTGATTTCTCAAAAGTAATTGAAGATGGTATGGTACCAATTCAGATTGATGTTAAGGAAGATGCTAACACATTCAATTATAAGGTTATGACTGAAGATCAGTTTGAAAATGATACATGGGGCAATGGACTTGCTGTATCATATGGAAATCCTACAATAGCATTTGATGATGCATCTGCTAAATATCTTATTGTTATGAGTGGCGATAAAGCTGATGATCCAGACGCAGAGGAGAAAACATATGGTTCATATTCGCTTGATAGTGAAGTGGAATTTACATTAGCTCCATCGTATGGAGTACAGATGGATATTCCAGATTTAAGAAGTGTAGTTGCTACAGAGGAAGGACTTGGAGAAGATGCTTATGTTGGTTGCGCTGTTACAGGTACAGAAACGGCAGATGAGAAGGTTATGCAGCTTGCAACTAAACATTTTAATGCGGTTACATTAGGTAATGAACTTAAACTTGATTGTATGTTAGGATACAATAACGCAAGTTCAAAAGATGTTGAATTCACATATGTTAATAAAAATACATTTAAAGCATGTGATGAAGGCGACGAGAATGCTATGAAGGTTCCTGTATTAAATTACAAAAATGCTGAAGAAAGACTTGATATGTTCCTTAAGTGGAATGAGGAAAATCCAGATAAGCAGATTAAAGTTAGAGGACATGTTTTAGTATGGCATTCACAGGCACCAGGTTGGTTCTTTAAGAAAGATTATGCTGGATTATTCCAGGATAATACAGGTGCACCTGAGTTAAAGACTTCAGATGGTGTTACTGAAGATAAAGAAAATGGTACATACGCTGAAGATGCAACTAAAGAAGAAATGGATAGACGTCAGGAATGGTATATTAAGACTATGCTTGAACATTTCACAGCACCAGGCAGCAAGTATGAAAATCTCTTCTACGGATGGGATGTTGTTAATGAAGCAGTTAGTGATAACTCAGGTACATACAGAAATGCAAAAGAAAATTCTAGATGGTGGAATATTTATAAAGATCAGTCATTTATAACTAATGCATTTGTTTATGCTAATAAGTATGCACCTAAGTCACTTAAATTATATTACAATGATTATAATGAAACTGTTGCTACAAAGGTTAAAGGTATTGTTAAGTTGTTAGAGGACGTAAAGGCAACTAAAGGAGCTAGAATTGATGGATGTGGTATGCAGGCTCATTATGGTATTGATAACCCTACAATGGGACAGGTAGAAGCAGCTGTTAGAGCATATAGTGCAGTAGTTGATGAAGTTATGCTTACAGAACTTGATGTAAAAGCAAGTTCAGAATATGATGGTACAAAGGCTACAAGAGTTGCTGAATATACAAAACAGGCATATTTCTATAAGAATTTATATGACACATTAGTAAAACTTGATAAAGAAGAAGGAATCAATGTATCTGGTATTGTTGTATGGGGTACAGTTGATAAATATTCATGGTTAAATGATTCAAATAATGTTGGTGGTGCAGCAAATGGTGGTGCACAGTGTCCATTGTTATTTGATAGTAATTATCAGGCAAAACCAGCTTATTGGGCATTTGTTGATGCTGATAAGTTAGAGCCATACATTCAGAATGTATTTGTTGTTGAAAGTGCTGATGGCTCATTCGATAACGCTAATACATATTCATTTGGTAATGATAAAGTAACTTGTGAATTCTCACCAATTTGGGATGCAAAGAAATTAACAGTTAAGGCTTTAGTTAAGGGTAAACTTGCTGATACTGATAAAGTAACTTTATATTACTTTGATGGTGAAACAAAGAAAGCTGAAGTTGCTGTTAAAGATATGAAAGCAGTTGAAGGTGGTTATGAAGCAGTTCTTACACTTGATGGTGCTTATGCAGTAGGTGAAGCTAAACTTGATGTTGTAGTTTCAGTAGGCGAAGACAAGGTTGCATTTAACGATGTTAAACTTACACAGGAAGAAAGTGATCAGTACTATGCAAATGCAAACTTCAGACCATTTGCTGAAATTACAAAGGGTACAGTTAAGATTGACGGTGAAGTTGATGATGCTTGGAAAGATGCAGTTACAGTTCCGCTTACAATTAATTTAGGTTCAAATGTTACAGCTGAAGCTAAGTTACTTTGGGATGAAGATAATCTCTACGTAAAAGCTGATGTTGTAGATCCTGTACTTAATAAGGATAGTGCAAATGCATATGAGCAGGATTCAGTTGAAGTATTCATCGACGAAAACAATCATAAATCAGATTCTTATGAAGAAGATGATAAGCAGTATAGAATTAACTATGAAAATACACAGTCATTTAGTGGTGATAAGTGTGTAGCTGATAATGTTAAGTCATTTGCTGTAGTTCCTAAGGATGGTAAGGGATATAGCATTGAAGCTGCATTTAAGTGGACAGATATTAAGGCTGCTGAAGGTAGCTTAATTGGTCTTGAACTTCAGGTTAATGATGCTGATGAATCAGGTAAGAGAATTGGTACATTAAGCTGGTATGACAAATCTGGTATGGGTTGGTCAGCTCCATCAGTATTTGGTACAGCTAAACTTGTTGGTGAAGCTAAGAAAGCTGATAATAAAGTTGATGAAAAGAAGACTGATTCTAAGACAACAGTTGAAACAAAATCAGTTGATGGTCCTAAGGTTGGAACAAAGGTTGAAGATAAGAAGTTCAATTATGTTGTAACTAAGGCTGGTACAACAGATGGTAAGACTGTAGGTGAAGTTGCTGTTGTAGCTTCAAAGAATAAGAAAGCAAAAGCTGTTACTGTTTCAGCATCAGTTACAATTGATGGTGTTAAATATAACGTAACAGAAATTAAGGCAAAAGCATTCTATGCTAATAAGAAGCTTACAAAGGTTACTATTGGTAAGAATGTTAAGAAGATTGGCTCTAAGGCATTCGCTAAATGTACAAGTCTTAAGACAGTTATAGTTAAGTCAAAGAAACTTAGAACTATTGGTAAGAGTGCATTTGCTGGCGATAAGAAGTTAAGAAGCTTCAAGATGAAATCAAATAAGAAACTTAAGAGTGTTGGTAAGAAAGCATTTAAGGGCGTTTCAAAGAAATGTAAATTCTACGTTCCTAAGAAGTTAAAGAAAGCTTATAAGAAGACTCTTAAGAAGGGTGGTTTCAAAGGTAAAATTAAATAGTTGATAATGGACTCACCGTCTAAATAGGCGGTGAGTTTTTTATGCATAACTTTGGTTGTTTTAGTAGAAAACTAAAGGAAGTCGTGTTATACTAAATTAGTGGGAGTGTGTCTTTAGATACGATGTGAAATATAGCTTAAAATTGTATTAAATCGTTAAAACCTTTATTGAGTATAAAGGTTATAAGAGGATAATATGGATAATAAGGAATTAGAAGAAAAAATCAAACAATTAGATTTCATGGCTAGCAATTTGGAAAGTCAGATTTATTCATTGAAATCGGAAATTAATATTCTGAAAATAAAAAAAGAACAGTTGATGCGTGAACAGAGTGAGCAGGCTAACGATATTAATAATGTTAGTAATCCTGCATATAGACAAGCGAGATATAGCAGCGGACAGTATAATGTTAACAATAATAATCCCGATCAAAATGTTAACTTAACTACGAATCAAACTCCAACTATGAATCAAGCATTAAGTTTAAATCAAAATCCAAGTTTGAACCAAAATCAAAATTTGAATCAAAATCCAGGTTTAAATCAAAATGTTTATGGATATGGAAATCCGATAAATGTAGTTAATAGTGGAAAAAGTAAGGATTTTGAAGATTGGTTTGGAAAGAATATGATGAGTGTTATCGCATCAGTTCTTATATTTATAAGTATTATTATATTTTCAACTGTATTTTATCCAAATTTAACAGATGAAATAAAGGTTGCTTCAATGTTTATTTTTAGTTTTGGATTAGAAGCATTTGGATATTTTGGAGTTAAGAAGAATAATAAAGATGGATTTAAATTGGCTATAATGGCATGTGGCGTTGGATGTATATTTGTTTCGTTATTAGTTACAAGAATACATTTTGAAATGATAACTGACGGCATGTTATTAGTTGGTGTATTATTATGGGCCATTGTGGTTATGTATCTATCGAGATATGCTAATACATTATTTGTTGTTATAGGTCAAATTGGAGTATTTATAACAATAAGTGTTGGCGTTAATAGGATAATAGAATTATCTGATGAATT
>Ga0247609_10005672_pt1 | contig 12205 bp, 16 predicted proteins | sample 172DNAGHGlowgp2_FD_193487 | JGI IMG/M metagenome (GOLD analysis project Ga0247609, IMG submission 193487) | Sheep rumen microbial communities from Palmerston North, Manawatu-Wanganui, New Zealand - 1728 DNA GHGlow gp2 | ecosystem: Host-associated > Mammals > Digestive system > Stomach > Rumen ... | reverse complement strand
TACTTTAGAAAAACATTTTGCAGAATTTATGAACAAAAACAAAGATGCGAAGAGATCTTCCGACAATTTCATTTTTGCCTATTATCAGGCAATCATGGACGGAAGCATCACAGTAAATGACTACATCCGGCAGATCTACCAGCACATTGTCGAAGGACTTGAACAGAAGTCCTTTTATTTCGATCAGAAGAAAGCAACAAACGCTATCGAATGGATAGAAAAGCATTGCTTTCACACCGAAGGCAAACTTGCGATGCAGCCTTTCATCTTGGAACTGTGGCAGAAAGCCTTAATATCTGCGATGTTCGGCATCGTTGATGAAAACGGTCTTCGCCAGTTCCGAGAGGTGTTCCTTGTGGTGGCAAGAAAGAACGGCAAGTCCCTACTTGCTTCAGCCATCGCACGATACATCTGGGTCACGGAAGGGTTCGGCACTAAAGTCTACAACATCGCACCGAAACTTGACCAGGCGGATCTTGTCTATTCCAATGTTTGGGTCATGACTACGCTGGATCCCGAATGGCAGGAGAAGAAGACCAAGTCGATGGAGCGTGATTCTTCAAAACGGAGAATCAACGTAGAAGATCCGACAATGGAGAAACATCGGCAGACCGATCTATACATTCCCGGAACGAATGCGATGGTGAAGAAGATCGCCTTTTCTGTTAAAAAAAGCGATGGTCTGAACTTTTCACTCTGCACCGCAGATGAGGTCAGTTCATGGGATGCGGCGCCTGGGTTGAGACAGTACGATGTTCTAAAGTCTGGCATGGGTGCGAGAGAAGAACCGATACTGTTCTCTATCTCTACCGCCGGATATGTCAATGACGGAATCTATGACGAACTGTTCGCAAGGGCAACACGTTTGCTTAAAGGCGAATCGAAGGAAAAGCGTTTCCTTCCTGTCATCTACCAGATCGATGACGTGAACAAGTGGAACGATATAAACGAGATACGGAAGGCGAATCCGAATCTTGGTGTTTCTGTCGGTGTCGATTACTTCCTTGAGGAAATCGCAATCGCAGAAGGTTCTCTGTCAAAGAAAGCAGAGTTTCTTACAAAGTACTGCAACATAAAACAGAACAGTTCTGTCGCATGGCTTTCAAGCGAAACAGTTGAAGGATGCTATGGCGATGAATACAAACTGGAAGACTTCCAAGGCTGTTATGCGGTCATGGGCATAGACCTCTCAAGGACAACAGACCTGACGGCTGCGACATTGCTGATCCAGCGTGATGGGAAGATCTACACGTTCGCACGTTTCTATCTACCAGCGAACAAGGTCGAAGAAGCACAACAGAGGGAATCCGTTCCTTATGACATTTACAGACAGAAGGGTTTTCTTTATCCTTCCGGCGAGAATTTTGTAGACTATCAGGATGTCTTTGAATGGTGCAAGGAACTGATAGAGAAATACAAGATCTATATTTTGCAGATCGGATATGATAGATACTCCGCTTTGCAATTGGTGAATGAATTACAAAACTATGGTTTTCATTGTGACGATGTTTTCCAAGGTTACAACCTTTCTGGAGTAATCGAAGAAACCGAAGGGATGTTGAAAGACGGAAACATCCGCATTGGCACGAACGATCTTCTTAAATTGCATTTCTACAATTCCGCTTTAAAGCTGAACACAGAAAACGGAAGGAAATCGTTGATAAAGATCGAACAGAGAGCGCATATCGATGGCATGGCATCTTTTCTCGATGCGATGACCGTGCGGCAGAAGCATTGGAACGAGATCGGCAAACAATTGTCGAACGAAAGGAGATAAAAAATGGGCTTGATGGATTGGTTATTCCCTAAAGAAGAACCTGTCAAACTTGCAAACACAGAGAACTTCAAGCTGTTGACGGCTTACGAGCCTATTTTTCACGATTACAGGGGTTCTATCTACGAATCGGCTTTGGTAAGGTCGGCGATCGAAGCGAAGGCAAGGCACATTTCAAAATTGAAAGTTGAAATGCAGGGCGAAGCGCAGCCGTATTTGAAATCAAAAATCAAACATAAGCCGAATGATTGGATGACATGGCCACAGTTCTTGGCAAGGTGTTCAACGATTTTGGATTGCACAAACAACCTATTCATCGTGCCGGTTCAGGATAAATATCTTGAAACGATCGGCTTTTTCCCGGTCCTTCCTGATCGTGTGAAACTTCTTGAAGACAAGAACGGCAAGATGTGGCTTCGCTACACATTCCGAAATCATCAAAGCGGAATCGTAGAGTTCGACAGATGTGCCTACATGAACAAGCACCAATTCCAGAGCGATTTCTACGGCGATTCAAACAGAGCATTGAACAACACGATGGATCTCATCGCCATTCAAGACCAGGGCATCAAGGAAGCGGTCAAGAATTCCGCTTCTTATCGTTTCATCGCAAAGGTGAACAATTTCACCGCACCTGAAGACCTTGCCGAAGAACGTGCGAGATTCACCAGAGAGAACTTGAGCGGAGAGAATGGCGGATTGCTTCTGTTCCCGAATACTTACAGCGACATCAAACAGGTCACCGATAGTGCATACAGAGTAGACACCGATCAGATGAAGCTGATCCAGAAAAATGTCTACGATTACTTCGGTGTGAACGAGGAAATCATCCAGGGCAAGGCGGAAAGCGACCAGCTGGATGCATTCTTCAATTCTGCGGTCGAGCCGTTCGCCATCGCTTTAAGCGAATCGCTTTCTAAAGCCATTTATACGGACAGAGAGCGGAGTTTCGGCAACCATGTGTATGTCAATGCAAACAGACTCCAATATATGTCACAGACCGCCAAAGTTACTGTGGCGAAGGAATTGGGAGATCGTGGGATCCTGACGATAAACGAGATAAGAGAATTATTCAATTACGCACCATTGCCTGATGGCGATGTTGCTTTCATTAGAGGTGAATATAAACCTGTTGAAGAAAAGGTGGTGAACGAAGATGGAACTGACGGAGAAAATGCAGAAGAAACTGAATGACGGCAGAGAATACCGAAACATGGTTCTTGAAGTCAGCCAACCAACCGAAACGGATTGGATGGTTGAGGGATATGCAACCACGTTCGATCAGCCGTATCATCTGTACAATACGGAAAACGGTGGCGAAGTAAGGGAACAGGTATCGAAAGATGCCTTTTTAAATGCCGACATGAGCGACACCATTTTTCAGCTAAATCATGAAGGAACTGTCTATGCAAGGATGTCGAATGACACCATGAAACTTGATGTCGATGAACATGGTTTGAAGGTCACCGCATTTTTAGGCGGAACAACGAATGGTAAAAACCTTTTTGAAGAAATAAAAGGCGGATACATAAACAAAATGTCCTTTGGTTTCACCGTCGCTGACGATGACATCAAAGCAGAGGGGAAAGACTATTTGAGAACGATAAAAAGAGTCTCAAAGGTCTTTGATGTCAGTGCGGTAAGCATACCGGCGAATGATTTTACTGTGATTTCTGCAAGAAGTCACATCGATGGAGCAATCGATGAGATCGAAGCGGAGAGACTTCGCCTTGAGGAAGAGCAGAGAATCATCGCAGAAAAGAAGGAGAATCTTGCGGAACGCTTGAAGGCACTTAAAGGAGAAACAAATGGAAATTAAAGAAATGCAGATGTCCGACATCGAAAAGAGATCTCTTGAGATCGAAGAAGAAGTCAAGGACGAAAATGCAGATCTCGATGCACTTGCCGAAGAGGTCAAGGCACTTGAAGAAAGAAAAGCGCAGATCGAAGAGGAAGTGGAATTGAGAAAAAAGGAAGCCGAAGAAGTTTTGAAAACGGCTGTTGAAATCGAAAAAGTAGAGGAGAGAAAAATGACTGATATGGAAATCAGAAACACGAAAGAATACATCGATGCCTATGCTGATTACATCAAAACAGGCAAAGATGCAGAATGCAGAGCATTGCTGACCGAGAACGTAAGCGGAACTGTTGCCGTTCCTGAATTTGTCTATGACATCGTCAAGACCGCTTGGGAAAAAGAAGGCATCATGTCTCTTGTCCGCAAATCCTACCTGAAGGGCAATGTCAAGGTCGGTTTTGAAATCTCTGGCGATGATGCAATTGTACACACCGAAGGCGGTAACGCTATCAGCCCGGAAAATCTGGTTCTTGGAACTGTGACGATGATTCCGCAGAGCATCAAGAAAGTTGTCCAGATCTCTGATGAAGCATACGATCTGCGTGGCGAAGACTTCCTGCGCTACATCTATGACGAACTTGCTTACAGAATCGCAAAGAAATGCGCTGATCAGCTGATCGCAAAGATTGAAGCGTGTGGAACTGTTTCGACTACTACTTCCGTTGGTGTTCCGGCTTTGACGGCTGCTACGATCGGTCAGGGTACTGTTGCGGCTGCTATGGCACAGTTGAGCGATGAAGCTGCTAATCCTGTTGTCATCATGAACAAGGCTACCTGGGGCGCATTCAAGGCTGTTCAGTACGCTGGCACGTTCGATGCTGATCCGTTCGAGGGTCTGCCGGTTCTGTTCAACAACAGCATGAAGGCTTACGCTGCCGCTTCTACGGGCGACACCTATGCTATCGTTGGCGACCTGGGCGAAGGCGCACTTGCTAACTTCCCGAACGGCGATGAAATCGAATTCAAGTTCGATGAACTGTCGCTCAAGAAGCAGGATCTGATCGAAGTCCTGGGCAGAAGGTTCGTTGCTATCGCACCTGTTGCTCCGAACGCTTTCGTTAAGATCAAGAAATAATCAATTCCAACCAGAAAGGGAAATACCATGAAAATCTTAATCGCTGTACCTTGCATGGACTCTGTTCCATCACAATTCGCTCAATCTCTGGCGGTTCTCACCAAGGTTGAAGACTGTGCCATTGCGTTCCAGATGGGTTCGCTCATCTACACCTCACGGAACAATCTGGCTTCTATGGCTGTCCAGAAAGGGGTGGATTATGTGCTTTGGCTGGACAGCGACATGATATTTCCAAACGATGTGTTGAAGAAATTACTAGAGGACAGGGAAAAGGGTGACATCATCACCGGGGTATATTACCGAAGGGTTGCGCCGTTTAAGCCTGTCCTCTATTCAAAACTTGAAATCGATGACAAGGGATGCAAATGGGAAGGATATGAGAGTATCCCTGATGAATGCTTTGAAGTCAAAGGATGCGGTTTCGGTTGTGTTCTCACACCGACTTCCGTCTTCATGGATGTCATGGCGAAATTCGGGGATATGTTCGCACCGATCAATGGGGTCGGTGAAGATTTATCTTTCTGCTGGAGAGCAAGGCAATGCGGCTACAACATAATCGCAGATCCGAGCATTCCTCTTGGTCATGTCGCACACTACGTTGTTGACAAGAGTTTCTATCAGCAATTCACGAGGGCAAAAAATGAAAGTCAAACTGAATAAACCTGCGATGGTCAAATGCCTTCCGGGGGAAATCGAAGTAAGCGAAGCGGAATATGAAAGGCTTCAGCTTCTTGGTCTTGTAGAGATCGAGAAGGAAACAAGGGAGATCCCCGAAGAGAAAGTCAAGAGAACTACTCGCAAGAAATAGGAGTTTTTATGAACACAATTCTGTCAAAAGTAAAGGTGGCGCTGCGGATCGTCACCGATGATTTTGATGCCGAGATAACCGACCTGATCAATGCCTGTCTGCTTGATTTGGGAATCGCCGGGGTTACAGAGGATGACACCACGAACGCTTTACTGATTCGTGCAATCATTACTTACTGTAAAGCAAATTTCGGCGATGCTTCCGATGGCGAATATGACCGTCTCAAAGCATCCTATGACGAGCAGAAGGCACAGATGCAGATGGCGACAGGATACACCGATTGGCTGAAATGAATAAGTCAGACGTTGCCTATCTTGTGAGCGAAAGCTGGACACAGGACAACACCGGGGTTCAGCGAAGAAGCACACAGAAAAGGAAAGTATTTGTCAAAGTCTCATCGGTAAATAGTCAGGAATGGTTTGAAGGCGGAAGGAACGGATTGAATCCTCAATACAGATTCACGATGTTCCAATTCGACTACCTCGGCGAAAAAATCATAGAATACAACGGAGTTTCATATACGATCTATCGCACCTTCAACAAATCTGTTGACGAGATAGAACTTTATGTGGAACTGAAAAAGGGGAACGATGGCACGGCGGAAAACGATCAAGCCGGTTGATTTATCTTCAGCTGTCGAAGAATTGCTGAAGGAATACGGCGATGAGGTCTTCGAGGTTCTGGATGATGCGATCACAGACACTACAAGCGAAGCCGTTTCCGATCTCCATGCTGTGAGCGATTTTTCTCCCAAAGGGAATCCAACAGGTGCCTATTCAAGGTCATGGACTTCCGAAGAGAAAATGACATCACGATATTCCAAAACAAGCACAGTCTACAATGAGAATCATTACAGACTCACGCACCTTTTGGAATCAGGGCATTCCAAAGTCCTCTGGGGAAGGAAAACAGGCGAAAGGGTATCAGCATATCCTCATATCGCACCGATCAACGAGAAGGCCCAGGAATCCGTTATACGCAAAGTGGAGAAAGGAATAGAAAGTCTATGACCTACAAGCAGATTGCAGACATGATCGCTTCTATCGGCCTGGACTATACCTACGATTTCTTTCCGAACAACATCGCACCTCAACCGCCTTATATTGTGTTCAATTATCCGCAAAACAATGACTTCGGTGCAGACAATAAAAACTATGTCAGCATCGATGTACTTAACTTGGAATTATACACAAGTGAAAAAGACTTCCAGACGGAAGCAAGTGTTGAAGCCGTCCTTGAAGAGAACGGCATTTTTTATGAAAAAACCGAAGCATACATAAGAAATGAACATCTGTATCAGATCACATATGTGTGCGAGGTCATCACAGAAATAGGAGAAAATAATGGCGAATAAAATCAAGTACGGCGTTTCTAAAGTCTACTATGCGAAGGCTACGGATGACGGCACCGGCACGCTGACCTATGCGACACCTGTCGCAATTCCGGGCGCTCGCTCTTTAAGCCTGGATCAGCAGGGCGAAAATACCAAATGGTATGCCGACAATATCGTCTATTGGTCAGGCGATGCGAACAACGGCTACCAGGGAGATCTGGAAGTCGCTTTGCTTCCTGAATCCTTCAGAACGGACATCCTGGGCGAAACTTTGGATGCAAATGGGTCTTATGTCGAGAGATCTTCCGACAAACAGGCGGAATTTGCTTTGCTGTTCCAATTTGAAGGTGATGAATCTGCAACGAGACACGCTTTGTATCGTTGCGTTGCCAGCAGACCTTCCGTTGCCGGGACTACAAAAGAAGAAAGCATCGAACCGCAGACCGAGAAAGTAACCATCACGGCTATGCCTAGAATCAGCGATGAAGTTGTCAAGGCAAGATGTCCTTATACGGCATCGACTTCTTCTTCATATGCTACATGGTTTGATGCCGTTGTAGAACCTACACCGTTAAGCTAGAAAGAAGGGGGACATATGCAGAAAGTCCTAAACATTAGTGGCAAAGAGGTCGGCTTCAAAGCGACCGCTTCCACAACCAAACGATACAGACAGAAATTCAACCGGGATCTCTTCAAGGATATTCAAAAACTGATTCCGAAGGTGAATGCCGAGGAATTGGGAATTGAAGACCTTGAGTGCTTTATGGATATTGCCTACATCATGGCATGGCAATATGACAACACGATTCCAGAGAATCCTGACGAATGGCTGGATCAGTTTGAAATGTTCGACATATATCTCATACTTCCGCAGATCATTGAACTGTGGGGTCTGAATATGGTCGAACTTGAAAAACCTAAAAAAAAAGCAGAAGGACAGAGCGGAAACTGACAACCGCTCTGTTTCTTTTACGTTGTACCGAAATAGGTCTGTCGATGGATGACCTTGATGACCTTACTGTCGGCATGGTAAACGATATGTTTACGGAAAAACAGAACGATGAATATGATTGGAAAGTCCTCGCAAATCAAGAGGACATGGATAGATTCTAGGAAGGAGCAAGATGGCAAGACAAGGCGGTAAGATCCGTGGGATAATCATTGAGATCGGTGGCGATACTACCAAATTACAGAACAGCTTAAAGCAAGTCGATTCCGCTCTTTCCAATACGCAATATGCGTTAAAGGACATCAACAAACTTCTAAAGCTGAATCCCGGTAACACCGAACTGTTGGTGCAGAAACAGGAGAATCTCAAGAAGTCTATCGAAGAAACGAAGGAAAGGCTTCGCATTCTCAATGATGCCTACAAGGAACTAGGCAAAGAGGGAACACCTGAAGCGAAAGCACAGCAGGAAGCCTTGAAGCGAGAAATCATCGACACGGAAGGGAAACTGAAATCCCTTAAAAAGGAATACCAGGATTTCGGTTCTGTCGCTAAACAGCAATTGAAAGCAGCCGGTGAGGCGATGAAGGATGTCGGCGACAAGATGCAGAACATCGGCAAGGATCTGTCGATGAAACTGACCGCTCCCATCCTTGCGGTCGGCACATTGGGTGTCACCTACAACGCAGAATTGGAACAGTTGCAGGTCCTGTTCACAACATTGACAGGGTCGGCTGAAGAAGCCGATCGGGTCATTTCGCAGATTCAGGCTGATGCATCAAAATCTCCATTCGATGTGCAGACTCTTATCAAAGCGAATCAGTATCTCATTTCTGCCGGGGTATCAGCCGATGATGCAAGAAAGACTATCCTCGATTTAGGGAATGCGATCGCAGCAACCGGCGGCGGAAATGATGAACTTGACCGAATGGTAATGAATCTCCAACAGATCCAGAATGTCGGCAAGGCATCATCACAGGACATCAAACAGTTTGCAAATGCCGGAATCAACATTTATGGCCTTCTGGCTGAAGCGACAGGGAAATCTGTTAAACAGGTCAAGGAAATGGATGTCACTTATGAGCAATTATCCAAAGCTTTCGCACTTGCTTCACAGGAAGGCGGAAAGTATTACGGAGCGATGGAAGCACAGAGCGAAACCTTGAATGGTTCTGTCAACAAGCTCAAATCATCGGTCAAGGCTCTTCTGGGTGCGATCACCAAGTCGGCAATGCCGATCATCCAGAAAGTCATTGCCAAAATACAGGATGTTGTTGATTGGTTCTCCAATCTGGACGAATCGCAGCAGGAAACCATCTTGGAGATCGCAGCGCTTGTTGCTGCCATCGGTCCTGCATTAGTGATTGCCGGAAAAGTCATTTCTGTGTTGGGAACTGTGGTGAGCGCAATCGGTGCGGTTGTCGGTGTGCTTGGTGGACCGCTTACTGTCGCCATTGCAGCAGCAATTGCAGCAGGTGTCGCCATCTACAAGAATTGGAACACGATTGCTGAAACAGGGAAGATGCTCTGGCAGAGAACAAAAGACAATTGGACAGGGATCAAGAATGCGGTAGTTGATGCCGCCACAAGTCTCTACAACGGAGCAAAAGAGAAATTCCAAGCCATCACAGATTTCATTTCAAAGCAAGTCGATAAACTGAAAAATCTCTTCGATTTCAAGTGGGAACTTCCAAAGATCGAACTTCCTCACTTCTTCAATTCTGGAAACACAGGTCCTTTAGGTCTGCCGAAGATAGAAGTCGAATGGTATTCAAAGGCGATGAAGAACGGCATGATTCTCGACCAGCCGACCATCTTCGGAGCATCCAATGGGAAACTGTTGGGAGCAGGGGAAGCAGGTGCCGAGGTGATAATCGGTGCGAATTCGCTTTATGACATGATCCGAAATGCAAGTCAGGGAACTACTGTGAACATGGTGGTCAATGGCGGAAACGTTTCAGCCAATGAATTGGCGGAAATCGTGATGGACAAACTTACAACAACGATCAGAAGGAATAATCAAAGGTGGTAATTCTATGGCGATGAAAAAACTTTATATCAATGATGTTTCCATTGCTCAATATGGAATCTACATATCCAGCGACACAGTACTGAATGCGCCTTCTTTTGACTACACGGAATATCAGGTGCCGGGGCGAGACGGAACGCTTCTTCAGTACAACAACCGGCTCAATAATGTTGTAAGGAAATTCACCTGCCATATTCCAAGTCGATTGAATGTTTCATCGGGACTTGCAGCAATCAAAAGATTGCTTTATTCAAACCCCGGATATGTCAAGATCGCTTCGGATTACGAACCGGGTGTGTATCAATATGGTTATCTTGCACAGGAGTTCAATGTCAATCCGTTCAATATGTATCGAACGGCGACATTTGAATTGTATTTCTCATGTCAACCGCAGAAGTATTACACAACACAGGCACAGACTATCAGCGGTGCCTTGTTCAGCGATATTAGGTGTATTCTTACAAGAAACAATGGCTTCATCAAGAAAGTGCTTGACGGCATTCCCGAAGCCTACATTCCTAGCGATACATCGTTCTTTGTAATCGGCAAATCAACATCCGTTTCAGCCGGGAGCATTACGCTTTCAGCTTCATGGAGCGAGGGAAACACCTTTGTTGCGGTCGCCGTTGGGAATAGTTTCCCGAACGAGGAAGCGGATTGTTTAGAGGTTCTTGCATACACGAACACATCGCTGTCATCCTATTCTGCAACATCAACAAAAAACGGATGGATCTGGTTCATTGTTCCCGTCCGAACGAACGGAACGTACACAGTTCAGTTCGATTCCACAACGATCACTACACCTTCATTGGCAAGTGCTACAAGCACAGTAAGCAATGCTGATGCTGTGGGAGCAACGATGAAAGTCGAGGTCAGCTATGGTGTTGAACCTGTCGATGGTGAGTTCTATCCAAATGCTTTGGTGCTGAAATACTACAACGGAACTGAAGAATTAGGGGATTGCATCATTGTGTGGCGAACCGATCTGATGACGGCAGAAATGCGGTCAACGATATTAAATGAATACGCATATGATGAAAGCGGCATATATACGTTCGATGTATCAATAGATATGAGGAACAATTCGGCATTCATTGTCCGTTCTGGAAAGCCTGATCTTCCTTTTGACAGTTTCATGGAGATCTCCGGGGCGATTCCTTCTGTAGGAATCAGCAAGGTTGAAGGGTTGGTCTTCAAAAACAATACCATTGGGATGGGCCGCATTACGGCAGATTGGTGGGGTCTATGATTCCTTACTTATTCCAAAGCGATGCACTCACATTTGACGGCATGGGATATGGTGCTTTGACTCGGTGCGTATCGTGTGAAGTCACACAGGAACTAGGGTCGACAGGGGTCTATGAACTGAACATGGAGATCCTCACAGACGATCCGAACTTCCAGAACATTACGATCGGAAAGATAATTGTCGCAAGACCGAACCTCACGGATCCGAATCAGGCATTTGTCATTGAATCGATTTCCAAACCGATCGACAATGTTGTGAGTATTTATGCGACACATATCGCACAGCATCGTGCCAAACTCATTCCTGTCGCTCCTGTGAGTGCTAGTGACTTGCAGAGTGCAATTACATCGATAAATGCAAACGTGCTGGAAACGAATCCTTTTGCGCTTCACACAGCGAGGGCATCGAACAAGAACTACAAGACGGAAACGCCTCGATCGTTGAGGGATATCCTGGGCGGCGAGGAAGGGTCTTTACTTGATATCTACGGCGGTGAGTACATCTTCAACAATTTGGATATCGAACTTGTAAAGACAAGGGGCAGAAACAACGGAGTGCAGGTTGTCTATGGGCAGAACATGACTTCATTTGAAATGGAAGAAGAGTTCTCGTTCACCGAAACGATCACAGGCATTCTTCCGTATTGGTATTCCGATGGCGGTGGACTCGTTCAGGGTTCTATTCAGTATTCCGACTATGCCGATCTGTTCAAGTATCACAAGACGATTGCAAAGGACTATACCGATGAGTTCGATGACAAGCCGACAGTTGGCGACCTTGAAGCGATTGCTTTGGCGGATGTGAAATCATTAGGCTATCCGGCAATCAATACAAAAATCGCATTCAACCAATTCGATGAAATCATAAAGGGGAATGTGATGATCATGCAATTAGGTGATAAGGTAAAAGTCATCAATGACAATTACCAAGTCAACACCACGGCACGGATATGCTCGATGACTTTTAACGTATTGGCTGACAGATACGATGAGATTCAGGTCGGTCAGCTGAAGCAGAACATCAACCAAGCGATCAAGCAGATCTCCGATGTGAACGCTTCTTCTTCATTGCCTAGCGCAAACGGAGTGGGTTTCTGATGAACTACAAAGTCACAGGCACAGATTTGGCCTCTA